>SMTZ1_10002569_pt1 | contig 18253 bp, 7 predicted proteins | sample DeeMarSWOR136_30_FD_25667 | JGI IMG/M metagenome (IMG submission 25667)
TTCTCCTTATCCATAAATTCTCTTAATACTTCCACGTACTTTCCAAATCTGCAAGGTCCGCTCGTCGTAGGCAACATAACAAGATAGTTTTTCTCAACGTAATCTTTTCCGCTTTTGTTAATCTCCTCATTTAGAAAGCCCAAGGCGTCACCCACAACTCCTTTAAGGGGATGGCAGACTTCCGTATAGATATGCTTCCTCGCTATTTCATAGCCTTCTTCCGTATTGGTGGGTAGCACCTTGCTGTTTATCCCAAAATGCTTTAGTCCCGCAGCCGCAACAAAACTGCCATTACCCATGTAGGGTATCAACCATATCCTCCTGTCGTTATTTTCTGTTGAATATTCTCTTGGCCGGATTTTCCCGAGATTTAGTTTTTTCGGCTTACTTTGATTAACAACCCTCTCATGGGCCTCTGTCCTTGTTACAAAAGGAGCATTGTTGGTTTGAGCATCGGTTAATAAAACAAGTGCAGCTTTGTCCGCTGCCTGTTGAATTTTTTCTTCCTGGTAAATTTTCAAACTGTCCGGTCCACAACCAAAATTCATCATTATTATGGCAAATAAATCAGGATGGTTCGCCACAAACAGACTGGCTTTTAATATCTTCACGCTCTGCACCCAAAACTCATTGTTCGCTATACCTTTAATGGGAATGTCTCTAAATTTATGCTCCAAAAAGATTTGCGGGATATAATACAGTCCTCGAATCTGTGAAAACATATCCCCTGAGCTTGAGCTTGCTTCCGGATCAAGCAGTACATAGTCTCTACCTATGCCAACGTATGCTTTTGCGCCCGCCCTTTCAATTGTTTCTAAAAATTTATCTCCTTCCTTATAAAGTTCTTCCTTAAACCTCTCTTCGGCTTCATTTGCATATTTAATAGCGTCCCTTATCTCTTTGTCTGCGAACCTGAATCCTATTCTATTAAATTCCCGCTTAAACGCCTGAACAAGAAGCTCTTCATCTCCAAAATGTAAAATGGGGTTTATTTGTTTGTTTTTATCGAGAGACATAACATCGTTTAAGACATAACCCTCCGATTCCGTATAAATACAGTATTTCAAATCCGGAGGACTATTCTTTCTCTGCTCGATAAAACTTGGATTAAATAAGTACTCTATATCCGGGTGATTATTTAACGCTGCTGCATGGCCCGTGGCGATTTTTCTCGCTATACAGAAGTCTGTTCTCGAATTGTCAATTCCTATTTTTGCTATTTCTCTATCGGTTCTCGGCGATACTACAGGATGAAAGCCCAGCTTCTTGAATAAGGCAGCACTCCAAATTCCTTTCTCCCCAAGTGTTGCAGTGCTTCTCTTAATCCCTATGGTCTTCACCTTTTCTTTATCTATTTCGGCGGAAGAGATGTTTTCTAACAGGTCTCCTTGTCTTTTGAAATGTCTTTCGTATATCTTATGATACTTTTCCACATAATTTGTTTTTGGTTTGGCAACTGCTTCGGAATTTCCCCTCGGACAGAAGCCGCCTGTAATTATTTTGTCGTCCTCGATAGAAAAAACCTCGAGCTGACAATCCCTTACGCCGCAGGATTTCTCCTTAAATAAATCCCTGCAGGAAATCTTTTGTTTTTCGAAAGGCATATCCACCAAGTTCCAGCCCCTAAAGGCGGATTCATACCGTTTGTTTTGTCCTTCTAATTGTTTTATGTTCTCAATGATGTCCAGGGCTTGGCCCCATGCTCCGAACATTTCTCGATGAGGATAAGCCTCTATTTCTTTGTCTGTTACTTGCGCAAGCGCTGCGAGAAAGGCTTTTCCTAAAGGAGGTCCGCCCTGAGCAGAGCATTTTTCTCCAACATGTTGAGGACCCCCAACAAATTTATAATAATAACTCGCCGCCGTTCCCCTTATTATTGCAGCGGATATTTCCTCTTTGCTGAAACCCTCTGCTATGAGCCGGTTCTCATCCATCTCCATGAAGACACCGCAAGTCGAGTCAATTATCGGAATCCTTTCTGCTTTTAATGCCGCCTTTTGCAAAGAATCCTCTACATTCAAATTTATAACGTCGGCCATATTTTCGAGCGTCTGGCCGGAACCTGCCTGACAACTATAATTCATTTTTGCTTCTTTAACTGTTCCGTCCCCGGCAAAACTCGTAAACTTCATATCCTGGCCGCCTACTTCAAAAATAGTGTCGATATCAGAATCATAATGTTTGACACCGAGAGCATGGCAGGTAATTTCGTCAGTTATTTTATCTGTAATTGCTATTCCCGCTTTTTCTAATTCCCCAGATTTTTTCTTACTAACCAAGATTTTCTCATATAACTTTCGCGCAGAACCGGTAGCACCGACCCCCTTGACAATCACCCTGTCCTTGTGTCTGCTCAAGTATTTTATAACGCGCTTTAACGATTCTTCGGGATTTCCGTAAGTTTTAATGTAAAGCTTGTCAAGCAGTCTCCCCGTGTTTAACTCAACCAAGCCTCCCTTTGTGGTCGTGCTCCCTCCATCAATGCCTATTATAACCTCTGTTCTTTCTTGCACTTTCTCCTCTAAGGGTTCGTTTTTCTCGTTTACTTTTTCAAGATATCTACAAAGAGGGGGGGCAAACTGCCTTTTTTCTCTACTGAACTCGGCGACTTTTTCGATCTGTTCCAGATTAAAAACAAAGCTGTTTTTTTCTTCTATTCCTTTTAGTGCCGCACCTATGGCCGCTATGTTATGGTAGTGTTTCGGCCTTTCTACAGAGATTCCAAGGAGATTTTCTAAATTTCCCCTTATAAGCTCATTAACCAAAACGCCCCCTGTTGCTATCGCGGTACCTGAGTTTTTGTTACTCCTAAATTCCCGCGTTCCAAGAACGTCGATTTTGTAATTTCTTGCAACTGTCTTATAAAGTCCCGCCAGATTATCTTCTCTTTTTGCTCCTTCGTTTTGCTTATGAATTAAATCAGATTGAATAACAACGCCGCATCTTGCTAAAAATTCGCTCGGCTCCTGTGACTTTTTAGCTTCTTTTTCCGCCCTAAAAAACATTTCTTCCAGTCTTGATTGCAGTTTCGCCCTGTTTCTTGCTCTAATGGCTTCTTTTTTTCTCTCGTCTTCGATTGTTGAAATGTCCTCTAATTCAGGTTCAGGAATTTCGCCCTCGAACAATCTTCTGCATTGCTTTTCTATTAATGTTCCGGAACCGCCCCCGCATTTAGTTCCTGTTCTCCACTCTTGAATAATCTTCTTGCCATTAATGTTCTTTAAGTTGAAAAAATACGAATCCTTTGCTCCTATATGGAAAATATATTCTGCTTCCGGGCTGACCAATCCCGCCCCTTTGGGAATTGTTACGCTATCAAAATCATACGTTAAACTTTTCATGGCCCCCTGAAAGGACTTCGCTCCGCTTCCTGTAAATGCGGTATTTTTTATTTGGTCTTTATTAAATCGTTTTATTATGTCTCGCCAAGCCTGACTTATCACATCGAGTGGATTGGCAAAATGCATTATTGGTTCCGGAGAAAACACTATTTCATTATCTTCCGTGAGAACCGCATAATGTATAAAACTGCTGCCAACATCAATACCAACAAAAAGGTCTTTCCCCATACTTCCCGATTTCCCCATATTCTTTCTCTTCATCTTTTCTTCTCGTTTTACGCGTTGACTAACCAAGCGCTTCTCGAATATTTTTCTTTCTTGGCAAACAATTAAAATATTTAATATACCTCGCCGCGAATCAAAAGCAAGTGCATAATCTCAGAGGCTGCCGAGAACGACGGTAAATTTTCTGTTAATTACTCTTCTGAACCCGGTGTTAACTAACCGCGCGACACCACCAAGCGCTTCCCCTCGTTGGTTTTACCAAACAACCTCACATAAGGACTAACAACTTTCCCACAGAAACAATTAGAGCTCTATCTCACTTAACTATTTACTATATAAGGCCTTAATAAGGAATACCGATAGAAACACAAGAATCTCACCGGTTATATGATTCATAATACTAGTTTTTCAACCACAACTAATAATATAATAATGTTCCTTTCTTATAAAGAGGATGTGGCAGCATTTTTAAGGCTCCGTCAAGACATCAGAGAGTTTACCCACCTTAGAGTAGGTAGTAATACACCAACCAGGTTTCTTTAGAATCCTCCAGCTTTTTTATGAAAAAAGATTGTGAGCAGGGTATTTTTAGTGTAAACTAAAGCGGTATTTTGAGCTTGTAAAATTGGCGGTTTTTAACTCTCTTAATCCTTTGGTATAGAGGTTCATTATGAAAGTAAACTTTAATAGAGCAGCGCTTGCTGAAGCGTTAGGCCTTCTGACATCTGTGGTACCAAGCCGCACACCTAAGCCGATATTGCGCTGTGTACACATTGTCGCAGGTGAGCAGGAAACCCAGATTTGTGCTACTGACTTGGAGGTTGGTATCAGTTGCGTGCTTTCTGAAGTTCAAATTGAAGAAGCTGGCGAAGTCGTTGTCCCTGCGGACCGTGTGGCTGCTATAGTGCGAGAAAGCGTCGATGAGGTCCTGTCACTTCAAGCGGCCGAAGGTGTCTGTGAGATAAGGGGGGTTGACAGTCACTTCACTGTTTATGGTCAAGAGCCGGGCCAGTACCCAGCCATTCCAAACTTTGAGGGCGATGCTAATATGGAAGTTGCTTTAGCAGATCTCCAAGCTGGTATTGTACAGTGTCTGTTTGCCGCAGCAAGAGAGAGTAGTCGTTATGCGATTAACGGCGTACTATGGGAGATTAAGGGCAAAAAGCTATTGTTGGTTGCCACGGACGGACGAAGGCTGGCTCGCTGCAGGGTTAACCTGGCTTCGGCCCCCGAGAAGAAGATTGCGGCAACAAAGATAATAGTGCCAGCCAAGACGATGTCCCTGATAGAGAAAATTGGCTCCCACGACAAGGATACTGTCGCAGTTAAACTTGTCGATAACCAGATATTGTTTAGTTGCTCGAATGTCGTTATAAGCTCGAATCTTGTCGAAGGCAATTTTCCGAAGTATGAGGATATAATCCCGTCGGACTATACTAACAAGTTAATGCTGTCAACCGAGTCGGCATTAAGCGCAGTTCGTCGCTCGGCGCTTCTGACGAGCGAGGAATCCAAGGGGATTAAGCTCTCTATCGGGGAGAATAGCCTGGTTTTTTCCGGCAGGGCGCCCGAGACTGGTGATGCCCAGGTTAAAATGCCGATAGATTATAAGGGAGAGCCGATAGAGATAGGCTTCAACCCACAGTATTTGATAGATGTTTTGCGGGTTATAAAAACGCCGGAATTCGAGTTGGAGTTCGGCCAGCAGGATAGACCCGGCCTGATAAAAAGCGGAGTAGAACTGCTTTATGTTCTAATGCCAATTAACCTTGGTTAATACTAAATTGTACTACGAGACAAGTCATGGATGACAGTCAACAACTAAGTCATATTGCCGACCGTCGCACAAAGCAAAAGCCGGACCGAACAGTTAGGTTAGGTGATACCATCGACCAGCTTATGGAGAGCCGGATTTCACCGCAGCAGGCCAGGTTCAGCGCAGTGGCCGAACTCTGGAGCCAATTGCTGCCGGACGGACTTCGCCGGCACTGCAAAATTGCCGACTTTAACGCCGGCCAGTTGAAAGTGCTCGTAGATTTGCCCCCGTATATGCACGAGTTGCGGCTATGCAGTTCAGAGCTTCTCAAAGAGCTGCAGCAGAGGTGTCCGAGGGCACAAATTAAAAGAATCAAACTCGTTGTTAGCTGACTATCTTGTATATGAAAGATCACAAATACGATGCGAGCAACATAAAGATACTTGGGGGCGTGGAGGCGGTGCGTAAACGTCCGGATATGTATATCGGCGACCGCAGCAGTGCAGGGCTGCACCACCTGGTCTACGAGGTATTGGACAATTCCATCGATGAAGCATTGGCAGGGTTCTGTGACAACGTAAACGTCCGCATTCACGCCGATGGCAGTTGCACGGTCGAGGATAACGGTCGGGGGATACCCGTAGAGAAGCATAAAGAGGCGAAAACATCAGCCCTTGAGGTAGTGCTAACAAAACTGCACGCCGGCGGAAAGTTCGACTCAGAATCGTACAAAGTAGCGGGCGGACTGCACGGCGTAGGTGTAAGTGTTGTAAATGCTCTTAGCGAATGGCTTGAAGCTGACGTGTATAGGGACGGTACGCAATATCATTTCGAGTGCTTCAGAGGGGCAAGGCGGGGTCCAGTTAAGAAAATCGGGAACACCGAGAAAAGAGGTACGAAAATTGCCTTCAAACCTGATGAGGAAATATTCGGCGATACAGAGTTCGATTACGATACTATAGTAACCCGAATTCGTGAAATGGCTTATCTCAATGGGGGACTAAAGATTGCATTACGGGACGATAGGGATGACAGAAAAGAGGTTTTCAAGTTTGATGATGGAATCAGGGCGTTCGTCAAGCATCTAAACGAGGGCAAGGAAACACTACATAACAATATCATCTATCTTGCCAGAGAAGATACGGGGGCGAAGTTGAGCTGCGAAGTAGCTATGCAGTACAACGACGGCTACACCGAAAATGTGCTGGTCTTCGCCAACAATATCCGAAATATCGACGGCGGGACGCACCTCTCGGGCTTTAGAACCGCTCTGACTCGGACAATGAATTATTATGCCCGAAGCAACAACCTGTTAAGGAACGGACAGGCGACAACGGGCGAGGACCTGCGGGAGGGCCTAACGGCAGTCGTGGCGGTGAAACTTGCAGACCCTCATTTTGAGGCTCAGACGAAGGTGCGATTGACTAATCCTGAGGTGGGCAGCTTCGTTGAGACCACTGTAAACGAGCAGCTTGGTCATTTTTTGGAAGAACATCCCGCTGAGTCAAAGCGCATCCTGAACAAGGCCATTCAGGCCGCCGCAGCCAGGGAGGCCGCCAGAAAAGCACGTGAGCTGACCAGGCGCAAGGGCGCGCTGAGCAGTGCCAACCTGCCCGGTAAACTGTGGGACTGTGCAAGCAAGGAAAAAGCAACTACCGAGATCTTTATCGTAGAAGGTGACTCGGCCGGCGGCTCGGCAAAGGCCGGCCGCGACAGGAACATTCAGGCAATCCTTCCGCTGAAGGGAAAAATCCTTAATGTTGAAAAGGCACGCATCGAAAAAATGCTCGCACACGAGGAAATCCGCACCATTATTAGCGCCTTGGGAACCGGCATCGGCGCCGACGAGTTCGATTTAAGCAGGTGTAGATACGGCAAGATAATATTGATGACGGACGCCGACATCGATGGTGCCCATATTCGAACGCTGCTGTTGACGTTTTTCTTCAGGCAAATGCAACAGTTGTTTCTCAGTGATATGATTTATATTGCCCAGCCGCCTCTGTATGAGATTAGGGTTAAGGGAGAAAGGAAATCTGAATATATCCTCAGCGAACATCAGATGCGTAAGCGTATGATTACTCGCGGCCTCGAAGGAGCCCAGCTCGTCATCAAAAATGGTAAAAAAAGACGTACGGTTTCAGACAAAAAGCTCGCCGGCCTTGTAAAACTTCTTGCCGATGCCGAACGTATCATAGCTGTTCTGGCCCGGCGAGGGATTAACTTTGCCAAATTCATACAGGCTTATTATGACGGCAGCCAACTTCCGCGGTTTCGTATCTGCATCGAAAGCCAGGAGGAGATTTATTACGACAAGGACGACTATGAAAAACGCCTCGTACAGCTAAAGCGCCGCATCAAGGCCCGCACTGAGGCCGAAGCGGAGGAATCAATTATTGCCGAGGAGCTTCACGAGGTCGGCCGAATCAATCAGATAAACGAAAAGCTCAAAGACCAGTTTAGTCTGGACTTGAAGGATTTCCTCCAACCTCGAGACTCGATGCTAAATGCTCGCAAAAGACGAAAATCAAGAGTCGAAAAACGAGAAACGAACAGTGAGAATCGAGCCGCCAAGTTCCAGCTCGTTGACGGCGAGGACAGATATGACGTCGCTTCGCTCGGCGATATTTGTTTAACTATCAGACGTATTGGCGGCAAAGGAATTGATATAAAACGCTTCAAGGGCCTGGGCGAGATGAACGCTGAGCAGTTGTGGGATACGACTATGAATCCCGGCACAAGGACACTTCTCAGTGTCAAGCTGGAGGATGCCGGTGAGGCCGACAGACTCTTTAGTATATTGATGGGCGGCGATGTAGAGCAGCGCCGAAACTTCATCCGAGACCACGCCCTCGAAGTCCAGAATCTTGATATTTAGAGGGGTAATTATTTAACTAATCATCAGCTACCAATCTTCTGATGGCGTTATGGTATATTCAGGGGGTCGATATCCCTGATTCTCTCGGCATAAATCTCGTATGAATATTTTTCCAGGAGCTCTTTTCTGTAGTTCTCTAAGATTGTGTTTCTTTGTTCTTCCTGCATTCTCATTTGGATACGCTGTTTCATATCGCTCGAGTATTCTTTCGGTTTGCCGGGCGTCTTTTCTAATATTTTAACAATACGCCATTTGACTCCATTGGAATAGAAACCCTTTACTGGCCCAACTATTTCATTTGGCTCGCCATCCCATAAGTTTTTGAAGAATATTCCTTCGCTGTGGGGATAAGCATTGAAGGCGTACGCTTTTTTTTGCAGGGAGTATTCTTTTCTGACTGCCTCGAAGCCCTTTCCGCTGCCTAATTCGTCCTTGACTTTCTGAGCTGTTTTGTAATCCTGACACCAGATTTGGTCAATCCTTAGGGTATTCTGTGTCCCGAATGCCTCCTTGTTCTTCTCGAAGTAGGCCATTATCTCCTGCTCGTTTGGTTCTGGTATATCCTTGACTTTTTCTCTGGTAGCTTTGCCGAATAGGTGCATATCTTCCCGCTCTTTTATTTGCTTCAGTAGATTTTCATCTTTGTCGAGTCCGAGCGACTCGGCCTCAGAGACGAAAAGGGGTATCCTCGTGGCCCTGTCTAATAGCCGTTCAACACCGGCTACTGTATGCAAATCTCTTGGACGGGACGTTGGTGAGAGTTCACACAACGTATCGAACCAGTCCTTTAATGTTACTTTTCCGGTATCAAATGTTGCCAGAACAATGTTTTTTTCTTCCGGCGTCAATTCGTTTTGTACCTGGCTGATGCGGATAAGTTTCAGCCTGCGGGGCTCTTTCGGATGAAGAAGAAGTCTTTGATGAATTCGGGCTGCTTCCGGAAAATTTGAACTTAACTTTTGAAGATGGAGATTTTCACATATCTGATTGTAATACTCAAGTAAAAGATGGTTGGCTTTTGTCCTTTCGACAATTGTCTTTGCACGTTCTCGGCTTAGATTGGGATCGGATTTAATCTGGTCGGCAATCTCTGAATTTGTAACTGTTATTTTGCCTCGAAGATGGTTCTCTAATAATAAGGTTGCAAGCTTCCTACGCTTAAATCGATTAAGAGAAGCCTGGATTGTTTCGTCTTCAAGATAGTTGAGATTCCGAGCTTCGATTATCATCGCTTTTTCAGCTATCATTTTCGTAAGTACGGTTTTTGCATCCACCGGCTCTTCTTGTTTGCCATACTCACCATACTGTGGACGAAGCTCCGTCATAAGTCGCGTCTGGAGCTCTTCTTTCGTTAAGACGTACTCGCCTATTTTCGCAACAATATTTAACGGTTCATCAGGGGGCGCGGATTTCGCTTCAGGCTGTTTTATTTCGGACCGTTTTACTTCCGGCTGTTTCGCTTCAGGTTGTTTTGCTTCGGGCAGGGTTTTTTCCGGCAGCTTTGTCTCAATTTGCTCCTGTTCCACGACAGGTGGCTTGGCTGTATCTATTGCTACGCCTCCGGCCGATTCGGTTGTTTCGCAGGAATAGCAAAGCAACATTAATAGGCCCAGAAAAGATAAGGCTGTTATGCTCAGAAATAGTTTCATCGTATACGTTCTCCTTTTACCAAATTAACTTGTGCTACTTAGCGTAGCCGCTTCGCAGAGTAATAACCTTCACCTCGGCCCGCAGTACCATAGGTGCAGGCCCCAAATGAGTTTTTGCAGGCATAATTATAATCTCTCTGTCGTGATTAGGCAAGTTAAATTGATTTCCTGATTTCCTTTGGTTCTTAGCTTTTATAAGCCCGCCGGCAGCAGCAGCGCCGTTGCTTTTACGGACTGACACTATAGCCCCGTTTTTCTACCCTACAAGCGGAAAGATTGAAGAGTTTTCTTGACTTTTAGCTTCTGCGGCTTATAATTGTATTAGCTTTTATTGCCTTCACAGCGCTTAAAGGAGGAGGTAATATGCGATTCCTCCTGATTGAGTTTCTGCAGGCCCCATAAATACTAAAATTTTTGAGGAATAGAAAAAACGGAGAAAACAAGCAGGATTAGTTTGGTTGCTTTATTTGCTTTGTTTGTCCTGTGCCCTGTCCACAGCCCATCTCAATCCGACGATGGAGTCGCCGCAGATGGCCCGGCTTCAGACGGGATGGATTATGATTACATTATAACGGCAGGAAACGAGGAGATTCGCCTTGTACGCCGACCGGAACTCGGATATGTGATTGTGAGGTCAGGGGACCAGGAATCTGATGACCTGATAGCTGGCTATACTGATGACTTTGTGCGGCCGGTCCGCGGGTTAGGCCGGCGAGGTGTTTCGGTTGTATTCAGCCAGCCCGGCTTCAGACGGGGTGAAAACGAAAACACTATCAAAGAGCTCAGGGCCAGTAGGCATATCAAATATGTAGCGCCTCTGTTTTGCGCCCGTGGGGAGACGGTAGCTATCATACCTGAGATAGTCGTTAGGTTAACTGCCGGCGAAGTCGCCAAAGGAGAGATGGGTGCCGAGCAACTCGAAGTGCTGTGCCGGACGATGGACTTGACTATCAAGAAGAGGCTGGAATTCACGGATTTAGAGTACCTGGTAGAAGTCTTGGGAACGGATGAAAATGCGGTATTTGCCTCTGTGCAGCAACTTAATCGAATCCCTTTTATTGAGTGGGCGGTTCCGAATGTCGCATTTCGCCCCCGGTTTTGTAGTCAAGTTATGCCAAATGACACCTATTTTTTCAACCAGTGGCACCTGAGCAACACGGGGCAGGCCGGCGGCACGCCTGACGTAGATATTGACGCTCCAGAGGCGTGGGAGGTTAGTACGGGAGATCCTGATATTGTGGTCGCCGTAGTGGATTCAGGGGTAGATACCGACCATCCCGATTTAGTAAACAACATTGTGCCGGGATATGATTTTTATGATGATGACAATTCCCCCGAACCTTACGGAGATGATGCCCACGGCACGGCCTGTGCCGGACTTGTGGCTGCACAGGGAAATAATGGTATCGGTGTTACTGGTGTTGCATGGGACTGTAAGATAATGCCCCTCCGCATCGCAGACTGGACAGAGCCGGGGCTTATCACCGAAGCAGATGTAGCAAGCGCCTTTCGTTGGGCGGCTGTAAAGGGCGCTGATGTCCTCAGCAACAGTTGGGGTTCGGCCTGGCCTTTGCCCGTAGTTCGTTCTGCCATAGCGGATGTTACCGCGCCGGGCGGAACAGGACGTGACGGGAAAGGTTGTGTTGTACTGGCCGCCTCAGGGAACTGGCCGAGCGGCGGCCCTATCTGGTATCCCGCCAGGTACCCTGAAGTCATTGCAGTCGGTGCCACAAATCAGAACGACGTAGTCTGGTACTACAGCGGATGTGGACCTGAACTGGACGTAGTCGCGCCAAGCGGGGGGGCATACGACTGGGGAGCCGACTTTAATCTCTGGACAACAGACATCGCCGGTAACGCCGGATGGAACAAGTACAACTGCAACCCTAATATATTGGACTATACAGACCAGATGGGAGGCACCTCCGGGGCCTGTCCGATTGCGGCCGGCGTAGCAGCACTTATCCTTTCTGTTGACCCTAATTTAACGAATATACAAGTGCGGAATATTCTGCGAATATCTGCCATTGACCGGGGCCAGCCGGGCAGGGACGACTATTACGGATATGGCCGTCTGGATGCCAGGGCAGCACTGGCTCTGGCACAGGCATTGCCAGAATCGCTATTTGTTGATGATAATGCTCCCGATGACCCAGGGCCGGGGAATCCTGATATCAGTGACCCTCTGGAGAACGGCTCGGCTGAGCACCCCTTCGACACTATTCAGGAAGCCGTCGACTTCACCATCCCCGGTGAAAGCGTGATTGTCCTGCCCGGGACTTATACCGGCAACGGCAACCGAGATATCGACTTTGGCGGAAAGGCAATGACCCTGCGAAGCACAGACCCCAATGACCCCAATATTGTTGCAGCAACGATAATTGATGCCAACGGCACCGAAGGCGAACCACATCGAGGTTTCTACTTCCACAGCGGTGAAGTTGCTAATTCGGTTTTACAGGGCCTCACAATTACAAACGGTTATGCAGGCCAGGGGGGTGGGATATACTGTGTTGGCAGCAGTCCGACAATGACCAACTGCACGTTAAGAGGGAATATAGGCGGCGGGATGTACAACTACAACAGCGACCCGAAACTGACAAACTGCGCGTTCAGCGGTAACCAAGCTGTCAATCATGGCGGTGGATTGGGAAACTACTGCAGTGGCCCGACATTGACAAACTGTACATTCGGCGGGAACTCGGCCAAGTGGGGCGGCGGGATGTACAGCTATTGGAGTAACGACTACTACGGCAGGCCCACACTGACCAACTGTGTTTTCAGCGGCAACACCGCTGATTTTGATGGCGGCGGAGTCTACAACTACCACAGCGAGCCGGTGATAACAAACTCCACTTTTAGCCGTAACTCAACATACATCAGCGGTAAGGGCGGCGGGATGTTCAATCATAATTCTTTTCCAAAGTTGACTAACTGCACTTTCAGCGGAAACTTTGCGGCCACCGGTGGCGGGATATACGACCACAGCAGCAGCGCCACGCTGACCAACTGTATCCTCTGGGGCAATATGAGCAAGGACGGAATGGGCGAGATTGCACAGCTCCAGACGGATGGTCAAACGCCCGCCGTCAACTACTGTTGCATTCAGGATTTGACGGGAGCGCTGGGCGGCACGGGCAATATTGGTGATGACCCGCTGTTCGTGCACGCCAGCGGAACCGATAGCCTGCTCAGCACAGAGGAGGACAACCTGCGTTTGCTGCCCGGCTCGCCCTGTATCGACGCGGGTGATAATTCGGCAGTTCCACCGTTGCTGCTCACCGACCTCGACTTAGAGCGGCGTTTCACTGATGACCCGGCCACCCCGGACACAGGTAACGGGACACCGCCGATTGTTGATATGGGGGCGTATGAGGGCCCTGATCAGGGATTTTTGGTCAGTACGAAGTCCATCTTGGTTCCGGAGGGGAAGACGGCGATATTTACGGTGGCGCTGGCGATAGACCCACTTGGGACTGTTGAGGCAGCGGTGGCCGCCGAATCCGGCGACCCCGACATCGCAATTCACTCGGGTGCATTGCTGACTTTCGATTCATCTAACTACTCACAGCACCAAAGAGTTACGATTGCGGCGGCTGAGGATGAGGACCGGCTTGAAGATGCTGCAGGGATTCGAATCAGCGCAGGCAGTGTGCTTGTTGCCGGCGTGATTGCCTGGGAGATTGAGAACGACGTTGCTTCCGTGCTCTTTGTTGATGCCGACGCAAACGGCGCCAATGATGGTACAGGTTGGGCCGACGCTTTCAACCATTTACAGGATGCAATACTACTGGCGACCGATGCCCCGCGTGCTGTTGCCGAGATTCGGGTGGCCGACGGTATTTACAAGCCTGACAATGGCGGCGGAGTCACACCCGGCGACCGGGAGGCCACCTTCCAACTTATCAGCGGCGTGGCTGTGTGCGGTGGCTACGCCGGTGCGTCGGAACCCAATGTCAGGGATATAGACGTATATAAAACCGTCCTCAGCGGCGACCTCAACGGCGACGACATCGAGGTTGCCGAGCTTGAAGATTTACTGGATGAGTCCACCAGGGGTGAAAATAGCTACCACGTTGTTACGGGTAGCCGGACCTATCCGGACGCCGTTCTCGACGGCGTTACCATCACCGCAGGTAATGCGAATGAAGATTTTCCTTCTTCGCGTGCCGGCGGCGGCGGGATGTTCAATGACAGCGGCAGCCCGACTCTGGTTAACTGCACCTTCAGAGAGAATGCGGCACGAGCTTTCGGCGGCGGGTTGTTCTACGACAGCGGCAGCCCAACGTTGACCAACTGCACGTTTAATAGGAATTGGGCCGTGTACGAGGGCGGCGGATTGTTCAATGACAACAGCGGAGCGAACCTGACTAACTGCATCTTCAACGGAAACTCGACTGGCGAAGTGGGCGGTGGGATGCACAACAACGGTAGCAGGGTAACAATGACGGACTGCATCTTCAGCGGAAACTCGGCAAAGAACGGCGGCGGGATGTACAACGAAGCGAGCAGCTCGACGATGACCAACTGCATATTTAGTGCGAACTCGGCCGAGCGCTGCGGCGGCGGGATGTATAACGGCGAGAGCGACCCGACATTAATCAATTGTGATTTCATCTCAAATTTAGGGGGCTACGGTGGTGGAATGTTCAACGCAGCGTGTGACCCAACGCTGACAAACTGCAGGTTCACCGGCAATTCGGCCGAAAATGGCGGAGGGATGTTCAACGGCCAAAGCGGCCCGATGCTTACAAACTGCATCTTCAGCGGAAACTCGACGGACAGCGAGGGCGCAGCCATCTACAACTACGACAATAGCAGCCCGGCGCTGTACAACTGCACGTTTGCTGCAAATTCAGCACTCAACGGAAGCACCCTGGCTTGTGATTCTTACCTCCAGCGGCTTCCGAGCAGTCCCCACCTAACAAACTGCATCCTCTGGGATGGAGGAAACGAGATATGGAACAACGATAATTCTGCAATCACAATCACCTACAGCAATGTCCGGAGTCCGCCGGAGGCGTGGCTCGGTGACGGTAATATTAACGCTGACCCGTGCTTCACCGAGCCGGGGTATTGGGCGGATAAGAACGACCCTAACATTATCGTTGAGCCAAATGACCCCAATGCCGTCTGGGTTGATGGTGATTATCATTTGCTGCAAGGCTCGCCGTGCATAAACGCAGGTGACCTGAATTACGTCGGCGACCCCAACGAGACGGATTTAGATGGCTGCCCTCGCATAATAGCAGGCCGAATCGATATGGGAGCTTTCGAGGCCGCCATACAAACGAAAGCTAATTTGTGGGTATGGCCAAGGGTAATCAACCGACGCAGCAGACAGCCGGAGATAATGGTACTGATTCGTTTACCCGAAGGCGTTACCAGGGATCAGATCGACTACGATCAACCACTTCTGCTCTATCCCGGGGGCATCGAAGCCCGCTTGGGGCGGGCCCAAAACCTCGTCCCGTCAGGCAAAGCAGTGCAAAGTAGCGCAAGAATTCTCGCTTTTGTCGATAAGGCCGAGTTGATGGCTGCTGTTGAAGATAATGGTGAGGTGGAATTACAGCTCGTCGGCCAGCTCAAGACCTGCCGATATTTCTACGGCATCGATACAGTCGAGATAATTGACCGCAAAGATAATGACGGCAGCGATGGCTGAGCTTTTTCTGTATTACCGCACATCCGGTTGTCCCTGCGTCATCAATCCGGCATTTTGCCGGACTGGACAAATAATCGGCTCTCTGAGCGCTGTGGGGACTGCTTTCTGCCGGGATACCGAGCTTTTGGTATGATTGTGTATTTTTACCTGTTTTCCCACCCGCCCCAGTTTAACCTGTATATTTAATTTGCCTTTAATTTGAAACTAATCGAAAGTCGGTTGAATTTATTTATTTATTCTGCTAAAATTTTTACTTGCCCACTCTGTAACTTTTTGGTATTAGCAATGTATTGTGCAGAGGGAACCAGGGAATCAGGTAACCTGATATCTTGGAACGCTGGTAATCAGGAACCTTTCAGTAGGGAGGCGAGAAATGAGTTGCCAACCAAACGGAACTCACATGTTTACACGTGTGGCAATATTCCCCTTACGTAATGCCGTAGGGTATCCTGCGGAGTGTGGGGCTGGCATAAGCAGGATGTGGGCTTATGCTCTTTTGCTTTTATGTTTTTCTGCTCTTTTTTTACTTGGCGGCTGCGCCCCATCGGAACAGACTCAAAGGCCGAAACCCGATAAGGTTGTTAGAGTGTCCACCGAGGAGAAAAAGGAAAAGTTACTCAAGCAGCTCGAACGCAAATTTGAAAATCCCGATGTGCATTTCGAGCTGGGCCAGTTATATCAGGCTGATGGGATGTGGACCCAGGCGGAGTATCATTACAATAACGCTTTGAGTTTCGACCCCGTTCACAGGGGAGCCCAGGCAGCTATGGTGAAGTTACTGCTGGCCAGCGGCAATAAAACCAAGGCTAACCTCACCGCTGACATCTATATGAATCAGGTTAGTGCTTCGGCAGAGAAATCACTTACGCTTGCTCTGGCGTTTCAGCAACAGGAGCTTGATGAGTATGCACTTGCTTGTTATCAGCAGGCGCTTCGGCTGGCGCCGAATTCAGCCAAGATTAACAGGCAGATCGGCTACTATTATTTGAGCAAGAACGATGACGTGCGTGCGAAGGGCTTTTTCGTCCGCAGTTTCCAGCTTAATCCAAACCAGCCGGATGTCGCTGGTGAATTGGGCCGGCTCGGCGTGGTTGTAAAAAGACCGTCAAGGACCGAGAAAAGCACGAAGAAGCTGGATAAGATTGTCGAGTAGGACAAACTGGATTAGCAGGGTACAAGGTTATCAGGTTTTTTGGCCCCCTGATTCTCTGATATGTTGTTTTCGCCCCGTGGCGAATGGATGCGCTGCGGGGTTTTTTCATTTTACTTTTTGCTATCGACTATTTAATATTTCTTCCCAACTTCTGAATTCTCGTGTTCTTTTCAATAGTCGATAGAAAATAATCAACAATCAATGCCAGAGCAGGGATTACACATTGCGGACGTTTTTGTGTTGGGGTTATATCTTATCGGGATCACCATTATTGGTGTTTGGGCCGCCAGGAGAATTAAAAACGTCGCCGATTTCTTTATGCCCCGCAGATTCGGCAAAGCAATGATGATAATGCACGCTTTTGGAACAGGCACTCATTCCGACCAGGCTGTCAGCGTCGCTTCAAAGAGCTACACAAACGGCCTCTCCGGTATATGGTATCAATGGCTGTGGTTGTTCGCCACGCCGTTCTACTGGCTGATTGCGCCGGTAATGAGACGTTTCAGGGCCATAACGACTGCGGATGTCTTTGAGGCCAGGTTCAGCCCCAGTGTTGCGACGCTCTTTGCCGTTGTGGGGATGTTGAACCTTGCAATTGATATTGGCGTCATACTCAAGGGCTCCGGTGCGGTTGTACATGCAAGTACCGGCGGCCTTGTATCTTCCAATATCGCTATCGCCGTGATGACTGTAATGTTTGTCATCTACGGAATGGCCGGTGGGCTGTCGGCAGCCATTATTACGGACTTCATCCAGGGCGTGCTTACTATTATTTTCTCTTTTATATTGCTGCCTTTCATTCTCAAGGCTGTTGGCGGACTTGCCGGACTGCATGCTGCGATACCGAATGCCGAGGAAATGTTTTCCCTCGTAGCTCCCGGCGAGATCGGGCTTTTCTACATCGTCGTGATTGCCTTAAACGCGCTGATTGGAATTGTTACTCAACCACACACGATGGGTAACTGCGCAGCCGGCAAAACTGAGACCGAAGGCCGGGTTGGCTGGATGTTCGGAAACTTTATCAAGCGATTCTGCACGATAGCCTGGTGTCTGACGGGGCTTGCGGCCATTGTCTATTTCGCCGGCAGCGACGTTGAGCCCGACCACATCTTTGGGTTGGTTGCAGCAGACTTTCTGCCCAAAATTTTACCCGGCATACTCGGTCTTTTCCTCGCAGCCCTTCTCGCTTCTGTGATGAGTTCCTGCGACTCATTTATGATTGCCTCATCAGGTTTGTTCACGGAAAATATCTACAAACGCTTGAAACCTGATAAAACCCAGAGACATTACGTCTTAGTTGCACGGATTACTTCACTTGTAATAGTTGCCGGCGGCGTGGCATTTGCTTATTCGCTGCCTGATGTTGTAACAGGCCTTGAAATTTTCTGGAAAGTCTCTGCGATGATGGGTATTGCCTTCTGGCTTGGACTCTTCTGGCGTCGTACCACCGTGGCGGGCGCCTGGGCAGGAACCCTGATTAGTTTCGCTGTACTTCTTTTCACCAGCAGAATTGCTTTTGGGGATTTTGCTATTTGGGATTTCAATGCCCACTTGGCTGGCAGGCTGCCGACTTTCATCCTGTGGGA
>SMTZ1_10004849_pt1 | contig 18250 bp, 18 predicted proteins | sample DeeMarSWOR136_30_FD_25667 | JGI IMG/M metagenome (IMG submission 25667)
CATGATATTTGAAATGTATAAACAGCATTTAATTAAAAATGACAAAGAGCTTGACAGGATATATCATGACTGCAAGACAGGAAAGCTGCTTTGCAAAGAAGACAAGCAGCATGCATGCGAGTTAATGACTAAATTCATGAATCATTTAAAAGATAAAATTGAAAAAGCAAGGGAAAAAGTTCCAGACCTAAAATTTGTAAAATTCTAAAGAGGTGATAAATTTGGCAAAAAAAAGACCAAAAGTGGTGCCGCTGAGAGGTTCTTTTATGATTACAGCAATTATCGGGTTCGCAATATCTGCTATATGGGTGCTGAAAGCATCAGTTGCATGGGGCGCTGCATTCATGATATTTTTTGCAATAATGTTCATAGCAGCCTTAATATCAATGACCTATGCCCCGACAAAAGAAGCATAATCCAATTAGAATCCAAATGATTTCTTGATTTCCCTGATTGCAATAGGGGCAGCACCACCGTGCCATGTTATCCTCGGCCTTACCTGCATCGGATATATCCTTTCATTCATATCATCAAAGATAATTCCTGCTCCTGCAACTCTTGGAAGCTGGTTCAATTCTGCATCAAGCCCTTTTCTCATATAGCTTTGCATAAGCGTCCCGAGCGATTCTACATCAAGCCTTGCAGTCAATCTGTGGCTTAAAACAACATCTGCCTGGGTCATGACATCAGTATGAATCTTGCCTGGCTGCTGTGATGCAAGAACAAGCGATATCCCTGGCTCCCTGCCTTCACGAAGAATTGTAACAAGGGCGTCTGTTGCATCAGTTTTTCCTGTATTTGGCAGGAATTCATGGGCCTCATCCAAAAACAGCCATACCATAGGCATCTTTTTTTCAGCTGTTTCTTCTTCTGCAAAATAACGTGTTGCCTTGTGTAATGCAGAATATTCCTCTGCTTTTCTTGCAACCATCCTCTCCATAAACAATTTCTGGGAAATAATGCCTATAACCAGGGAGCGGATACTCCATGTCCCTGGGACTGTTGCATAACAGCTTATGTCGAGTATAGTCACTTTCCCAGGAGAAGCAAGATCCTTAATAGGGGTTGCTTTTTCAGAAAACAAACCCCACCCTTCTGTTTTCAGGAACTGGTTCTCTACTACATCCTTAACCTTTGTTTCGCTTTTCCTGTCTGCATGAACTGCTTCAATTATATCTTCAATAGAAAAATCTTTTTTGCTCTTCCTAAGCCTATTGATCACCCTTTCAATCAAGACACCGGGCTCTGAATTAACATCAATGTTAAATGTCATGCACCAATCAGAAGGAGCAAGTTCGCCTGGCTTAAGAGAAAAAGGGAAGTCAGTTGGAATGCCTTTTTTCCTAAATCCTTCAAAAAATCCAACTGGAGTGTAAATCTGGACATCAAACCCCTTTCCTTCTAAATCCCATTCCTTCAAAAGCTCCCTGTCTTTGATATTGGGGTATTTCATTGTCCAGAATATTCCCATTGTATCAAATATAACAACAGACAGGTTTCTTGATATTTCTTTTGGAAGATTAGTAATCCCTTCAGCAATTACTCCAAGGGAATATGATTTTCCAGAGCCTCGTTTGCCGACAACAAACACAACATGAGACCTGTTGACATCAAGATAGATAGAGCTTGACAGAGAAGTTGTTTGTCCCATCCGCACATAATGTTTTCCAAGAAGAATTGTCCCTTTCAAACCAAATTTTGCCCTATCAGCCTCGCTTCTCCCGATGATGATTTCATACATAGTCATCTGGAATAAGTTGTGAAATATAAATCTTTTCATTAAAACTTAGGGGTGAATAAAAATAAAAAACTTTAAAAATCAGATTAAGATAATGAAATAAAAGGTGATACCATGGCAAAAAAGAGAAAAAAGAAGGCAAAGACAAGCAAAGCAAAAAAGAAAAATAATAATAAAACAAAAAAGAAAGCAAAAAAATCAATCGTATCAATTATAATCACGATAATAATCATAATTGCTGCAGTGGCAGTTTTAAGAAATTTCTATCCGCAAAAACAAAAGACAGCAGCAATAGTCAACGGCGAAATAATAACAATGCAGGATTTAGATGCAAGGTTTGAGCTGTTCAAGTTCTTAGTGGGGTTCGAAAGCATTTCAAAAGAAATATTGCTTGAACAGATGATTAATGAAAAACTGCTCCTCCAAGAAGCCGCAAAACAGAATATAGTAGTTGATGAAGAAGAGCCAGAAAAATTAGTTAATGATTTTATTGAAAGGAGCTTCATGACAAAAAATAATCTTGAAAAACTTCTAAATGCAAACGGGTTGTCCTTATCAGACCTTGAACAGTATTATGAAGAACAACTAATCATTACAGGATTTATAGAACAAACACTCTTTTTTGATGTAGAAGTAACAGATGAGGAAGTCAAGGATTTTTATGATGCTAATGAAGAATTATTTATAGCAGACAAGGGAGAAATACGTGCCAGGCACATACTCGTTGAAACAGAAGAAGAAGCAGAAGACGTGCTCAAGATATTGGAAGAGGGCAAGGATTTTGCAGAACTTGCAAAAGAAATTTCAATATGCCCAAGCGCATCACAGGGGGGTGAATTGGGTTTTTTTAGCAGGGGCCAGATGGTGTCAGAGTTTGAAGATGCAGCATTTGCCTTGAGTGTAAATGAAATGTCAGAGCCAGTAAATACCGAATTTGGATGGCACATCATAAAAAGGGAACCAAACAAAATTTATTTATCTGAAGCAGAAGAACTGATAAAAGAAAAACTTTTGCTGGAAAAACAAAAAGAACAGATTATGATATACTTAGATGGTCTAAGGGAGAAAGCAGATATCTTCAATTATCTAAAAGAGCCTGAATTAGAAGAACCTGAGATAATAGAAGAGCCTGAATTAGAAGAACCTGAAGAGGAAGTTGTCGAAGAGGAAGTTATTGAAGAAGTAGAGGAAGAAGAGCTTACAGAAGAGGGAATGGAAGAAATAACAGGGGAAATTATTGAAGAACCAGAAGAAGAATCAGAACCAGAATGTTTTGAAGATTATGATATAACTGCAGATACAGTCATTTTCTATCATGCCTCATGGTGCCCTCATTGCCAGAACATGATTCCTGTTGTTGAGGAGCTCGAAGAAGAAGGATATAACCTCCATCTTGCAGAAACAAGTGAAAAAGAAGGCACGGATGTTGTAGAAGAATGCTTCAGTGACATTATCATAGGGGCTGTTCCTCAATTTATCTGTGCAGGAACAAGAGATTTTGAACTAGGGGCAATGAGTAAAGAAGAATTAAAAGAATTTGCAGATAACTGCAAATAAAAATTATTTATTTCTTTTTTTATAAATCATTAGCAGTCAATAGATTTATCCTTGTTTCTCCTGCTTTAAGCTTGTTGTCCATTCCAACAAGACAATTAATGCGTCCGCGTTCTGCAACCTCAACAAGGTCCTTGTCAATCACGCCGTCAAAAATAACAGCGTAAACACTTCCAGAACTTAAACTCCTTATAGTTGATGCGAGCTCTGTTATCGGAACTTTTCCAAGTATATTTAGTTTATCATCCAATATGTAAGCTCCCCTTGTTCCAATCAAGTCCTCTAGCATGCCTCTGAATTTAGCTCTCTCTTCATCTGTGAATCTTGTCTTTCTGGAATATCTGTTAGCTTGGCTTGCCGCCTGTCTTTGAGGTGTATAAGTTTTCCTTTCCCCATTATGCCGGGAACTGTATTTTCCATTGTGTTGGCTGTTAAGTTTTTCAGTATCTTTGACAAATTCCATCTTTGCCTGTTCTGCTGTTATCCTGCTGCGGATTGCTTTATGAATCTCTTTCTTTGTAAGTTCCTCAACCTCCTTGCCATCAGGAGCTCTTGTAACATAATCAAGGTCAGCTACTGTGCTTAATTCCTTTATGATTAGGTTTCCGCCCCTGTCGCCGTCAACAAAAGCAGTCAAAATCTTTTTCTTGCTTAACTCTTTAATAGTTGCAGGGCAGCTTGTTCCATTCATTGCAATAGCATTCTTAACACCGTGCTTTAACAAATTAAGGACATCTGCTCTTCCTTCAACAACAATAACATCATCACTTTCATCAATTGCAGGTCCAGCAGCCAGCCTATCCTTTCCATACTGTCTTGCTTCCATCATTCTAACAGAATAAGCAACCTCATCTGCAAGCTCCTGGCTGTCAGGCATAATCTTCTCTGTCATAATCTTCAATAATTCCTTTGCTCTCTGAATAACATACTTTCTTTTGCTTACCCTGACATCTTCAATATTAGAAACCTTAATCTTTGCATTGCAGGGCCCAATTCGTTGTATTACTTCAAGTGCAGCAGCAACAATTGATGTCTCTGCCTTATCTAGACTTGAAGGTATGATTATATTTCCGATTGTCTTTCCGCTTCTTGTATCAACATTTACTTCAATTCTTCCAATCCTGCCGCTTTTTTGTAGCTCTCTAAGCTCCAAATCAGAGCCAAGCAAACCCTCTGTCTGGCCAAATATGGCTCCAATGACATCAGGCCTCTCAACAACACCGTCAATCTCAATAGATGAATGAACTATGTATTTTGCTGATACAGGACTAATCTTTCCCATTTTGTTCACCTGTATTTAGAAAGAGCAACAGCACTAACTCATTTAACTCCATCATACAAAAAAGTGATTAAATGAGTGATAAGCATAATTGCCCCTCCTGATTTAAATCTCGTAGAACAAGCTTCTCTAACTTGACATCAAATCTTCTTACATAAATGAATAATAATGATGATTATTTGCTTGTTCTATGATGTTATTTTATGATTATGAAATGTAGCCCGCACCTAACCCTCAAGCTCATTGCTGAGATAACTCATAAGCTCCATTGAGTAACTCTCATACGGGCTTGTATTGTTGTAATAAAAAACCCTAAGCAAACCCTTGGGTTTGCTAGGGAAAAAGGGGGTTTTATGCGATAAACGCATAAATATGAAACCCTGCAGATATCCGAAGACACCCGCAGGGAAAAGAGGTGTTTAGATGAGTTTGTTACTATTCAAAAGGAGGAACTAGTATATAAACCTTTCGGTATTTTAGCACTCTAAAGTAGCAAATATTTATTAAATACCAGTCCCAATTCCCTTAAATTATGCCTAAAATAAGCAAGGAAAAATGGAAAACATGGGGAAATGTATTTGACACATTTACCTTCCGTACATTGTTCAAATTAGCTGGCCAGGGCCATTTTGATGTAATAGAAAGCCCTGTATCCATAGGAAAAGAAAGCAATGTCTTCACAGCAAGAACAAGGCAGGGGGCAAGGATAATTGTCAAAATATACCGCTTGGAAACCTGTGATTTCAACAGGATGTATGATTATCTGAAATTTGACCCAAGATTCAAACTCAAAAAACAGCGCAGAAAAATCATCTTTTCATGGGTGCAGCGCGAATTCCGCAATTTAATGAAAGCAAGACAGGCCGGAGTTCTTGTTCCAAAACCAATTGCATTCCTAAATAATGTTCTGCTGATTGAATTCGTAGGAAACGATGAGATTGCATTAAAGCTAAAAGATCATCTGCCAAAAAACAAAACCCAATTCCTAAAAAAAATCATCCAAAATATGAAAAAACTTCACAAAGCAGGCCTGGTGCATGCAGACCTTTCACAGTTCAACATTTTAAACTACCATGAAAATCCAGTATTTATTGACATGTCCCAGGCAACAACCTTTGAAAATCCGCAGGCAAAGGAATTCCTAGAAAGGGATATAAAGAACATCACAAATTTCTTTAACAAGATTGGTCTTAAAACAGATAAATCAAAAATAAAAAAACAAATAATATCAAATTAAAAATCAACAGAGGAAACAATAGCAAAGATTTAAAAACAATTGCTTTTTACAAAATTTTATGCAAGAATACAGTTATGAGTTGAGGATTCCAAAAGAAAGAATCGCTATTCTTATTGGAAAGAAAGGTAAAATTAAGAAACAAATAGAATCAGCCACAAAAACAAATATAAAAGTTGATTCAAAAGAAGGGGATATAACGATAACAGGGACTGATGCACTGGGATTGTTCAATGCAAGGGAGGTAATAAAGGCAATTGGCCGCGGCTTTAATCCGGAAATTGCTTTGCTTATGCTGAAAGGAGACTACCTCTTTGAGACATTGAACATAGCAGATTATGCAAAAAACAAAGAAGTAGAAAAGAGATTAAAAGGAAGAATAATTGGAAGGGAAGGAAAAAGCAGGAAAATAATAGAAGAGCTGACAGAAACATACATCTCAGTTTACGGCAAAACAGTATCCATAATTGGGCTTCCTGAAAACATATCAGATGCAAGGAAAGCACTCGAAATGCTGCTAAAGGGAAGCTCCCATGGAAATGTTTTTAAATACCTTGAAAAACGTAGAAGAGAATTAAAGAAAAAAGAAATAACAGGAGAAGTTTGATGGCAAAAAGAAAGAAGAAAACAAGGAAGAAGAAAACAAAACAAAAAACAGCAAAACCAGCTGCAAGAAAATCAAAACCAATAGCCATAGAACTGGCAAAAAAACAGCGTGAAATATCAGTAGCAGAATTCTTTGAAAAAAACCGCCATCTTCTTGGGTTTGACAATAAGAAAAAAGCACTCCTTACAACAATAAAAGAAGCAGTTGATAATGCACTTGATGCATGTGAGGATGCAGGGGTCCTTCCAGAGATCTCTGTCGAAATAATAAATATGTCACCAAAACCAGAAATTAAAAAAGAAACTGATAACGGGCAGACAACCCTTACAGAAGAAGTTAAAAAACCAGCAACACAAATAAGCAATGGAGACCGTTTCCGTGTTATAGTAGAAGACAACGGCCCAGGGATTGTTAAAAAACAAATACCAAACATATTTGCAAAACTTCTCTATGGAAGCAAATTCCATACATTAAAGCAAAGCAGGGGCCAGCAGGGCATAGGAATCTCAGCAGCAGCACTCTATGGCCAGCTTACAACAGGCCGACCTGTAAGAATCGTTTCAAGAATATCACCAAAACATCCTGCCCATTACTATGAATTAAAAATAAACACAAAAACAAATGAACCCCAAATAGTCAAAGAAAACGAAATCAAATGGGACAAAGAACACGGAACAAAAATAGAACTTGATTTGGAAGGGACATACCAAAAAGCAGGCCAGAGTGTTGATAATTATCTTAAACAAACAGCAATTGTTAACCCCCATGTTACTTTAATATATACAAATCCAATAGCAGAACAATCAGTATTCTCAAGAGTAACAGAACTGCTTCCCAAAGAACCAAAAGCAATAAAGCCCCACCCTTATGGGGTTGAACTTGGCAGATTAATCAAGATACTGAGGGATACAAGGGCCCATTCATTATCAGGATTCTTGCAGACAGAATTCTCAAGGGTAGGCTCAGGAACAGCAAAACAAATATGTGAAAACGCGGCATTGCTGCCAACATTAAAGCCAAAAACATTATCCAGGGAACAGGCAGAAAAGCTTTATGAAGGGATACAAAAAACAAGATTAATATCCCCTCCAACAGACTGCATTTCCCCTATAGGGGCAGAACTTCTTGAAAAAAGCCTGAAAAAAGAATTAAAAGCAGAATTCTACTGCGCAGTCTCAAGGCCGCCGGCAGTATACAGGGGAAACCCATTCCAGATAGAGGTTGCATGCGCTTACGGAGGAGAGCAGCCAGCAGAAGGCACAATTACATTATTGAGGTTTGCAAACCGTGTTCCTTTGCTTTATCAGCAGGGAGCATGCGCAATAACAAAATCAGTTGTAGGGACAAAATGGTCTCCCTACGGTCTGAACCAAAGCAAACGCTCGCTTCCAACAGGGCCGTGCACAATGGTAGTCCATATAGCCTCTGTATGGGTGCCGTTTACATCTGAATCAAAAGAAGCAATCGCACACTATCCTGAAATCATAAAAGAAATAAAACTTGCACTCCAGGAATGCGGAAGAAAATTATCATCATACATCCATAAAAAGAAAAAAATAATTGCAGAAGGAAAAAAAAGAGATTACATTACAACCTATATTCCCTATGTCAGCTCTGCATTAAGAGAATTATTAAAACTGAAGGCAGCAGACAAGGAAAAAATAGAAAAACTATTGAAAAAAATACTGGAAAAGAAAAGAGGGGTGTTAAAAGACATAAAAGTTGATGTTTCAGAATTTGAAGAAGAATTTGCATTGGAGAAAGAAGAAGATGAAGAAAAAGAAGACTAAATCAAAAGGAGTATTGCCAAAGATAAAAGGCATTGCTAATGATATCTATAAAAAGATATTAAAGAAAAAACAGCCTGAACTAGTTTCACCATTAAGAAGCCTGACAAATGTCAAGTATGATCCAAAAGACGGATATTTTGAGCTTCTCGGCAAAAAGAAAAAAAGAACCTTAACAGCAGGAACTGTTAAAACATTTGCACAAACACTAAAGATGATGGTCCTTTCAAAAGAGCTGGTTGAACAGGATGACATTGCAACAAAGAGAGAAGCATATTATGTTTCAAAAAACTGGAAAGAAGCTAGATTTAACACCCAGCAGGAATCAGATACAGTAATAGATGATGTTGAATCAATGATGATAGTAAACCGGGAGCAGCTCGGCTTTATTCCGGAAGAAAAGGGAGGGGAAGTAGCAGGGAAATTAATTGTTATTGACCAGGATCCGGATACTAAAAGGAAATTAAAAATTGACTGCACAAAATTCGGTTCAGGCGCATACTCAATTCCAATATCAGTAGAACATCTTAAATTTGAAACAAATGCAAAATTCATACTGGCAATAGAAACAGCAGGTATGTTCCAGCGCTTGGTTAAACACAAATACTGGAAAAAAGCAAACTGCATCCTAGTTTCAATGGGAGGAGTCCCAACCCGTGCATGCAGAAGATTTATTAGGAGGCTTTCAGAAACAAAAAAAATCCCAGTCTACGCATTTACAGATGGCGACCCCTACGGCTACTTTAATATCTACAGGACACTAAAAGTAGGTTCAGGAAATGCAGCACATATAAATGAATATTTCTGTGTTCCAAAAGCAAAATTCATAGGAATAACACCAAAAGACATTGAAGATTACAAGCTTCCAACACATCCATTAAAGGAAATTGACATAAAACGTGCAAAAGATGCCTTAAAAAATGACCCGTTTGTCCAGCACCATAAAGAATGGCAGAAAGCAATTAAAAAGCAGGTAGCAAGCAAGGTAAGGGCAGAGCAGCAGGCACTTGCAAAACATGGGTTAAATTTTGTTATTTCTGATTATCTGCCAAAAAAACTAAAGAATCCAAAGTCCTGGCTTCCATAAGAAATCTTTATAAATGCCCTATATTTCTATTAATCTACGGGCCCGTAGCCTAGTCTGGGAAGCATCAGCTTGGACAAATAAGGCGACAGCCTTCTATTGAACAAAGTTCAATCCTTTTGAACTAGTTCAAAAGTAAGCTGTAGATCGGGGGTTCGAAAAAATTAAAAATTTCGAAAGTCCCTCCGGGCCCATTGCGGAGGTACCCAAGTGGCCTAAGGGGAGCGGCTGCAACCCGCTTATTCATGGGTTCGAACAGCACGAAACATGAGTGTTTCGCTCGAAATTCCCATCCTCCGCTTTTCTTTTTATCAGTAATATTTATATATCCTCTATTATTAATTATTTAAAATGAAAAAAAGAGCTGTTTTATTGATATTTCTTAGTTTCATCCTTCCCCAGATAGTCCTTGCAGTTGGGATTTCCCCTCCGGAATACAATGCAAATATGATTTACGGACAATCTCAAGAATTCCAATTTTATGCAATAAACACGATGAATTACCCCATGAATATCCAGGTTAGTGCAGGCTCAGAATTTTTAAACCCATACATGACTATAGATAATGACCTGCTTCGTGTTGATCCAAATGAGTGGAAACCATTCAAAGTAAAGATTCATTATCCAACAAACCCATTAAAACCAGGGATCCATGAAGTTAAAATATCTGTGACAGAGAAAAGAGAAGAATCAGGGACAATTACTGCAAGAGCTTCAGTTACAGGCAGAATTTATATCAGAGAAGAATATCCTGGGTTGCATGCAGAAGCAAAGATTAAAACAGAAAACAAAAACCTTGATGAAACAGTTCCCATAGAAATAATACTTCATAACTATGGAACAGATGTGATTAGTAAAGCAACAGGATACGCTGATATCATTTTTGATGGAGAAAAAGTTAAAACACTGGAATTAAGTTCTGTTGAAAATATAACAACACACCAGTCTAAAACAATGTATGCTCAATTTAATACGATAGGGTCCAAACCAGGAAAATATACAATAAATGCAACAATAAGTTATGATGAAAAAACAACAACTGTTCAAGGAGAATTTAAATTAGGAACACTGCATGTTGGTATAATAGATTTTACAAAACAAGTATATCAAAATAAAATAAACCCATTTGAAATAATCATAGAAAGCAAATGGAATGAAAAAATAAGCAATATCTTTGCAGACGTTAATGTGATAGAAAATAACTCAATTGCAACCTCATTCAGAACAATAAGCAAAGGACTTGAAAAATGGGAACAAAATACAATTGTTGGTCACCTCAACACAGAAGGACTCTCATTAGGAATGCATGATGTTGAGATATACCTTAATTATGAAGGATTTCAAACAATAGAAAAAGGAAAAATAAATATAACAAAAGAGATACTGCCAGAAACAGAAGAACCAAAACAAAGCAAATTTCCAGTATATTTGATAGCCTTGGTTATAGTCTTAACAATGATTATAATCTTCCTAATACTAATAAAGAGGAAAAAAAGTGGTGGAGAAAAAGAAATTTTTGGTACATACTAAAAATTATGTGAGACATACCAGAATAAAGATATTATTATTTGCAATAATATTTATTTTGTTAGCTGCCATCATAACATGTTTTATTTATTGCTTCCTTACTACGCATGATATTCATAGATGCGATTATTACATAACAGTAACTCAAGAAAAAGAAGTTGGATTGAGCATAGACACAGACGCATTATATTTTGGAAAAATCCCTCAAGGATGCTCATGTGAAAGATATGTCAATATCACAAACAGCAATATAAAACCCCTAAAAGTCATCATTACATTCTCAGGCAGTTGTTCAAAGTGGATAACTCCTGAAGATAATTTCTTTATATTAAATCCAAATGAAACTAAAACAATCTCTATAACAGCAGATGTTCCAAAAAATGCACTGCCTGGAGATTATAAAGGAACAATGAGCACACTCTTCAAAAAACTATAAAAAGAAGATGAAAGACATCCCTAAAAAGACAGTAAACCTATTATTGGTTATTTTCATAATCACTATAATAGTTCAGATATTCTTTACACTGAATAATCCATTTGTATTAACTGGAAAAGCATCATCAACTGCAAATATCAGCGTTACAATCATGCCGCCGCCCTCCCTGCCATCATTGCCATCAGCACCGCTCCCAACAATTGGAAGACAAGTAGGGGGAACAATATGCTATCCTGCATGGGAATGCAGGGAATGGTCAGAATGTGTTGATGGAATACAAACAAAGACTTGTATTGATAAAACAGGATGCCTGCAGCCATACAAAGAAACAAGAACCTGTATAATCCCGACATGTGATGATGGAATACAAAACCAAGATGAAACAGACATTGATTGTGGAGGACAATTCTGCAAACCTTGCGGAGATGGACAAAAATGCAGACTTGATACAGACTGCATTAATGAATGTGATGCAACAATTGGAATCTGCTATATATCTATCCCTGTTACGCCACTTGCACCTCCAATAACAATAACACCAGCACCAACATCTATGTGGGAAAGGTCCTTAATATCAAAATGGGAGTTCATAATACCTATCATAATAATATCTGTCTTGATTATAATAGCATTCAACTCGCCAATTGCCGAACCATTGAAAAAAGCATTAAAAAAATAACATGATTAAAAAAATTCTCATCACAAAAGACAGGAAAAAGTTCTATGTAAGGGACATAAATAAAGATGTCCACACCCAATTTGGATTAATCAAAGCAAGAGATCTAAAGAAAAAATCAGGAAAAATAAAATCAAATACAGGAAAAGAATTCTTCATAATGCCCCCGGGCTTTGCAGATAAATTTGCAAGGATTAAACGGCTTGCACAGATTATAACACTAAAGGATATTGCAACAATAATAACAGAAACCGGCATAAATCATACAAGCAAGGTTGTAGATGCTGGTGCTGGCTCAGGTGCACTTGCATGCGCACTTGCACACCTCTGCAAACAGGTAACAACCTATGAAATAAGAAAATCCTTCATTAAAATAGTCAAAGAAAACAAAAACCTGTTTGAACTGAAAAACCTAAAAATAAAAAACAAGGATATCTACAAAAAAATAGATGAAAGAAATCTTGATTTAATAACACTAGATTTGCCAGAGCCATGGAAGGCAATAAACAATGCAGCAAAATCCCTTAAGACGGGAGCATTTCTTGTTGCATATCTTCCCCAGATAACGCAGGTTATTGAGTTTGTAAAACAATTAAACAACAATAAAGATTTTATTTATATCAAAACCCTTGAAAACATCCAGCGAAGATGGAACATAGATGGAAAAATTGCCCGTCCAGAATCAAGAATGATAGGCCACACAGCATTCATTGTTTTTGCAAGAAGAGTTTAAGGGTCAATTAATTCTGCAGTATAATTTGTTCCATCAGGTGCTTCTAATGTTGCATTTACATCTGCAAGATATGTTATATTGACCTGCTCGCCAGACTCAGGGCCGTATGATCCTAATAAAGCTTCAATCTCAACAATATCCCCTTCATAATAACTTGCATTTGGATTTGTATCATTATACCTCCATGTCAGATTTAATCCACCATAAACATAGATAAATCTTGTACCATTTAAGGTATAGCCAGATGCATTAGCCCACCATGTCCAGTTGCCGGCATACATCTTATCTCCAGTTGCATTTGTTCCATTCCAAATAAGCACAGCATAACCGCTTGTGTTTGTTAAATTAGAACCAAGATAAATATCATTCTGTCCAGAAATACTTGGAGCAGTTAAATTAGCATAGAATGTAACATTTACATTACTTGAACCACCTCCTAAAACTGCAATAAGTGCCTGGCTATCTGGATCAGCCACATCTGCATTATCTCTGTCAATCCTGCTTCCATCTGCAGGGGCAATAGGGGTTATATTTACCTCTTCAGTATATGTATAACTTACATTAAACACAAGATAATCAGTATAACCATAATGGTCTACATTAGGACCTCCAGTATTGGTTGTAAATACTGCATAAGCCCAGGCAGTTGGATTAGTTCCAAAGAAGCTATTACAATTCCATCTAAGATTAGTTGTTACATTTACAGAACTCACTGCAGCTGGCTCTGTAGTGCCTGCAGTTCCACTCGCAGCAGTATATGTATCAGTTCCATTGCTAACATATATTGTATAATCTGCCTGGTCACTCCATATCTGATATAATATTACTACACTTGCAATACTTGAACAACTTGTAACACTTGTATTTCCATAAGTTGCATTAATTCCTCCAAACTCATTCTTTCTAAAGAGCTGGTCTTCATGATATGGGCTCGGAGCAACCTCATCACAGTAAACATACTCTGCATCACACGTTGGTGGAGGGCTATATGTTCCATTACAGGTACCAACAACACTCCTGCTATAACATGTTGCAGATATTGGAGGAACAATAACTGCAGAGGAGAAGGTTGCTGCTGTCAAATAATCTGCTTCAGGAATCTTATAACTAACTAATCCAACAATCAAATCCCTTCCAAACATAGATAATATTCCAATTAACAATAGTGCAACTATTATCACTGCAATTGTAGGAGTCCTATTTTCCCTGCGTATCTCTTTTATTCTGCGCCTGCAATTTATGATATATTTATCATATTCCTTTTCTCTTTTCCTGAGATCTCTATAAAGCTGCCTTGATTCTGGCTGGTCAATATGATAATTATATCTCTTATTCAATTCATCAAGCTGCTTAACAACCTCTTTGCGGTAAATCTCTGCTATCTTTAGATTAGTCAATAATCTCTCCAATTTTCGCTTTTCCCCATTTTTCTTTGGTTTATTCATTTTGATTAAGAGCTTACAAGGATATCAGAGCTTTTCACCCCAGCTAATTCATTTGGAGGTACAGTTACATTTAATTCAATCTCAACTGTATCATTTGTATCAATATATCCTAAATCAAATATATGAGGTGTTGCTGAAGTTAATGGCACCTGTGTCCATATTGTTACTGATGCACTTTCATTAAATGAACCACTTTCATTAACACCTGCCTTGAATAAATAATAATCATTTGGCGCAGCTGCTGATATCCACAATGCACTTGCATTAAAGGTTATGTTTACAGGAACATTGCCAGTATTCTCCACAAATATTGGATATGGATTATTATCTTCTGTTGTATCACTGCTATTCCAAGCCATTTCTCCGAAGCTTACATTAGCAACAATTAAAGTAATTGCTTTGTACGGCATAATTGAAAAATTCCAGACATCACTAAATTCACTATAATAAGTCCCATTAGAAGCACGTACTTTCCAATAATATGATGTGCTTAATTCCAATTCAACAGCTGATGTATAATTGCTGAATGTTGGACCTGTTTCAGTAATACTGCTAACATTAATCACAGGACTTGAAAAGTCACTGTCATTATCTACTAAAATATGATAAGTAGTTGGTATTTTATCCCAAGTTATATTATACCAGGTAAAGTTAACATATCTGTCTATAATATTTGTATTATTTCCAGGCCAATATAATGCTACTTCATATGTTACCGCGCTTAATGTAAAGTTCCTGTCATCTATGCTTGCTGGATAAAACCAGTCTGCAACTGCATTTGCATATACCTGCCATACTCCGCTGTCTTTTCCTGTTGTATCAAATGTATTGTTCCATAATTTTGTGCTTCCCATTATCTGATATTGCTGGTCATAAATCATTAAACCAGTAATCAAATCTTTGCCGAATATTGATAATAATCCAATAAGCACTACAGCAGCAATAATGCCTAAAATAATTTTTTTATTCTTTTTATTTTGATTATAATATCTGCTATTCAAATCTATTACATCATTCCTGATATATCTTTTATCTCTCATATCTACTCCTTGATTTTTTCTTGAATCTTTGATAAACAGTCCAGACAGTCCGGTAATCTCTTTTGATTAGGGATGCAATCTCATGGTAAGCAAGGCCAAGATCATCTTTTAAATAAGCAACAATTGATTCTAAGGCAGAAAATCTCTTATCAGATAGGACAGAAACCGGAATCACGAATCTGGATTTTTTAACAGGGAATTTAGAAGGAAATTTTTGTTTTGCAGAATGGTATATCTGCCATATATTCCTCTGGTCTCTATTTACCAGCTCTGCAATCTTTTTATAGCTTAATTTTAGATTCTCTTTTAGATATTTAACTATTGATTCAAGCAGGGTAAGCCTTTTGTTAAATACATAACCAGGAACAACATGTCTTTTTTCTAATTCTTCAGACAACCTTAATAATTCAGCAAATCTTTTAAGAAGCTCAGGGTTCTTCTCTATATTCTTAATTTTCTCTATATTCTTAATAATATCTTTAGCCAAATAAAGAGAATTCTCCTTTTTTTTGCTGGTTTTCTTGGCCATACTTACAAGATATACATTAGATGTAAGATATAGTATATATATTTTTCTATTTTTAACATTATTTGTAAGTATTTATTAAAATTATGTAAGAAAAATACATTAAATGTAATAAACTAATAAAAGTCTGGCTTTTAATAGAAGATGCTAGCAAAGTAAACAAAAAACCTTAGAAACATTTAAATATTAGGTGTTGCCTTTATATAATAAGAAAATTAATAAAAAGAGGTATAAATGTCAAAACAAGACATCCCTAAAAAAACAGTAGCAGTACTGCTTATTGTTGCAATTACTTTTTCTATAATCGGTACTTGGGTCATAATGTCAAAAGGGCCAGCTATAATTGACCTTGCACAAAGACCAGGAAACACTGCAAGGATAAGCCTTAAAATAGAAGGAGAAGGTACTGCAGCAACTGAATCACAATCATCTGAAGGCAAAATAAGTCTTATAATTGAACCACAAAAAGGAGGTTAAAATGGCAAAAGATATTTCAAATAAAACATTAGCAACATTATTAATAATCGCAATCGCAGTCAGCGTAATTGGAACATTCCTCGCTGCAAACAGGCCGGTATTTATTACTGGTTTGGCAACATCAGGAACAGGAAAAGTTAACCTTACAATCCAGGCAGCTATAGCAGTATCAGTCACAGATAACATTGATTTTGGTACCGGCTATGTGTATCCAGGAAACGGCTCTGCAGAATTAATAAGTAATGAAACATCAGCAATTAACGGCACATGGGATTGGACCACAGCACAAGATATCCAGATAGAAAATGTAGGGAATGCAATCTGTAATATATCCTTCAATGCATCATCTGACGCAACAACCTGGATTGGAGCAGGCGCTACAGCATACCTAGCTGCAAATAATCATACAACAGATGATGGTTGTGCTATTAAAAATACAGCATGGCAGACACTTGGTACAGGATCTCCAAATACACTCTGTACAAATCTTGCATCAACTACCAATGCAGACAAAGTTGATGCAGAAGCAAGATTAATAATACCAGAATCAGTTGTAGGGGATAGTTCAGAAAGATCCGTTATAGTAACATTCTATGGACATGCCGGCGCATCACCATAAATAATCTTTTTATTTATTTTATATCCTTTCTAATAACTTCTCCAGGAACAGTCATCTTCCCAGGCCATATCTTTCTTCCTGGATAAATCTGTGTATCAACGCCTGTATGGACATCATCTCCAATAATTGTGCCAAACTTCCTTCTTTCAGAATCAATAAGCTTTCCTTTTACCATTGATTTGACATTTGCATTATCATGCCTTAGGTTTCCTGTTATTGTTCCTGCACCAAGATTAACATTCTCCCCAATAACAGAATCACCAATATAACTCAAATGAGGAATCTTGGAGCCATTCATCAAAATTATATTCTTGACCTCAACAGCCTGCCCAATCCTGCATCCATTCCCAATACTTGTACCTCCGCGTAAATAACTATTAGGTCCAATTTTGCAGTTCTCACCTATTATAACATTTCCTTCAATATAAGTTCCAGAAAGGATTACAGAGCCTTTTCCTAAAATAATCTTTCCATGGATATGGACATTCCTTTCAATCCTTCCTTTCCTCACACTTTTCCTTAATCTGTCAACGAAAAATTTGTTTGCATCAAGCAAATGCCATGGATAACCAATTGCAAACCAATAATCCCTAACTTTTTCACATGATATCTTTTCTATTTTAGCAAGTTCTGTTATTATATCAGTAATCTCAAACTCCCCTCGTTCTGTTTTTTTGACATCAATATCAAATATCTTTCTGTCAAGCACATACATTCCTGTATTTGCCAAATCAGAAACAAACTTCTTTGGTTTTTCAATAATCTTCTCAACAAAATCCTCCTTAAGAACAAAAACACCAAATCTCTCAGGATTATCAACCTTTTGTGCAAGAACACACAAATCATGTTTTACACAGTTTTTGATATCTTTTGCAGAATACAAATCATCTCCCATCATAACAATAAATCTGTCTTTAATAAAATCCTTGGCAAGCATTATTGCGTGCCCTGTTCCAAGCTGCTCTTTTTGTTCAACATATCTAATCTTTAATCTGCCAAAATAATTGCCAAATCTTTCCATTATCATTTCTTTTTTATAACCAACAATAACAATAACCTCATCAACAATGCCTTGTAATTGTTCAAGATTATGTTCAAGAAGAGTTTTGTTTGCAACTGCAAGCAAAGGCTTTGGCCTAGTCAAAGTAAGAGGATAAGTCCTTGTACCTTGCCCTGCTGCAAGAATAACTGCCTGCATCAGGCACCAACCTCCTTTATGATTTCATCTTTAATCTCATTTGCCATTTGCGTAATCTCCTCGTTATTCTGCCCTTCAATCATTATCCTGCAGACATTCTGCGTTCCGCTGTATCTTAACAATAACCTTCCTTTTCCCTGCAAACGCGCTTCAACATCCTTTATCTTTGCATAAACACCAGGCATATCCTCAAATCTTTTCTTTTCACACACATCAATATTAAACAGAACTTGGGGCCATTCCTTGATACAACTGGCAAGCTCAGATAAGTTCTTTCCAGTTTCCTTCAT
>SMTZ1_10004465_pt1 | contig 18241 bp, 16 predicted proteins | sample DeeMarSWOR136_30_FD_25667 | JGI IMG/M metagenome (IMG submission 25667)
TCGCTGAAAAGACCAGGCCGGGAGCCTCGGAACGTAAGAAAAGCCCCCTGACCCGTAGAAATGTAAACAATATTTTGCTCTCCTTAATAACTTGAAGAAGTTCTTGCTTGCTCAAGGGGCCGTCAGGAGGTGGTCGTCCAGCCCGCAACCATACCTCCCGTGCCTTTGGAACGGCCCCCTGTCCCTAATATATCTGTCGCTGGGCAGCCCCAGAAGATCGTCTAACAAACGCCCTAAATCTCCTGGGCCCGCCCGCCTCGCCTGAGCGGCTCGCGATGGCGGGCGGGCCTGCACGTTGCCCCTATTGACATGATGGGGGCGTCCAACAAGCTTCGTGGGAATTTGGGTTGCGGATCTGTGAGACCACCTCCTGACGGCCCCTAGAGCCCAATTTTGGCCGTTCCCTCTGCGGGAATGATGATAGGAATTTCTGGGACACGAGACTAGATCTGCTGAACCCATTGAGATGGCCTTTTGCGGGCATTCATCGACACACCTTCCGCAACCGATGCAGCGACCCGGGTCGACCTGGGCGGTCTCCTTAACCAAAATGGCCCCCACAGGACAGGTTGCTTCACATAGGGCACAGCCAAGGCATTTCTCTGAATCCACAACCGCTTTCAAGAGAAACGGTTTGTACCCTTTGTGTTCAATTTCGCTGATTCGTTGACTCAGCAAGTGGAGACGGGCTTCAAGCTTTTGAGTCCTCGCTTTGAGCGCTTCCAGCTCTTTCTTTCTATTCATCTCTCCTTCTTTTTCGCTGTTTCCTCATGTAATCGGCCAGGGCTTCCTGCAGCGTTTCCGCCGCAAGAAACGCACAATGCTGATCCTCTTGGGGGAGACCCCCAAGGATTTCCAGAATCGTTTCCCCCGTAATCTCCAAAACTTGATCCGGCCCCTTTCCCAGAGCCAACTCGGCAGCAAAAGAACCGCAGACTGTACTGGGTCCGCACCCGTCGGTTCGAAATGTCGCTTCCGCAACGTTGTCGTCCTCGAATCTCAGGAAAATCTCCATCGTATCACCGCATGAACCGGTGACACGGCCGTACCCGTCCGGCTTGTCCATATCCCCAACGTAGAGCGGCTTGAGCCACCTCTCGAAGGCGACCTGCCCATACGCCTTCCTCGTCTCCTCATAGATGTGATTCTGCAATTCCCTGACATAATCATCGAGTTCGTCAGTCATCGGGTCATCTCCTCAAGATTTGCCGTTCGTTGGCCTTTGTCTTCTGCGCCTCTACGGAGCCAGAGGGCAGCTTGGGATGCACTTAATCTTTTACTACGAAAATCTGGTTTTGTCAGATACTAATCATGGCAAAGGCATTCTTCTTGGGTCATGAGCCTTGAGCCCTTGACCTTTTGCTTATAATATGATTTACGGCGTAGCCACAATTCGCTAACCAGAACCGCGAATGGGTTCGAGATGCTGGAGAGGGAAATTTTCTATGACTGATGCGGGCGTAAGACGGGCTGCTTTGACCATTGCCACCTTAACTGCTTTTATGACACCCTTCATGGGATCTTCCATAAACATTGCCCTTCCTGCGATCGAAGCGGAGTTCAAAATGGACGCCGTTCTCCTGACGTGGGTTGCCACGTCGTACCTTTTAGCCGCAGCCGTATCCCTTGTGCCTTTTGGAAGACTGGCAGACATCTATGGCAGGAAAAAAATCTTTGCCTACGGCATTGTCTTGTTTACCGCCGCGTCTTTCCTCTCTGCCATCGCTTTCTCTCCCTCCCTCCTCATTGCCTTCAGGATTCTCCAAGGCATCGGCAGCGCTATGATCTTCGCCACCGGCATCGCCATTTTAACCTCTGTCTTTCCCCATCGAGAAAGGGGCAAAGTCCTTGGAATCAATGTAGCGGCCGTCTATGTGGGACTTTCCTTGGGCCCCTTTCTTGGGGGCGTTCTGACTCAGCACTTCTCCTGGAGAAGTGTCTTCCTGGTCAATGTCCCATTGGGTTTAATCATTATCTCCGTGCTCCTGTGGAAACTCAAAGAAGAGTGGGCGGAAGCAAAAGGAGAGAAATTTGATCTGACGGGCTCCGTCATTTACGGCCTGGGTATTGTGGGAGTCATGTACGGCATTTCTCTTCTTCCCGCCGCAAGAGGCGGTTGGCTGCTCATTATAGGGATCTTGACCCTGGCAGCCTTCGTCAAATGGGAGACGAAGACACCGGAGCCCGTCTTCCAGATCCGTTTCTTCAGAACAAACCGCGTGTTCACCTATTCCAGTCTGGCGGCCCTCATCAATTACAGTGCCACTTTCGCCATTACCTTCCTTTTGAGTCTTTATCTTCAGCACATCAAAGGGCTCAGTCCCCAAAACGCAGGGCTGGTTCTGGTCGCCCAACCTATCATGATGGCCGCTTTCTCTCCCTTTGCGGGCTGGCTTTCAGACCGAATTGAGCCGAGGATCGTGGCCTCCATCGGCATGGCCCTGACAACCCTGGCCTTGACCCTCTTCACTTTCTTGGAGCAAGACGCAAGCCTGAAATTCATCATAGCCTGTCTCGTTCTCCTCGGGTTTGGATTGGCCCTTTTCTCATCCCCCAACACCAACGCGATCATGGGTTCGGTTGAGAGGAAGTTTTACGGTATCGCTTCCGGCACGGTCGGTACGATGCGCCTTCTCGGTATGATGATCAGCATGGGCCTCGCCACTCTGGTGTTCGCCCTTTTCATCGGGAGGGTCCAGCTTTCCATGGAATATTACCCTGCTTTTATGAAAGGCCTGAAAACAGCATTTTTCATCTTTTCCGCGCTCTGCTTCGTGGGCATCTTCGCATCACTCGTTAGAGGAAGACTGCACCCCAATAACGCGGGAACCGCCGCTGGGTTAGAAGAGGTTTCACGGTAATTGAGGGAACCCGAAACCTGTTCCATTATGTTAAAACCAACGGCAGGCGGGCCTGCACGTTGCCCCTATTGACACGACGGGGGCGTCCAACAAGCTTCGTGGGAATTTGGGTTGCGCGTCTGTAAGACCACCTCCCAACGGCCCCTAGAGCCCAATTTTGGCCATTCCCTCTACGGGAATGATGATAGGAATTCTGGGACACGAGACTAGGAGGCTCCGGCCCTGGATTTTCCGTTAATTCGAATTATATTAGTGTTGTTGAAAGGGATTCAGAATATCACAATACAATAGAAATCAATGACGAGGCCTACATCTTCATCTATAGAGACGCCTCGGCATGATGCGATTGAAGCAGGGATTTTCATGAATACAGCCACGACGATTGTTCGATGCTCACGGTGCGGCACAAAGAACCGCATTCCCATTCCTCGGTTACATGACAGGCCCATTTGCGGTAAATGCAAGACGCCCCTGTCGGCCCAGCCTTCCTACAACAGTCCCGTTGATGTGACGGATAAAACATTCAGGGATGAAGTCCTGTCCTTTTCGGGGTCCGTTCTGATGGACTGTTGGGCGCCTTGGTGCGGACCCTGCCGGATGGTTGCCCCGGTTCTTAACCAGTTGGCTGCGGAATACGCGGGTCGCATCAAGATCGCTAAATTGAATGTAGACGAAAACCCGATGACAGCATCTCAGTACGCTATTCAAAGCATTCCTACGATGCTCCTGTTCAAGAACGGACAGCAGGTCCATAAGCTGGTTGGCGCCCTGCCTAAGGAAGAAATTGAGCGACATTTGATTTCCGTTCTTTAGACGAGCCTCATCGGTGAACCACGGCTCCACGTTTTCATGGAATCTCCCGCCCCCGAACCGGGAGGTCTTCAAAAATCAGTTGGGAAGGAGTGGTGCCGTTATTCGGGTTAAGACACAAAAACAACATTGTTTCAAGGGGTTATTGATCTCTCCCTGGTTTTTCTTGCATGAATCTTGACCCTGTGGTAGAGAATCCGAGATCCCTGATACATTGGTCATTTTCCGAAGCAAAAGCGGGGTCGAAGGATTGATGAATATAGAAAGGCCCGTGCAAAACGAACATGCTGGTCGAATCGCACGGGCCATGTTTCTATGGTACGGAAGGCATTATCTCACTGAAGGTACGGCACGAGAAAAATTCCCCTTGAAACCCTTTCGCGAAAGGTGGACGAAATAGTTCTTCCCATGGCGGAGGGCTTCGGCCCACGAGGACAGGAGATCTTAGAGAGTAGCCGGTCTTTCTATAAAAGAGAGATGTCATGCCCATTGAGGTCGAAGACATACTTCTAAATACCACAGCAAGAACGGATATTATTGACCTGACGCCTCACGTGATGGAGAGAATCAGGAAATCAGCGATTCGCAACGGGGCTGTCACCCTTTTCACACCAGGATCCACGGCTGCACTGACCACCATCGAATACGAAAAGGGTGTGATTAACGACCTCAAGAATGCGATTGAAAGAATGGCGCCGGAAGATCTCTATTATGAACACAATGAGAGGTGGGGGGACGGCAACGGCTATTCCCATGTCCGATCCGCCTTAATCGGACCATCCCTGCACATTCCTCTTGTGGATGGAAGACCGACCCTCGGCACCTGGCAGCAGGTTGTCCTGCTCGACTTTGACAACAGGCCCAGGAAGCGGCGGATCATTATGCAGGTTTCGGGAGAGTGAAGGGTTGGCGAGAAAGTTGGCTCAAGAAACATCCCAGTTGACGAAAAAGCTTACATTTCCCGATCATGATTTCGTGTTGATGCTTTGTGGGGAGCGCAATGCAAATCTCCAGTTGCTGGAGAAGAAGATCGGTCTCTCTGTCAATGTGAGAGGCAATCAGGTCACGCTTCAAGGAGGAGACTGGGAGATCGAGTTGGCCGAGAGGGTATTGAATCAGCTCTATGAACTTCTCCGAAACGATTACCCTATCTATGCGAACGATGTGGAATATGCGTTGAGAATCCTCAGCCGCGATCTGTCTGCTGATCTCAAAAGGATCTTCTTGGATAAAGTCTTCATCACCTCCAACAAGAATGTGATCACCCCCAAAAGTATCAACCAGAAGATCTATATTGATAGCATACGACGATTCGACTTTGTTTTCAGTATTGGTCCGGCAGGAACCGGGAAAACTTACTTGGCGATGGCTATGGCCGTTGCTTCCTTGCTAAAGAAGGAGATCAAGCGGGTTGTTCTGACGAGACCGGCGGTTGAAGCAGGAGAGCATCTCGGGTTTTTGCCGGGCGACCTCTATGAAAAGGTCAACCCTTATCTGAGGCCTCTGTACGATGCCCTTCACGATATGATGGACTTTGAAGATGCCTCTCGCCTTATTCAAAGGGGTGTTATTGAGGTCGCACCCTTGGCCTTCATGAGGGGAAGGACCCTCAATGATGCATTCGTCATCCTTGATGAGGCGCAAAATGCAACCACCGAGCAGATGAAGATGTTCTTGACCAGACTGGGTTTTAGCTCTAAAGCTGTGATCACCGGCGATGTCACTCAAACGGATCTGCCTCCGGGCAAGACATCCGGGCTCATTGAGGCGAGGGAAATCCTCTCGGAGATCAAAGGCATCAAGTTCGTCTACTTCTCTCGAGAGGATGTGGTCAGACATCCGCTTGTTCAGGAGATCATTGACGCCTATGACAGACTGGAAAATACCAGAAAACCGGAACCTTAGAAACCACGTCCCCTGGAGTATCGGCTATACGCTTTCTTTTCGCATCAATCCAACAGCACAGGTTCAGACGCTTCCAAGCGCCCTTTTGATTTTGGGTAAGAGTCATGACAGATAAAACAAAAATAAGGCCTCTTCCAAAAGGCAAACCCGCGAAACGAACAGAAAGAGATGGGGCTGTCAGAGCAAAGCCCGCTGCTTCACCGAAAAAGAGGCAGGGGGCTGACCGGCTGAGTTGGGCAGTCTTGGTCACCCTGAGCCTAGTGATCTCCCTTCTCCTCTTTCCGAACATACTCAGCAAACCGGCTTCTTACAAGCTCGGTGATATTGCCAAAAGGGATATCAAGGCATCCCACGACTTTCTGATCGAAAACAAGGCTCTCACGGAAGCAGATCGAGAAAAGGCTGCCAGGGACACCATGGCTGTCTACGACTTCGACAATGCGGCCGTAAACGTGGTGCCCGCCATAAGAGAAGCCTTCAATATGAGTCGGATGCTGCCTGTCCCACCCTCCGACCTTTATGGCTCGGATGAGCAGAGTGCATCTGAAGAACAAAGGACCACCACGGAAGATTCTGTGGACTACAACATCGTCAAAAACCGGTTCTTCAGTATACTGGAGATACCCCCGGATGAGGATCTTTTTTCACAGCTCGTGAGATTTGGTTTTCCGAGCTCCGTGGAGGAGACCGTTGTCCGAATGGTTACGGCCGTGTCAGGTCGTGGGGTTGTGGGCAACAGGGCCATGTTGAAAAATCAAATCGAGAAGGGAGGCATTGTCCTCCACGAGATTTATTCGAAGAAAGAGATCTCTGTCACCGATTTCGATCGGTTTTTCGACTTGGCGGGAGCAAGACAGTATGTCGAAAACCAGGTCGATGGGCTGAAGGCGTCGATGCAACCTCCCCAACTGGCTGGCCTATCCGTGAGGCTGGCCCAGGCCCTTATCGAGCCAAATCTCACATTCAACCAGAGAGAGACGGAAGCGAGGAAAGAGCTGGCCAGAAAATCTGTAAAACCCGTCTATTTCAGGATGAAAAAAGGGGAAATGCTTGTCCGAGAAGGGGAAAGAATAGGGCCTGAACATTTGCTCAGACTGTCGGAAGCGGGCAAATCGTTCAACCGAATCGATATGATCGGTCGGGTTCCGGCCATGGCTATTTTGATCGGGTTCCTGCTCTTTGTGGTTTACATTGTCAGCTTGAGGGGAACGAAATCAATCAGAGCCGATGGTCGGGATCTCGTTTTCAGCGCTTCAGTCCTTCTTTCCGTGTTCACCTTTTTCTGGACTTATGATTACGTGGCGGATGAAATCGCAAGGGGTTTCGGCTCCTTTTCATCAACAGCCCTGTTGTTCGCCATGCCTGTTGCTACAGGCGCCATGCTCATATCCATTTTTCAAGGAACGGTCATGGCTGTGACCTTTTCCTTGATTATCTCTGTGCTCTCTTCCCTGCTTACCGGCGGCCGGGTGGAGTTCTTCCTGTATTTCTTTGTCAGCAGTATCGTGGCTGCATATGGTGTTCGAAACTGCTACGAGCGGGGGATCCTGATTAAAACTGGGCTGCTCGTGGGACTCATGAACGCGGTCCTCGCCCTTGCTGTGGAAATGATTTACGGTTCTCTCTATTCCCTTGAAGCCCTGATCGCCGCAACCTGCGGGTTGTTTGGCGGACTGCTTTCTGGGGTCATCGCCACCGGCATTCTCCCTCTCGTAGAAATGTCCTTCGGGTTCACTACGGACATCAAGCTTCTTGAACTGGGGAATCTGGACCAACCTCTTTTGAGGGAACTCATGGTGCGGGCGCCAGGCACTTACCACCACAGCGTCATCATCAGCAACATGGTAGAGGCGACCGCCAAGGCTGTGCAGGCAAACCCGCTGCTTGCCAAAGTGAGTGCCTATTACCATGATATCGGTAAGATGAAAAAACCGCTCTATTTTGTAGAAAACCAAACGGGGAGTGAAAACAAACACGAAAGACTTGCCCCTTCCATGAGCAGTCTCATTTTGATCTCCCACGTTAAAGACGGCGCGGAATTGGCCAAAAAGCACAAGCTTGGCCGAGAAATCATTGACATCATCCAGCAACATCATGGGAGCAGCCTCATCTCCTTCTTCTACCAGAAGGCAAAGGACCGCATGGGCTCTAGGGGAAGCAAGTCCACGGAAATAAAAGATGAGGACTTCCGATATCCCGGACCGAAACCACAGACCAAAGAGGCTGGACTGGTCATGTTGGCCGATATGGTAGAGGCTGCGGCCCGGTCTCTCGTAGACCCCACCCCAGCGCGCATTCAGGGCATGGTTCAGAAAATCATCAACAAGGCCTTTTCCGACGGGCAGCTGGATGAATGCGAGCTCACCCTGAAGGATCTCCACGAGATAGCGAAAAGTTTCAACAAAACCCTGAGCGGCATTTTTCACCACCGCATCGAATACCCCGAGGTCGTTGAAAGAACCCCAAAAAAGGCGAGAAATGGAAATACAAATCACGCTGCAACAGAAGATTCCGGGGATAAGAAGTCAGAAGATAAAGCAGAGACTGAAAAAGGTCTTAGAAGACTTGGGCTGTCGTGACGGTGAGTTGAGCGTTCTGCTAACCGACGATGAACATATCGCGGAACTCAATCAGCATTACTTGGGAAGGGAGGGACCAACCGATGTTTTGGCCTTCCCTATGGCAGGCGGACCGCCACCCCACGTTGACTCCGGCATGCTGGGCGACGTTGTCGTCTCATTGGATACCGCCGCCAGCGAATCCCACATGCTTCGAGAGCCCCTGGAGAAAACCGTTTATCGCTTGCTGATCCACGGTATCTTACATCTCCTGAACTATGATCATGAGCGATCTTCACAGGAAGCGGAGCGAATGAGCAAGGAGGAGAACAGGCTCCTCTCCCTCATCGAGGCGTAAAATCGCTGCGCGATTTTATCAAGGAGGAAAAAGGGATGGCACGATTGGCTGTGAATGTTGATCATGTGGCAACGGTTCGCCAAGCAAGGGGCATCAACGAGCCGGACCCTGCGTTGGCCGCTGGCATCGCTGAAATGGCGGGAGCAGAGGGCATCATCTGCCATCTACGAGAGGACAGAAGGCATATCAACGACCGCGACCTGCGCCTTCTTCGCGAGCTCGTCAAGACCAAACTCAATATGGAGATGGCGGCTGTGGCTGAGATGGTGAGCATTGCCCGGGAGGTCAAGCCCGACTTGGTCACCCTCGTCCCAGAAAAAAGGGAAGAATTGACCACCGAAGGCGGGCTCGATGTGAAGGCCAATCCCGACCATTACAGGAAAGCGGTCGAAGGTCTGAAAGAGAAAGGAATAGAGGTCAGCTTTTTCATCGACCCAGATCCCGCACAGATAGAAATGGCGCACAAGGCCGGGGCGGATATCGTGGAAATTCATACCGGTCATTACGCCGAAGCCCGTTCCGAGACTGAAGCCCGGGAGCGGTTTAAACGGATAGCTGAATCTGTTGAGAGCGCCTCCGGGCTCAACCTCGGTGTCAGTGCCGGACACGGTCTGAATTACGTCAACATCAAGCGATTCAGGTCGCTATCCAAGATTGAGGAATACAGCATCGGCCACAGCATCGTGGCGAGGGCGGTCATAGTGGGTTTTGAGAAAGCCGTAAAAGACATGCTGGATCTGGTCAGAGAATTCTAGTGAGTTTCCATTCACAAATGGCTCTTTTTCCGTGTTTTCGTGATCGTTCTTTGGTCACTTCATCTGAATTCAGGCATTTCCTATGATCCATGGGATAGGCGTTGATCTGGTCAGTATACCTCGTATGGAGACCGTGCTGAAGCGGTGGGGTGAGCGCTTCGTCCGGAGAGTATTTACAGAAAGAGAGGCAGAAACCTGCTTTAAAAGAGCCCATCCCCCCTCTTCTTTTGCCCTCCGTTTTGCAGCCAAGGAGGCCTTTTCAAAAGCGGTCGGCGTTGGTATGCGAAGAGGTCTTCGGTGGCGTGACGTCGAAGTCTTTCATTTCCCTGGCGGAAAGCCCGGCTTAAGACTCCAAGGACGTTCGCTGGAGATGTGCCACGAGAAGAAAATCACCCGGGCCCATCTTAGCCTCTCCGACGAGGGACAATACGGGATAGCCACAGTGATACTGGAGAATGGTGATGAGACTGGTGAAATCCGCTGAAATGCAAGAGATGGATCGAATGACCATTCACGATATGGGCGTTCCCGGCGTTGTCCTCATGGAAAATGCCGCGCGGGGAGCCACAAGACTTTTCCTGAGTCATTTCGTGCCTGCCATCCATGCCCATATTCTTCTTCTTTGCGGCCGAGGCAATAACGGTGGAGACGGCTATGTCATAGCCAGATATCTGCACAATGCCGGCTTCAAAATTACCGTCCTCGTTCTGGCGCCGCTCGAAAAGATATCGGGTGATGCCTTGACAAACCTCAAGGTCATCCGGTCCATGGACCTCAAGATCATCGCAGTTCCCGGCGCGAAGGAGTGGCAAATGCATCAATCCCTCCTCACGCGGTGCGACTATATCATCGATGGCATTCTGGGGACCGGCCTCAATGCGCCTGTCCGAGGGTTTTACGCTCAGGTGATCGAAGACGTGAATAGCGCAGCAAAGCCCGTCATGGCGATCGACATGCCTTCCGGCTTGAACGCAGATACCGGCCAAATCATGGGTGTGGCCATCAAGGCCAATCTGACCGTCACTTTCGGCTTTCCAAAACTCGGACAGCTCCTTTTTCCAGGAGTAGACTGCGTTGGCCGGCTGGCGAGGATCGACATCGGGATCCCCAACAGTGTCATCGAAGGGGTACCAGACAGATATCATATGATCGAACCGAATGATTTCAGAGATCTTTTCAAATTGGATCGACTGGATATTCACAAGGGAAATCGGGGGCATCTTCTTGTCCTGGCCGGTTCAAGAGGAAAAACCGGCGCCGCCGCCATGACAGCCCTTGGTGCCCTAAGGGCAGGGGCAGGCCTTGTCACCCTCGGTGTACCTACAAGCCTGAACGCCATTCTTGAGAACAAGCTCACGGAGGCCATGACAACCCCTCTGCAGGAAACGGATGATGGCAGTCTCTCCATGGCCGCAGAACAAGCCATTCAACAACTCATGGAAGACAAAACAGCTTTGGCTATCGGGCCCGGGCTATCCACCAATAAAGAGACGATCGCATTGGTAAGGCGCATTGTGAGCAGCTGCCCCTTGCCCATGATTATTGATGCTGACGGCCTCAACGCGCTCTCCGGTGACTTGGAGGCCATGACGCAGGGTCGCGGAAGATTTATTCTCACGCCTCACCCGGGTGAAATGGCCAGACTGGCGGGAATGACAACCGGGGACATACAGGCAGACCGCGTTGGAACGGCCGTCAAGTTCGCCCAAGAGCGTGGATGTTTCTTGGTTTTGAAAGGTGCGCGCACTGTTATTGCCGAACCAGAGGGGCATGTCTACGTGAATCCAACGGGTAACCCGGCTCTCTCAAGTGGGGGGTCCGGCGATGTGCTCACGGGCCTTGTTGCCGGGTTTGTGGCAAGGGGTTGGCCCTTGGCAAAGGCAGCCGTGAGCGGTGTGTTCCTGCATGGATTGGCGGCGGACCTCCTGGCAGAGGATATGGGACAGTTCGGCATATTGGCCGGAGAACTGCTCGACGTGTTGCCCGAACTGACCTCTTCTCTCGCCCGGGGTGAATGGCCCTTGGAGGGCCCGCCCCCCCATGCGGACTTTTACCATCCCCTATAGGAATCCCGGCATCGTCTGCCCCGAAAAGGTCTGGGAAGTAGAGAAGGAAACGCCGTTCCCTGACCTCTCCGGCTTTGAAGGAGAGGATTCAGTGTAGGCCACGTTTTCTCGTGGTAACGATTCATGAGCGACGTAAAGACGCTGACTTATCTCAAAGACACCCCCCCTGTTGGCAAATCCCCGGTCTCTGGCTCCCCTTGCGAAGGGGGGGACGCTTCATTCTCCCCTTTCTTAAAGGGCAACCGAGGCTTGCCCGCCTTGATTTTTGGCAGGCTTGCCCGCACCGGCCCGGGAAACAGAGACGAGGCGGGTGGCGGGATTCTGAAGGGGGGTTACCCTACGATCAAGAATTCTACGAAAATCAGCCATCTTACAGTTGAGACCCACTCCGACCAGGAAACGATCCAATTGGGTCTCAAACTCGGCTCCCTCCTGAAGGGGGGAGATGTGGTCGGCCTTGAGGGTGAATTGGGCAGTGGTAAAACGTGGCTTACCAAGGGTATAGCCCTAGGACTGGGCGTGAGGCCCACCACGGTGGTCACCAGTCCTTCCTTTGCCCTTGTCAATGAGTACGAAGGCCGGGCAACCCTTTTTCACATGGATGTTTACCGCTTGGAGAGTCTCTCAGAATTCCGCTCTGCCGGTCTCGAGGAATATTTTTACAGTGACGGTATCGTGGTTATGGAGTGGGCAGATCGGTGGCCCGAAATCCTTCCGGAGCAAACCCTCACCGTGGAACTGCATATCCTCAATGACCACCAGCGTCACATCATCCTGTCGGGCAAGCACTCCAGGGCTCGGGAGCTCATTGGGGCTATAAGAAAACCCCAAGTGTAGAGCCTCCCGCTCGCTGTTCCGGGTGAGCGGCTTTTTCACCCAACCACCGTATTTTCCTCTCCTAATGGTCTCTTAGGCCCTTGTCTCAACCATCGAGATTGTGTATAGTTTGTCACTTCTTATAAGCTTCGGCGTCTGAAGCCTTTAAGAATCAGCCCCAGAATGATCACTTCCGCTGAATTCTTAACAAGTTCAGATTTGCCAAAAACGACCAGTCTAGAGGGTAACGATGGCACTCATTGTTCAGAAGTATGGGGGCACCTCGGTTGGCAACATCGAAAAAATCAGAAATGTGGCCCAAAGGGTGCTGAAGTACCACGAAGAAGGACACAAAATGGTGGTGGTCCTCTCAGCTATGGCGGGACAGACGGACGGCCTCGTCCGATTGGCCCACGAAATATCTCCACAGCCTGATCCCAGAGAATTGGACGTGCTCATGTCCACGGGCGAACAAGTGACCGTAGCCCTTCTGGCTATAGCGGTCCAATCTCTGGGCTACGAGGCTCGGTCTCTTCTCGGTTTTCAGATCCCTATCCACACCGATCAATTGTACGGTAAAGCGAGAATCTATGAGGTGGATACGGAGCGGATTATGAGGGAGTTGGAGAGAAACAGAATCGTCACTGTAGCCGGCTTTCAGGGCCTGGACGAAGACGGAAATATCACCACCCTTGGCAGGGGCGGTTCAGACACGACCGCCGTCGCCCTCGCAGCCTCCCTCGAAGCCGACGTGTGCGAAATCTTCACCGATGTGAACGGCGTTTATACAACCGACCCCAATGTATGCCCCAAGGCTCGAAAGATGGATTTCATTTCCTACGATGAGATGCTGGAAATGGCTAGCCTGGGAGCGAAGGTCCTTCAAATACGCGCTGTGGAATTCGCGAAGAAGTTTAACGTGCCCATCCATGTTAGATCAACCTTTACAGAAGAGAGGGGTACCATGGTGGTTGCTGAAACTAAAGATATGGAAAAGGTTCGGGTCTCAGCCATTGCATACAACAAGAACGAGGCAAGAATAACAATCAAGAAAGTCCCTGACAGGCCCGGAATCGCGGCTCGAATATTTGAACCCATGTCCAAACCGGAAATTGTGGTTGACATGATTGTTCAGAACACCAGTGAGGACGGCCTTACAGACCTTACCTTCACGGTTCCAAGAGCGGAATTTCACCAGGCTATGAAACTGGTCGGTGAAGTGGCCAAGGAAATCGGGGCAGAAAGTGTTCTCGGTGATGAAAGCATTGCGAAGGTCTCCATCATCGGTGTCGGCATGCGAAGCCATGCCGGTGTCGCTCAAAAGATGTTTCGGACCCTGGCAAACGAAAATGTCAACATCTTGATGATCAGCACATCGGAAATCAAGGTATCCTGTGTTATTGATGAAAAATATACAGAGTTGGCGGTCCGGGTCCTTCACGAAGCCTTTGGCTTGGAAGACGGTCCGGCAAGAGAGGAATGGTAACCCGGCAGGCCTCCTGGCCCTTCTTCTGGCCATACTGATGCTTTTTCTCCTCAAGGATGTATTGAAAACATCCGGGTCAGCCAGGTTGCCGTGCGATGATCCATTCTTTGTTCAGATTGAAGGGCATGTGAAGCACCCTGGTGTTTACCCCTTGTGTGTCAGACCCACGCTTGCGGCCTTAATCGAGGCGGCAGGAATTGTGACGACCGATTGCCCCGCCTTGGCATCAGGAGACAATCCTCTCCTCAAGTCCGGACAAAAAGTTGTTTTTCACAACGATGGAAGAAAAATGGCCATCTCCAAAGGGGAGATGTCGGCCTTTTACAAGATCACAGTCGGTCTGCCCATATCGCTCAACCACGAATCAGAAGAGGGACTCACAGCCCTACCCGGTGTCGGCCCTCGATTGGCCGAAGCCATTGTGCAGGAAAGATCCAAAAGGGGGGGCTTCAGGAGCTGTACCACAAGATACGGCCCTATCTGATATTGTAAAGAATAACGCCCAATCCAATTTGGACTCGATGAGGGAGATATTCTTATACGTTCTCCCTCCTCACCATGTTCCGGCATAAGAGCTTTATCATGAAGGTTAAGACCGTTTTCCCAGACTGGTTAATCGGCGCGATAGCCACCCTTTTCTTTCTCTTCATGATGTTCACCGGCATTTTTGATTTCACCCATGCCATTGAAATGAAGACCTTTGACTTCAGGGCCAAGCTGGCCGCACCTGAACAAAGAAACCCTGATATCGAAATTGTGGGCATCTCTGATGACGATTTATTGGAACTGGGCCGCTTTCCATGGCCCAGAGATATTTTGGCCCAAGGGATTCACCACCTCTCTCTTGCAGGCGCAAGGGTTATTGCCCTGAACATCCTTTTTCCGGAACCTGAAGAGAGTGCGGGCGTCAAAACCATCAAAAGCTTGAAGGAATCTTATGAAAGCCTCGGGTTGGCAGAGCAAGAACCGGGACTTTCTTTTTACAAGCAATTATCCGAGGCCGCGTACGATCTGGACAAGGATGCCAAGCTATCCAGTGCCATGAAAGAGGCGGGCAATGTGCTCCTGCCTATCACCTTCGACACAATGAGCTCAGGTCGGGATATGGCGGTGCCCGAGTTTATCCCCAAGAACACTTTTAAGAAAATAGAAGGTGCCCAAGACGAACGGGCCCAGAGCTCATTGATTTGGCTTTCGGAGGTAAACCCTCTTCTTCCGGCCTTCGCCGAAGCCGCCGCAGGAATAGGCCACCTCAATTTCTTTCCGGACAATGACGGATCCATTAGGAATCAAATTCATGGGTTGGGTTACCTCAAAGATATGGTCTTCCCTTCCTTCACGATCGCCATTGTGAAAGCCTTTTATGGCTTGAGCGACGATGACATCGCGATCATCCTAGGCAAAGGCCTCCGTCTACGTCTCAGCCCGTCATCGCTGGTGGAGGTTCCCGTTATGGATCCTGAGATGCGAACCCTCATCCATTGGAATGCAGGTCCCGGTGTCGCATTCCATCAAACGCCTTTTTCCAAGGTTTACAAGAACCAGATCCAAACAAGTCTTTTCAGAGACAAAATTGTCATCATCGGTCCTACAGCGCCCGGAATCGGAGATCATTTCGTGACACCTGTCTCCCACCAGTTGCCGGGTGTCGAGGTTATAGCGAACGCAGTGGCCAATATTCTTCAACAACGGTTCTTCTCAAGGCCGCCGTGGATTTCTTGCCCTGGCTTTGCCCGCTTTGAGAGCCGGCATGGGGGCCATCACAACCTTGGGACTCCTTTTGGCCTGTGGCACTGCCGGAACCGTCCTCTTCCTGTTCTATGACCTGTGGCTGAAAATCACCCCGCCCATGCTTCTTCTCACCGTCGGGTACATCCTCGTGACCTCCAAGAAATTCCTCATGACCGAGAAAACCAAAGAGGGGGTAGAGAGAGACTCTGTGGAGACGAACAAGATGCCGGGGCTCTCCTTTCAGCAACAGGGTATGTTCGATCTGGCCCTGGAAAAATCCCGAAAGCTGCCCATCGAGGATGAAGGCGTCAAAGACCTGCGGTACAAATTCGGCTCCAACTCGACCCTGGGTGGATATGAAGTGCTTGGAGAACTGGGACGAGGGGCTACGGGCGTTGTCTACAAAGGGGAAGATCCCAAGATTCATCGGAGTGCAGCCATCAAGACGATCCGGCTCTCTGAATTCGAAGACGATGTGGTGGAAGAAGTCAAGGAGAGGTTCTTCAGGGAAGCTGAGTCCGCCGGGCTCTTGACGCATCCCAACATTGTCACGATCTACGACTGCGGGGAGGAGGGAAATCTCGCCTATATCGCCATGGAGTACTTAGAGGGTGAGGATTTGGAGTCCCTTACCCGGACAAGCCGTCTCCTACCCCTTCGAGAAACTCTGTCTGTTGTGGCGCACGTGGCCCAGGCCTTGGGCTATGCCCATAACGAGGGGGTGGTCCACAGGGATATCAAACCGGCTAACATTATGCGATTAAAAGAAACCGGCCACATCAAAGTCACCGATTTTGGAATCGCACGGATCACCGCGTCCTCAAGAACCAAGACAGGTGTCATCATGGGAACCCCTTCCTATATGTCTCCGGAGCAGGTGAGCGCAAAAAAGGTGGACGGCCGGTCGGATATCTTTTCGCTGGGCATCGTCCTTTTCGAACTCCTTACGGGAGAAAAGCCTTTCAAAGCTGAAGACATGGCCACCCTCATGTATCAGATCGCCAAGGAACCTCACGTCCCCTCTCGGACCATTAATTCAAAAATCCCTCCCGTGGTTGAAAGAATCATGAACAAGGCGCTGGAAAAGGACCCAGAAAAACGCTACCAAAAGGCCGGGCACATGGCCGATCACCTCAGGCAGGTGATCGCCAAGATTGATGAATTGGAGGAAAGACGGGGATCACGGTTGAAGCGCTATGCGGGCGCCTAAAGACCCGCCTCGCTCACTGCAAACCGTTGGCAGGGACTTACTACTCGGAGCATCAAATTGTTTGCATGGAACGTCAAACATACGAGGGTCATGGGGCTTTTCTGAAGTGACTGGTGGGAGGCCGCCGTTTTCAGGCCGGGAGCCTCGGAACGTAAGAAAAGCCCCCTGACCCGTACAAATGTAAACAATATTTTGCTCTCCTTAATAAACGGTGATGAAGGCCATGAACGTCCTCGGTATTGACACTTCCTGTGATGACACATCCGCCGCCGTGGTTCTGGATGGCCGCCGTGTTTTATCCAGCGTTGTCCATTCGCAGATCAATCTCCACCATCCTTACGGAGGCGTCGTCCCTGAACTGGCCTCCCGAGAGCACCTCGGAAACATTGTTTCCGTGGTTGATGAAGCTCTGGCCAAGGCGAAAAGCAGCATCGAAGATTTGGACGGCATGGCCGTTACAGTCGGCCCAGGCCTGATCGGCTCCCTTCTCGTCGGCCTTTACTATGCAAAAGCTCTGGCCTATGTTCAAAAAATCCCCTTGGCGGGAATCAACCACTTGGAGGGTCATATCCTGTCTGTTTTTCTGGAGGATGACATTCCGCCGTTTCCGCTGGTGGTCCTCACTGTCTCCGGTGGACACACGTGCCTATTTCATGTTAAAGACTTCGGCCATTACACACTCTTGGGCCAAACCTTGGATGATGCGGCTGGAGAGGCGTTTGACAAGGTAGCCAAGGTTCTCGGCCTTGGATACCCCGGTGGTGTGGTTATCGAGAACCTGGCCCGTTCCGGTGATAAGGATAGGGTGCATTTCCCAAGAGCGTATCTCGGGCCTGGTTCATTGGATTTCAGTTTCAGCGGCCTCAAGACCGCTGTGGCTCTCTATATCAAGAAATGGCATGAAAGCGCAGAGGAGAGGAAACAGGTGCAGATGGCTGACATTGCCGCCTCCTTCCAAGAAGCCGTCATTGACGTGCTCATCCGGAAGCTTATGGAGGCGCAGGAAATGACCGGGGTTGGCTCCGTGGTGATTGCGGGAGGTGTGGCTTGCAACGGCGCCCTAAGGGAGGGTCTCAAAGAGAGGGCTTCACAAAGGGGCGTGGGCGTTTACTATCCCCGCCCCGCTTATTGTACGGACAATGGGGCCATGATTGCGCTTGCAGGGTACCATCGAATCATTCATGGTGAGCGCGCCGACCTCTCCATGGACGTGAGATCGCGGTATCCTGTTGAGGATCTCGCCCCTCTGGGCAAGCCAGATATGTGAAGCGCTCCATCCGAAGAACGGCGCTGTCTGTGGCTAAGCCGAGCGGAACTCGGCAGAAACCTAGGATTCTCCTTTCACGACCACGGATGCGATGCAGCCTAACAGAGGGGATAGGGCTCGCCCAGGTTGCCGCACGCTTGTCCGCGGCGCTACAGCGAGTGATAAACCCGCTTACCCCGCCCCGTCCGGACCATCCCGCCTCTCTTATCTGGCTTTCAGCCACGCTTTTCTTAATTTACATGGTATACTACTGTGGTGTCCCAGAAATACCTTGAAAAAGTCCTCATTCAAATGAGATGCTTCGTTCTCGAAAGGGGCTGTCAGGGGGTGGTCGTCCAGCCCGCAACAATACCTCCCATGCCATTGGAACGGCCCCATATTCTTAATAACCATCGCAGGGCAGCCCCATAGGATCGTC
>SMTZ1_10005072_pt1 | contig 18235 bp, 17 predicted proteins | sample DeeMarSWOR136_30_FD_25667 | JGI IMG/M metagenome (IMG submission 25667)
CGCTTCCCTTCGAGCATGAAGAAACCACCGAGGATAGAACGATATATAATACAGCCACCTGCCTCAAATCCTCCTACTCAGTAGCTGATGCGGTGTTTCTTGTTGATAATCAGAGGTACGTTCGAAAAGATTCCTCGATAAAGGGTAATATCGACAAAATCAATGAACTGATAGCCGCGCCGTTTTACAACATGCTCTGCGCTGGTGAAGAGAAGAAAGCCAAATACGTTGCTTCTAAGGTACTCGATGCCGGCGATATCATCCAGACGCTGGTGGGCTGGACAACAATCGGCTATGGAAGATCAAGCCTGCCATTGATCAAGTTTAGCCGGGAGTCAAGGCGTGATTTCAGGGCCAAAGGCGATGAAACCCTCAAGGGCGTTCAGGCCATGGACGAGGCCATAAGTGAACTTTCCTTAAAGTGTAATCCCGTGGATTCAAAACGAGCCCTGTATCTCATCTCGGCACCTGGCAAAGAGATGAACATGGATATGGTCAAAGCTCTTGGCGATTATATGAGGGATATAGCTCCGGAAGCTCTGATCAGAAACGGAGATTATCCAAGGGAGAGAGGCATGCTGGATGTAACCGTCATCCTATCTGAACTTAGTGATGTGGAAAAAGTCAGAAGTTACTATAGCAGGTCAACCAGCCTTATTAGCGAGTTACAGAAGAGGCAAGAAGAAACAGAGGCCAAGCTTAAAGAATTAATCGATGCTTCAGAGACACTACCATCGTTACTTCAATTTGACGATCTGGGGTTGTAGTAACTTATTTGGATAAGTCACTTTCTGCAGCTGTCTTTCAACTATAGGATGACTAGTCAAAAACTAAGTGCATTCCTATCCACGTTTAAACGCCAAATATATCCCGAGAGACGTAATGTCTTTTAAAAATGGGGTGGGCATAGGTTTGACATTAAAGCGGTGGGTGAATAGTGGACTCATAAGCCCTAGGTCGGCGTTTTGAATCCACTCGCTGCCCTTTGTTTTTAGCTTCGAATCTCAAACGAAGCAGAGTAAACGTTTTGGATTTTCTATCATAATAGTATTTATTTGTTCTTGGCTCATACCTTCTCTCAACATCGCAGGTGTTACGTATTTAGAAATGTGAGCATATCCCCAGCCACCATAAAGGGTGCGCCAGGACTTTAGCCAGATGTCCTGAGATATTAGAACTCGATCAAGGTACCCTTCTTCAATGAGCTGCATGATCTCATGAATACGCTGTATGTCATTTGGAAGGTTAAGGTCAGTATGCCGGTAAAGGGATAAAGGAACATGGCCTTCCCATCCGAAAGAGTCGTATTCAAGATAGCAGCCTGCTTTTGCTACTTGACAACGCACGTCATGATCACGGATTCTCAATTCGACATGACTAATAACGGTGCGGGATAGATCAGCCCCAACGTCCTCTAGTATTTCGATTATTTCCAATACCGATTTGTTATTTATCCGGCCAGGGTGTATGTTCAGTGGTGCTCCGGTAATTTGCTGAGCGCGAGCCGCTGCACGAATTGACTTCCTTTCGTTATCATGTAAAGGCCATGAGGCACCGATTTCTCCTATAATTCCAGCACGTATTCCTGTATTGCCTACTCCAATATTAATATCCCGCACAATTTCTTCAGTAATCTCGCCCTCAGTCTTGGTTGACATATTCTGAGGGTGACAACGATGAACCAGATAGCCTGACCCCATAATTATATTAAGGCCTGTAGCTTGGGAAATGCGCGCTAACGCCTCGGGGTTGCGACCAAGACCAATGCTGGAAGCATCAACGATAGTACTCCCGCCAGCTTCTTTAAAGAGTATAGCCTCATCTATAGCTTCTTGCTCGTCAAATTGCTGGCAGTTATCTAAGTTTTCAGAAGGATGGTATCGAAGCCAACTGATGATTTCCATACTGACTGATTTGTAAGCCAAAGCCTTTTCACTAGCTCCTTCTGGCTCCGAAAAGTTAAATCTTGCGTCACAAATCAGGTGCTCATGTGGAAGTGTAATTCCGAGGCCTTTGCCTTCAATCCATCCTAATACAGTTTGAGCTTTTCCAGCAAACCTTGATATTGGCATATCTACTTGACCTCCATTTAAACCTAATGTCAGGGTAACGTTTTCCTAGACAATTTTCTATCTCTAATCTAGGACTTTTATTATCGACTAAATTTCATTATCGCTCCAGGAAGAAACGAATTCGAATCCACCCGCTGCCAGTTGTTATATTACTTATTCAAGGCTACCACTACCAATGCCCCAGCCACTATTAGTACTATGAAGATTCCTATTATTACAATAGGTTAATCACACCCTCAATCTTATTTGTTCAGGCGTTACGCTATCCACCATAATATTTACATCATCAATTCTTATTGTGGTCTGTCCAACTGGGAAGAACAAATTCCAAGAATAGCCCCAGCCTATATAAGGCGCGAAGTCCCGTTTTCTTTGAGCTATAGAATACACTTTATCGGATGGCATACCAGCATAAACAATACGGTCTTTTCCACGCTTTAAATGATGGCTATCTCCAACTGATAGTACTACTGAATTATTCATCTTTCCTCCTTTAAAATGCGTGAATTCGAGCATATTATACCGCATTTGCATTCAAACGCGTGATATACCCCGAAGACGTGATGTCGTTTAAAAATAGGAGGGTTACTGACAGCGAGGTTCTATCAACTTACTATTAGTGACAATGCAGAAGGTCAGGGTGCCTGCATCACGCGAAAATTCACGTATCGGGGGTAGCCAAAAACGCTTGACCGTGCGGAGAAAGTGGTTTACTATGGATTCAAATTCCGGATAAGTTATACCATTAAGATGCAAATGGAGGGAGCACTATGGCGAAAGTCGATGGGGGAACGTTGCTCGCACGAATGCTGGCTGCTGAAGGTGTTAAGTGTGTTTTCAGCGTCTCGGGCGGTAGCATTAATCCACTCTACAGAGGTTGTGAGGAACTAGGTATTCGAGTTATCCACACCCGCCACGAGGCAGCGGCAGCTTTCATGGCTGACGGCTGGGCAAGAACCAGCCGCCAGCCGGGAGTGTGCGCCACTACTGCGGGCCCGGGGGTCTGCAATACGGTGACTGCGGCTGCCAGCGCACTACATGCGGCTAGCCCAATGATTATCCTTTCTGGGCAATGCTCCACGGGAAACTTAGATATGAATGCGAACCAATCGAATCCCTTCGGCCTCATGACCCCGGTGACTAAGTGGGCGAGGACCGTGTTAGAGACTAGGCGGATTCCGGAATATGTTGCGACCGCGTTCCGCATTGCCACCAGCGGGAGGCCCGGGCCTGTCTTTTTAGAATTCCCCGCCGATGTGATGGCAACCATGATTGACGAGACCATTGTGGCTGTGCCAACCCAGTATAGAACTACCGCCCGTCCGTGGGGCGCCCCCAACCTAATACAGCAGGCAACGGAACTCCTCAAAGATGCTCAGCGTCCGGTAGTTGTTGCCGGCAGTGGCGTCTGGTGGTCTGACGCTAGCGAGGAACTGAGATCGTTCCTAGAGGCAGCAAAGGTGCCCATTTTCCTGGTTCGAATGGCTAGGGGTATCATAAGCGAGGACCACCCGTTGTACTTCGGGGTAGGTTATGTGCCAGCTAACCCCGTGTTCGAGCAGGCCCTTCGCGAATGCGACTTGGTAATGCTTATTGGCCACCGCTTCGACTATGATATGAATCACGGGCGTGCTCCTGTCCTTAATGGGAAAGCCAAGGCTATTGTCATAGATGTGGAACCAGAGGAGATAGGCCGCTTCCGCTCTGTGGAGATTGGTATTATAGCTGATGCCAAAATGGCTTTATCGCAACTGTGTGAGGCTCTAGAGGCTCGCCCTTGCCCCTATGCCGCGCCTTGGCTTCGTGTGCTCGAGGAGGCTCGGCTTGCATTGTATAAGGAGCAAGAGCCCCACCTAAACTCAATTGAGAAACCCATCCATCCGCTGCGCTTTGTGGGAGAGGTCAAGAAAGCTTTGCCTAAGGAAGCAATCGTGGTGACCGGGCATGGTGCCATAGACTTCTGGGCTGACCCAGTCTTTCAGACCTATCTGCCGGGCCATTACCTGCGGGCTGGACAGGAAGGGCCAATCGGAGCCGAGATTCCATTTGCCGTAGCTGCCAAAATAGCCCACCCTGATAAGCCGGTGCTAGTTCTTGTTGGTGACAGTGCCTTCGGGTATCACTGCATGGAATTCGATACTGCACAACGCTACCAAGCCCCCATTGTCTGCGTGATAGGCAATGATTGTTCCTGGGGGGCTATTGCCCATCAACAGGTGATGAGCTTTGGGAGAAGCATAGCCACCAGTATGCCCATGCGCAATTACGAGAAGATTGTGGAGGTACTCGGTGGCTATGGTGAGACGGTGACCGAGCCCACGGAAATTGGTCCAGCTCTGTGCCGAGCATTGGAGAGCAAAGTGCCAGCCTGTGTGAATGTGATGATAAAGTCCTCACAGGCGCCATACCTTGCTTGGCGAGCTTCCTTTGAGCGGGCCAGTAACCGGTAGAGACAAGTCCGAAAATGGATGCTTTAGGCAGTAACTATACCATCATTCTGCGTGGACGTGTGGAATTTAACTATTACTAAAAAATGCCTTGATATTATTTTATCTTTCATATTCTTGCTCTATCAATAGCTTCAGCTTATTACTTGCAACTAACCATCCCGCTATCCGCGTTTAAACGGTGAATATATCCCGAAAGACGTGATGTCGTTAAAAATGGGGAAAGGGATAGAGAGTTTAGTTAATGGAATTGTTTTAACGTCTTTAGAGAGATGAATCACGTTCTAGCCTTGACCACATTAGTAATATGTCCATGGAGAAAGCTAGCTATATTATCTATAGCCATTGCTAGACCAGCCAAGGTGGCTTCTGGAACCATAGAAGCAGTATGCGGTGATAGTATCACATTCTCTATGCTCCGCAGCGGGTGGTCAGTGGGTAAAGGTTCATCAGCAAAAACATCTAGACCGGCGCCAGCAATCACACCATTTCTTAGAGCTTCAATTAAAGCTTGCTCATTTACTATTGAACCACGCGCTGTATTAATCAGTATGGCCGTTGGTTTCATAAGCATTAGCTCGCGTTTACCGATAAGGTTGTTGGTCTGCGGCAATCCCAGGACATGAATAGATACTACATCAGACTTGCGCATTAACTCATCAAGGGTAACAAACTCCACACCGTATTGATTGGCCCTTTCTGGGGTAGGCTTAAATGTCCATGCAATGACTTTCATACCTATAGATTTACCGAGTTCGACCATTCTCTGGCCTACACTTCCTGTGCCTATTACCCCTAGCGTCTTGCCATAAAGCTGTGACGAGTATCCCCGTGCCCATCCGCCAGCCCTTATGGTGCGGTCATTTAGAACTATTCGTCGAGCCACAGCCAACATCAAAGATAATGCCATTTCACTGACGGCCACGGCTGAGTAACCCGGGGTATTAGTAATTGTTATACCTAACTCAGATGCAGCCTGCATATCTATGTTGTCGTAACCTACCCCATATATAGATATTAACTTCAAACGGGGACAATTCCTCATCACATTACGACTGAAGACGCTAGTCGCCCGGATATTAAGTACAGTATCGGAATCAACAACACGGGCTATTAATTCTTCGTCACCAAAAGCCCTGGAATTATAGACACGCACTTCACCAAGCTGTTTAATCCTCTCTTCTTCAATTGTTCCTGCCAGTACGGGCGGTTCGTCATCAGGCACAACGATCATTTTCACGGATAACCTCCTAATGATACCTTAAAGGTCAATAAGGTTGGTGCAAGCAACGGAACTTTATTTAAGGGTAACAACGCCTATTTTTTACGAAACAATTCCAATTAATTCATATTATTAGGGTCGTTTGTATTAAGTGAGCTAATTATAGCCCTATGTAATCATTTGTCAATACCTTGAACTAACCACTCCTCTGTCCACGTTTAAACGCTAAATATATTCCGCTAGACGTGAAGTCGTTTAAAAATGGGGTGGGGTAGGGTGATGTGGTATCTAAAGAAAGTAACTGTTAGTTTCACGCCATAAGGCTAGATTATACTTAGCAGCAGCAAATAAAAGAGGAATCTTATCTAGGTTTTCTAGCTCTATGAGGAGCAGCTATCCAGAAACTAACGCAAGCTATGGTGTAAGCAACTATACAAATAATAAAGGCAAGTGAATAGTTGCCAGTGATGTCAAATATATATCCTCCCAGCCATGGACCAATAGCACCGCCCAATCCAAATCCCATAAATAAGATACCGTTCACAGTGCCAAAGTGTTTACCGTAGAACAAATCAGCGGCTCCAGCAATAAGAGCAGGTGAAAAAAGCCCCATTGGGAAACCAAAACTTAAGACGAATATATACAATGCCCAGGGGTTTGACGCATCCTTCTGAGAGAGAAGGACAAGCAGAGATATTATCGATAATAGACAACATGCAGTAAATGTTTTCTCCCTACCTATCTTATCAGATAGAAATCCAGAGAGAGCTCCAAGCGCCGCAAAGATTCCAACTGCTCCCGCGATAAAAGCAGCAAAATGGCTGTCATACCCTAAATCTAAAAAGAAGACTACTTGATGGGCAACGATTAGATAGTTGGCGATTCCCATATACAGCATATAAGAAAGGGCAATCAGCCAGAGACGATAGTTCTCTAATATATGTATCAGTGGTAGATTCCCGTAATTACTGCTTACCGCGGCCGATTCTTGAGGATTCATGCTATCCGATTTAGATATCTCTCTCGTTTCAACAGATAGTTTTACTTGTTGTTTCGGTTGACCTCTAAAAAAAGATAGGATTAGGGGGATACAAATGCCTATTGCTGTACCAGCTAGTAAGACAAAAGCTAAACGCCAATCAAACATAGATATTAGGTACTCAGCGTAAGTAACCATCGAAAAGCTAAGAGCACCACCCGCCACTACAATACCAATTGCTGCACCTCTTCTTCGGGTAAACCACCTTGATACAACAGGTATCATCACAGGCCCACCGGAGAAAGCCATACCCACAGATAACAGGATTCCAAATAATGCGTAGAATTGCCATAATTCATTCGCAATCGCACAAGCAGCAGTGCTGATTCCTATTATCAGGATACCCACGGATATCATTAGCTTTGGTTTCCAGCGATCAAAGAGGCTACCTGCTATCGGAGCAAGTATCCCATAAAACGCAACATTAATTGAGAACATGAGCGCGGTGCTGCCCCGTGTCCAACCATAATCACTTAATATGGGTGGGAAGAAGGCAGAAAAAGAGTGACGGATACCATAAATGACGACCATACAAATTGCAGCAATTGCAGCTACTGTCCAACGATTTCTAAAAACAGGTTTGTTTAACATAATATTAGGTCTATATTTGGCAGGTTACGATTTCTCTTTGACACTCAGAAAGACGAACTCGTGTTAAATCATGGGTTCAGGACTTGTGAATGATCATGTTAAACTGAAGTAAAGATTGACCTTTCTCTAATAATTGTACTACTTTCGTAGCTAGAGTTTCCGTATAAAAATTGGCTTCAGGATTAGGTTTACAGTGGCCAAACGGGTCGTGAGGTCGTTCTTGATTGTACTCTTTCTGCGAGTGCAGTTTCAATATCTTCGAATTGTTACTGGCAACTAACCACCTCGCTATCCGCGTTTAAACGCTAAATATATCCCAAGAGACTTAATGTCGTTTAAAAACCAATACCGCATACCAATATTTAGCTAGGCTGGACCGCACGACCATTATAGTACCCTACGTGGCTTAAGCAAGGATTCGGGCTGGACGCGTTGTTGGCTTCTGTGGGCGGTGCGTATTTGCAACGTGTAGTTTTGATAATAATCCCCGTTGAGCAAAGAAAGCAATTGTATAACATAAAAACGTTCCTTTATTGCAGTTGTCCCAAGAAATGTGATTTATATCATATACCTATGGCTTAAACAAGGTTTAACATGAGATCAAAGATATTTCAATCAAGCGTAATTGTTGGATTGAATCGACTATAGGAAGGAGGATAAAATGCCAAAGTACCTTGTTCATGGATCATACACGCTCGAAGGTGTTAAAGGCCTTTTAAGGGAGGGCGGCTCCAAGCGGCGAGCGCAATTCAAGGAGAATATCGGGAGTCTTGGGGGTCAAGTGGAATCAGTCTATTATGCTTTCGGAGGAGATGACGTTTACGCCATCGTAGATCTCCCAGATAATGTGAGTAGTGCCGCCATCTCTCTGGCATTGAATGCCGGTGGTGGTTTCCGAGCTAGCATAGTTGTCCTTCTGACCCCAGAAGAGATCGATGAAGCCGCTCAAAAGGCGGTGTCCATTCGGTATCGCCCTCCAGGACAGTCTCAATGAACTTGCTTACGGCTAAAAAAGACCAATATCTATAAATATGGAAGACGATATGCCTTTTGCAATAAATCCTGTTGATGGTTTAAAGACATATTTCGAGGACGACGGGGGTAATAGGCGACCAGTTGTTTTTTATGCAGGTTTAACACAACCGATAAAAACTTCTCGGACATCTGGTATCGCAGCAGCCCTAAAAGATAAGTTTCGCCTGATTTTTGCTGATCACCGAGGTCATGGTCAGAGTGACAAACCTCACAATATAGAGGCTTATTATTTACCAACGCGGGTTGCCGATGCCACGGCAATGCTTGATGAGCTTGGAATTGAGCGTGCCCACTTTATTGGCTTTTCGTGGGGAGCACGTCTTGGATTCGCAATCGGTGAATATGCGCCACAAAGGGTGTTATCACTCGTCCTCTGTGGTAATCAACCTTATGCATGGAATCCAAATTGGAGAATCGTGCAGCAGTTCTCTGCTGGACTGCCGGCTTTAGACAGAAATGACATGGCAGGAGCTATTAAGATCTGGGAGTCGTGGATAGATGGTCATTTTCCAGAACCCGAGCGCACGTTTATGCTGGATAACGACCCTATTGCTATTGCAGCGGCATGGCGTTCTGCTCAAGAAGAAGGAGCGATATCTGCGGACCTAACAAAGTGGCAAATACCATGCTTCATCTATGTGGGAGAGACTGATGACATGCATGACAACGCCCAGTTGGCCGGGTCTGAAATCCCCAACGCTACCTTCCTCTCACTTGTCGGATACACACACTTTTCGGCAGCCCACGAAGTTGACCAAGTGCTTCCTTATATTCTCAACCTGCTTACAAACAGAGAATGAACCGAGTGCAACGCATAGATTAAAGGATTTGAGTTTACCATAAAAGTCTACGGCTAGGAGCATCGACATCTATTGGGGCTCCTGTTAAGAGACATATCTATTCCGATGTGCTCTATATTCTGTTGTTAAGGTGCTTACGTTTGTCGCAAAAGCTGGTACTTAGAAACGTTAGTTATTATCAATTTATAGCCATACTACTACCGGATTTTCACCCTGATTTTACCAAAATCTTCACTTTCTCTTGATAAAATGACAATATGCTAGAGGGAAAGTGTAAAAAATGTGGAGCGCGCTATTATGGCTGGGCGCTGCAATTTCGCCGGAATCATTCATGCCCAGAATGTGGCGGTGCACTTTATATTTACCAAGATGGCCAACTCATCTCCAAAGGGTACCCACTCTTTACCGCCGAAAAGTTCTCAATCAATGTGAAGTTTGATTCCCAGGCTTCACGTAACAAGGTAGAGAATAACTAGACGGCGGTCAGTAGCTTCTTAAGTTCTTAAGGTACTTCTGCTTATTCAAGAGCGTTCCCTTTTGCACAATCTGTTATATTACGTGCATATGATTCCTACCGTAATCCAACCTTAGAAACACCTATTATATACACTTGCCTGCTATAAATATTTATGTGTAATAGCTTGACTACTGTTTATTAAGGTGGGTTAACGGATGAAGTCAGTTACAATACTCATATTGGTTTTAATAGGGTTACTTTCGACTTTCGGCCTTGCTGCCCTTACAGTTTTTAACTACTTCGTTGCTCTATTTAATGATTATCAAGTTCTTACTACAATCAATGAGTTTGGCGAACATGTCTATGAAACACCGTTGATAATATTGCTCTGTCCAATTATGTTGTTTTCTACAGTTTTTTGTGTAAGATTGGTTATAAGAATAGCTTGTGTAACTAACCCGTCACTCAAAAAACGATTAGATTATAACGTTAGACCAAGAACCGATGAAGCGGGATTTGAACGGTTAAATAAAGCTACGGATAATCCTATCCTAGAAGAGACGCCCCAAGTTAACACCTAAACCTGTCTCTCCAATATTATATTCAGTTATTAAGGTGCTGTTGCTTCGGCTGAGTCAATCAGCCCAATAACTGTTCCTTTTTAAAGCATCAAATCTTTATTCCAACTCGAAAAAACTTAAATTCAACCCGTAGAAAAGAGAGCCAGAGAAACTGCAGGGAGCCACAGACCTCGCCAGCTTCAAGAAGCTCTTTCACAAGTAAAGATGCAACCTTACTATCACTCAATTCTTACCACTATCTAACTTTAATTGTGTAAGCTTCTAATAGATAAGTTGCTGTACAGAGGTGGCAATGATGTTTCCAGGTGAAAAGCGAATCTTAATGGACGTCGCACTAAACAGATGCTCAGCTAGGCAACTAATAAACCGCCGGAGTGCTCATAGCAATCAATTTATTGGACACTCACTTGATTCGCTGGTTAGACGAGGTTATCTAGAGAAAAATGGCGTAAAAAAATATCAACTCACATCATTGGGTGCGAGAGTGCTACTACAATCCCTGCTTAAGAATGGAGTTTGCGATAAGATAGACTTTGTGCAGTTGCTATATGAGGATGAAGCGAAATTTAAAGATGCTGTAAAAAAATTAGAAGCAATACATATCGAATTTAGCAAAAAAATAGATATACTCTGCGAGAAGCAGCTCGGAGTCAATTAAAACGGTTCCTTTATTTACACATCCATTCAGCCTCACAACTCATAGCCATATTCTAACTAGGGTTCTCTTCGTTTTTGGTTGATATTGCTTATGAATCACAAACAGGTATTTGCTCAAGTGAAGGCGTTGGTGGATTCGGGGATAAAAGACGTGGTAGAGGCACTAAATCTTATTCCGAATGTTTGGACTGCCGATAGTTGTGAAGGGAATAAAAACGAATGTGCTATGATACGGTTTCATTATGGTGGTCTAGACAGTAATTATAGATTGAGTGCAGATTTTAGCCAGAGGTTATATTTAGCCCTTGCTACGCATAAGTGTAGGGCAGATATACAACTAGAGTGGAATAGCCCCAACACACTATCGCCATTTATAATTTTGAGCTTTGACAAGTTGGAAACTAAAAGGATTTACGATGCCTTATCGAGCGTTTTTGGCGCAAGTGTCTAGAATAACAGAAACGGTAACAGAAGTAGCAAATAACTCTTGTATTGTTCACCGTTGGTGTTCTATGCCATACAAAGCGATAGGTGCTGTCTCCGATAGAGTTAGGGCAACGTCCATTAGGATGAAAACGGTGTTTCTCGCTCCTGCATTCACATTGACCGCCAGAACGGTAAAGAACTTCCATTTCTGTTTCTTCGGATATTCCAGAATTGTACATCTTGTGTCTCCTTTACGCTTAATTCATATTGACTTACAAGCTCAAAAAGTATAGGATAAGAGAACTGGTTGGGGGCTATGGGATTCTAACCCATCCCATCCGTTTTAGAGACGGAAGTGCTGACGCTACACTAAGCCCCCCAGACCACAGAGAGAGGATATTACCAGTATCCTCTCTCTTATCTTTTGGGCATTCTAATACTTTTCAAAGCGGGTATTGTTTGCCTTTCCCGTCTTTTGGGTATTCTCCTTATCACTGCCTCACTTCTTTGAATTATACCACATCAACTTCAACCGAACAGAACCCCAACTCACCAAGTCTTGACATAAGGCGCATCGGACTCTAGGATAATACCAAAATAATACTAATCAGGTTATACATAAACCGAAGATAACAATAGTATGATGAAAATCGGTGGGGAAACGATGACCCCCAAGAGGAGGATTTCGGTTAATTGGCTCATTTGGTTGCAATGGGCATTTGCTAGTGGCTTCGGTGGTGCGTTGGGCTTCACTCTAGCCGATACGATTCTAGACACCTTTGGCGAAGCTCTTCGCAGCGCTATGGCAGAGTTAGTGATCTTCGGGCTTCTCGGAGCAACTATGGGCATATTGCAATGGCTTGTATTACGCAAACACCTCTCTCAAGCCGGCTGGTGGGTAGCTGCCAGTGCTGGGGCTGGAATGTTAATTGGTATTGGGGCGGCATATTTTAGTAACCAAGTTGAAGTCAATGTGGTGATTGGCTACGCTTTGGTCGGTGTCATTCTTGGGATGTTACAGTGGCTAGTTCTGCGCGGTCAAATATCCTGGTCAGCCCTGTGGATTATAGCGAGTTCGTTGGGTTGGACACTTGCTGTGCTAGAAGTCCAGTCTTTGGACCAACTAGGGCTGATGCGGGGATTATCAGAAACCTTAGGAATTATCCTCGCATTTGGTATGGCGGGTACAATGGTTGGAATTGTCACAGGAGGCTTATTGGTTTGGCTGCTGTGGCAGTCATCTAGAAGGGCAGCAATTGCCGCTGTGTAAAAGCCAGACTAATAAGTTGCTAGAGTAGACAGAGCTTGGTAGGATTCACTTGAGACGAGTCTTCAAAGTATCTTTTCTAAGTTCACCATTGGCGAGGATGTAGTGATTTTTACGCGGACACTGTTATCGATCCCGATCCCGCGATTAGCACATACTATATTCAATTGTTAAGGTGCTTACGTTTGTCGCAAAAGCGACTACTTAGAACCGTTGGTTATTATCAATTTATAGCCATACTACTACCAGATTCTCACCCTGATTTTACCGAAATCTTCACCTCCTCTTGGTAAAATGACAATATGCTAGAGGGAAAGTGCAGAAAATGTGGAGCACGCTATTATGGTTGGGCGTTGCAATTTCGCCGGAATCATTCATGCCCAGAATGTGGCGGTGCACTCTATATTTACAAAGATGGCCAACTCATCTCCAAAGGGTACCCACTGTTTACCGCCGAAAAGTTCTCCATTAATGTGAAGTTTGATTCCCAAACTTTCAGTAACAACGCAGAGAAAAACTAGAGGCATGAAATAATGAGTGTTGTTTTATCTGTTGCCCAAAAACCATGGATTGGATTTGAGGCTAAGAGACTCCGGCAGGCCTTATTCTTGACACAACATGAACTCGCAAACATAGCTGAGCACGGCCTACCTGTACGACTAGATGTAAAACTTAAAATCCTAAAAGAAGTATGGGTCAGAAAAGCCAGGATAAAGATAAATCGCGATCCTAAGTTCATACAATAGACGCTCAAGAAGCAACTATCTCTAAAAGAAACTTGTGTAATCGTTCTTTTCTCGTGGTATTGATTTGTGACTGCGATATTCCAAGTTAATCTCACTCTAAAACGTTCCTTTTTTAGCCTTGACAGCCAGATACTTCAACTGTATTATGACGCCATGTGCTGAACATAGAGATTCACAAACTATCATATCCAGCCTAATAGGAGGTAGCATGTCCACACAATCAGAGGAAACGAAGAAGCAATGGGGCATAACTGGAGTAGCGATACCTGCAGGACTCCTCATTGGCTTGGGTGTCGGTTTTATAATCGATAACATTGCTGCAGGTATTTTCATTGGTCTTGGAGGTGGTTTTCTTGTCATGTTGATTGGCATGTTAATCCTGCAGTTTAAAAGATGAAGCCTCATTTCTATTAAATAAATAGTTTCTTTGTACACGTTAGTCTCGCGCTTAATCCTAAGGCGTGAAATCAAGTGCACCTTTTGAGTGCCAGGTATAAACAAGCTGTTACTTTATTAATAAGGTAAAAAGCTGATCCACCAACTCCAGTGTTGCCCTCGTCGCACCGAACCGCGCCTTTCATCGGTAACGCTCGCCTACAAACTTGCTACCGAGAATCATACTGTCCAATGATACAAGAAAAGGGAGGCGCGGAGATGAAAAACAAGGTTCAAACAAGGCAACCAATCAAATCGAAAAAGGCAGCTGAACCGCAGCGGTTAAATGCTGAACTGAGTCGATGGTAAAACGCACCAATTTTCAAATGGTCGCGGGAGGTGTATGTCTTCATGACAACGCATCGCTTCTAGAGCCTGTGAAGACGAAAGGCGTAGGCATGAAAGCGGTTTGCTCGAAATGCGGTCACACCTTGGTATATCAATAAGAAGATAAAGACGTGTGGCTGCTTAACATGCAGAGGAGCAAAGCGGAAATCAATGGAACTCGTTGGAACTAATCGGGTAGGGCAGAATAGCGCTAAAAGATGGTGGGCCATTGTGGTCTCGAACCACAGGCCTCAGTCTTATCAGGAATGGTATGTCAGTAAATCTTCGCGATCATATCAATACCTGGTATAGCGAACAAAAGCTCAAGGGTCTCGTCGAAACAACCTCAAATAGCTATCGACGAAAGGTTGAAGTGCTGCTAGGTGAGTATCCGAGACCTACGGAACTCGACATAAAACGATATCTTGCTAAGAAACAAGAATTCGGCGCTTGTTCCGGAACCATCGCAAACTACATCAAGGCGTATCGTAGTTTCTTCGGTTACCTCTCTGAGCGTGGTTTGTATAATCTCGATCCGCGTTGTCTCAAGTTGCCGAAGATACGACATAAAGAGAGACGCGTGCCCAGCGATGAAGACGTTGCTAAGCTATTGAGCGTAGTTCAGAGCCAAGAAGATAAGGTTGCTCAATTACTGCTCGTTGATACTGGTATACGGGTCACCGAACTCGCGTCTATTAAGCTTAAGAATATCGATATAGAGGATGCGAGCATCGTGGTCAATGGCAAAGGCGGTAAGACGAGGGTAGTGTATCTATCAGAGTCAACTATTGAGCATCTTCGCGGTTACACGAGGACATTGAGTGGCGAATATCTATTTCCATCGACCAGGGCTGATGCGAAAGGCGAGTATCGTAATCGAACGTATTTCGAAAAGCGACTAAGAGAGCTCTGTGATAAAGTCGGTATTGAGCGTATTACACCGCATCAGCTGAGGCACTACTTCGCAACCTACACATTGTCACGCGGTGGCGACATTAAAGCGGTTAGTGAGATGCTTGGACACGCTGATGTGGGAGGAGTGCAGTCCATTAAGAGAGCGGGAAGCGGTTTATGCGTTCGAGTAGTGAAGTCAATTCTATCCCCGCTCTCTTTTTATCTTCTCCATTTCTTTCTCTATAGCCCCCCTGTCCGACTTACTCTCAAAGACGAATACGCGCAAGAAATGTCCCAGCACAAAAATACCCCAGATTCCCAGTGGCCAGAGAAACCACATATAGCCTTGACCGGATAGGGCCCAGATGATAACGAGCACGGCATTCACCACTATGTAGGTAGCAAGGCTGCCATAGAATCCTTTTTTCGCTTTGATTCTTCTGCTGGCTTCCTCATAGATTTCCTCTTCGGACATTTGTCTGGTCATTTCTATGGCTCCTTTATTAGTTTGATATGGTATATTCAGGTTACTATTGATTTTTTCTTTAGCCTCATGCCAAATAGAAATCGTAGTACATTAATCCGTCTTACCAGTAGCTCATAGATTGCCATTATGGCGATAAATGAAGTTGTTGTAATTATGAAATATTTTAGAGCGATACCCATACTCCACTGAAGTACAAAGAAGCCGATAATGAGGATTACTGTCTGGTGCAGTATATAAAAGGGTAAGACCGCCTCATTAGCATATCCCAGAAATCTATTATTAAAGTTGAGATATCGGCTGCCAAAGCCGAGTATGGCCATAAGAAATAGCCACGACCGCAGGGTGTCAAATATCCCAATCCCCAGATATGCAAGCATGCTATCTGGAATATCTATTTTAATTACTCCAAACTGCTCAAAATAGTGCACAACCTGTAAAACCAGAGCCGCAATAAGAGCTGTTACAGCGTATCTCTTTATGTTTTCATGAATTCGTGCATTAGAGAACATCAAGTATCCACTGGTAAAGAACACCAGATATGAAAGGTGGTTCCAGCCACCACCCCATGATAAAAGGCCGCCAAGAGAGCCTAATAATACTTCAGACGCGGCAAGAAGCAGCACGGGTACAATCAACGTCCAGGGCTTTTCAAACAGGGTAGCCAGCCTTGAGCCTAGGCTATTTCCGGCTCTTTTGTTGGGAAGAAAGAGCGGCAGTAGAATCAGGGAATAGATAAAAAGGAGCCATAAGAACCACATATGCATGGGCACGAAGGCAAAATTTCCGCCGATGCCATAAATGCCGTCGAAATAATAGGGAAAATAGAACTGGAAGAAATTCCCGCTGAAATCACCGTGGCTCAGCCGCTCAAGATAGACCTGCGGCGGGGAGATAATAAACCATCCGAGGATTATTATGGGAATCAGGATGCGAAGGATCCTCTCCTTAGCAAACCCAACGGCGGTTCTGAATTTTAGGGCATAATATACACTCGCTCCGGCGAGTATGAAGAATATTGGCATCATCCAGAGGGCTAAGAATTCGATAAAAATATCCGCCCCGAGATTGGTCTCGGCACTTTTAACATGCCAATCATCAAAGTCAAAAAACCTGGCATTATGAAAGAAAAATATCGACAACATAGCCAGTACACGCAGCCAGTCAATGTGATAAAGCCTGGAGGGTTTATCTGCCATTGCCGATTCAGCGCCTTGTGGTATGCCTTTACTCATATTATGTCCCCTTTCTGTGATAGCGGTATACCAATTTCAGGACGCTTTATTTCTGACTTATCGTGGACCCCCCGCTGGCACTGATGCTGCCCAGTGTGGGATTGCCCATGTAGGTTAATCTGGAGCCGCCGCTCAGGTTACCATTAAGCCTCCCACTGGCATTAACTGTAATACTGCTGGCACCACTGAGATTGATATCTGCATCTACCACGGCGAAATCGGACAAATCAATATGACTGGCTCCAGATGCATCGATATCAACATCATCAGCCGAGCCTTTCAGTTCAAGAGAGCTAGCTCCTGACAAGTTGAATCTACCATCAGCCATTTCAATGCTGCCAGAGGCTCTACTGGCGCCGGAAAGTTTAAAATTCGTGTTGCCAGCCTTCATACTGCTGATATCAGCATTACTTGCTCCCGACAAGTCAAAATCCACGGCATGTGAGGAACTGAAATTATCGACTTTCGCCTTCGAGGCTCCAGATAAGTCTAGGCTTTCCAAATCTGGTAAATTAATAGTGGCTTTTCGCGTTACGTTCGTGTAAATGTAGGTCGGTTTCAATCTTATACGCAAAGTATCACCGTTTTTCGTGATGTCAAGATACTCATACAGGTTATCATCAACGGTGATGCTAACCAAGTAAGAATCCCCTCTGATAACTTCAATGTCAAATGCATATCCAGCTTCGATCTTGGTGAAGTTACGGTAATCGAAGTCCCAGCTCGCCAGTTTACCTGAGCCAGTTACAGTTGGGCCAACTCCCGGAATACACCCACTAACAACCATAAGGATGCTTATGATTAGTGCAATAGCAATACTGTTCCATTTGTATTTATTCATGCCATATTCCCCCAACAAATATTGCCTCACTATACAGGACGTTCTTGTTTGTGTCAATAGAATAATCACTCATTTTTATTAGGTGAATTGAATTACAGTCCTATTTGTGTAGTTGTCAATACCCCTCTGCACAATTAAAACTAACCATTCCGCTATCCGCGTTGAAACTCTAAATATATCCCGCTAGACGTGATGTCGTTTAAAAATGGGGAGAGTAATATGATATATTGAAAGCGAGTCTAGTGAGGAGAATTTAGTTTACAAGTTCATAGAATTATCATTAAAAAGGAGAAGCGCATATGGAATTGAAAGAGGCTATTAGGAAAAGGGAGAGCATACGAGACTATGAGGATCGACCAGTACCTCAAGAGAAGCTAATGAATGTTCTTGAGGCAGCTCGATTAGCTCCATCAGCCAGCAACCGACAACCATGGAAATTCGTTGTAGTAAAAGAACGCGCACTACGTCAGGAATTAGCACGTGCAGCGAATGGTCAAACTTTCATTGGTGAAGCGCCTATAATTATTGTTGCCGTGGCTACAAATGTCGAACATGTTATGAGCTGTGGCGTCCCAAGTTATCCTGTGGATTTGGCTATAGCAGTAGATCATATGACCCTTGCCGCTGTGGATGAAGGATTAGGCACATGTTGGATAGGTGCTTTTTCTCAGGAGAAAGT
>SMTZ1_10005934_pt1 | contig 18228 bp, 17 predicted proteins | sample DeeMarSWOR136_30_FD_25667 | JGI IMG/M metagenome (IMG submission 25667)
GTCATTGTAAATATTAAAGACGTAGTGTAATCTTGTTTACATAAATGGATTCTCGATCACGGTTTTCAAGGAAATTGCGCAGAATGAATTCAGGTGATGCAGTTACTTTTTCATCGAAGATTTTCTTGTCATTTACCTTAACTACGACGTTCTGATCAAGTTGAACCATATCCGGGTGAATATAGATACTGAAAACACCGACCTGGGAGGTTTTGAAAGAAAACGTGTTTCCAGAAAAGTACCCTTCAATCCGTGCTGATGCTTTACCTCGTGTAAAGAGATTATACTTTCGCGGATCAGGAAACCGACCTTCAAATTCGAGTATTTTTCCATCCCTTAATGCCACAATCTCTGCACAATCACCACATTTCTTGGTTTCTTTATATCTATTCACATCATCTAATGTATTAACGGGTGTATCATTGAGTTTAACAATAATATCACCTTCCTGCATCCCAGCCAGGGCGCAGAAGGTACTATCGCCAACGATTTTATCAATCCTAACACCTGGACCAGCATATGCACCGTTGGGGAAATGATTAGAAAGAGCACGCTTATCAATCAGGTTAAGATCAATGCCATCAAAATCGTCATCAGGATAAAATCCGAACATCACACGGTCATCTACTAATTCCATATTGTGATCTTTGTACCAATCGGCATGTCCCTCAGTAGTTATTGAATCGATTGTGAGCCACATGCCTTGTAGGCCTGGATAGGCGCTTTCCCATTTTATGACGGGACTTAATGTGCGTGGATGACCTTGCATAAACTTTACCATGAGGGGTATTTCTTCATCCGCATAGTCAAAATCATGACCGATGCCCGCGTAAATACGATAGAAAACACGAGCATCAGCGCTGTGAGCAAGTTCCATTATTGCTTGGATCTCTTCGGCTGGATAAAGTCTATCTTCATCAGTGTTCACAACATAAACGGGACGATTAAAGAGATTCACAAAGTAGGTCTGTATTTCACCGACCTCGGAGCCGACCCCAGGATGACCATTAAGGGCTAAAAAAGCAGCAAAGTCAGTGGGATAGCACATTGCAAACAAAAAAGAGCCAGAGCTACCATCAGAAAAGCCGGTCATAAAAACACGATTATCATCAATGTTAAAATATTGCTTGGTGTTGCGAATCTGCTGCAACACATTCGATATGCCCACTGAATCCCACCATGTCGCACCATATTGACCAAGTGGGAAGAGAACAATATATCCATTTTCCTCAGCCATTTTGGTGAACGGTGAGTCTTTTATATGCTCCTCATAATCTTCAATAAGGTCTTTTCTACTGACACCTCCGTGAAGGTATACTAATAAAGGAGTTCTTTGAGTATGGTCATAACGTGATGGGATGTAGAGACAGTATGGACGTTCAATAGCATCAATGCAAAGATTTGTGTCTATTCGTGCTCCCTTATTTGCAATGTTCTTAAATCTAATGGTTCTGAGCAGTGCGATTAAGGTATCTGCAGATGGTTTCTCCTTTATTATTTGAGCTATAAGTGTTTCCTGCTCTGTTTTGTCAGCAGCATAGATGAGTCTGTCGATGTGCTCCTGAAGATCTATAGCATTTATAAAAACGGGTACTACGAAAATGCTCAATGAAAAGCACAAGAGTTTCTTTAACATGAGAACCTCTCTCTCTTATTAATATTACAGGGTAATTATAAGGATGCAGAATTCTCTGTCAATAAGCGAACGGAGTTTTAGGTAAAAATATGAGAAAGAGAATCTGCTCCAACCACGATGCCTTCTCATTTGTGTCATTTCAGAGCCAGAGTGCAGAGCAATATTGACACTGATTGATGGTTGGGTAAAATAGTAATGCGGAAGGAGGTTACAATGGTATTGAGGAGGAGCCTGTTGTTTCTTTTTGTGTTCATAATCATTGGATATGGTCAGAAAAAAACACGTGTTTTGCAGCATGCAAAGGCGCATGACCGTGTGGCGCCCAGGGTACTGAATTATCAAGGATATCTAACTGATACTCTCGGAAGTTCCTTAGATGATACCCTTAATATGACATTCACCGTATACGATGCAGAGACTGATGGAAATGAGCTGTGGACTGAAACTCACTCTCTCGTTCTTGTAGAGCGTGGTGTGTTTAGTATCATGTTAGGGAGTGTCAATGAGATTCCGGATTCTGTATTTTTCCAGGGTACTGAGCGTTGGTTAGAGCTCATCCTTGAGAGTACAGACACATTGTCGCCACGCACGAGGATTACGGCAGTTGCATACGCGTATACAGCAAGCCGCGCCGATACTGCTGACTACGCACTCGCCACTCCCTTAGGTGGTGTGCCATCAGGCTACTGTATCTTGGGAGAATCTGGAACTCCACCGGCAGGTTATACGTACACGCAGAACTATGTCACTGCTGCAGATCCCTCGGTTAACGTCTGGACTACAAAGACAGCCATGCTCGATGACAGAAGCTACCTTGCGGCCGCATCGGTGGGTGGTAAGATCTACGCAATCGGTGGCCGTCCGAACGAGCACGCAAATGAAGAATACGACCCTGTTACCAACACATGGACAATGAAGGAAGGTTGGGAGTATGGCGAGAGAGCCTGTGCCGTAGCTGCTGTGAATGGTAAGATATACGCACTTGGCGGGTATAGTAATAGGCGCACAAACACGGAGTATGATCCCTCAACGAATTCCTGGACTGACAAGGCCGATATGCTTACTGGTCGCCATGGCTTGGCAGCGGCAGGAGTAAATGGTAAGATTTATGCAATTGGCGGCTATGATAATATGGCAGTTCTTCAAACGAATGAAGAATACGACCCGGTCAGCAATGCATGGACTACCAAGGCAAATATGCCATCGCCTCGGTATGGTCTTGCTGCTGCTGTGGTGGACGGTAAGATCTACGCAATCGGTGGAAGATATACCAGTTTCTATCTCAGTGTTAATGAAGAATATGATCCAGTTACCAATAATTGGACCGGAAAGGCAGACATGCCAACAGGACGATACTATCTGGCTGCTGCGGCGGTGAATGGTAAGCTCTATGCAATTGGTGGGTGGAACCCTGGCAACAATTATCTGGCCACAACTGAGGAATATGATCCAGCTAATAATACCTGGTCCACAAAGCCAGATATGCCAACCACCCGAATGGCCCTTGCTGCAGCTGAGGCGGGCGGAAAGATCTACGCGATCGGCGGCGAAGATGGCGGTATTGAGGTGGACGCAAACGAGGAGTATGGTGCAGGTGTAGTGTCATACTACATACACCGAAAAAACTAAAAAAGAGAAGACACAACAGGGGATGGCGACGAGATTGATTCTTATCTATTAGGATGTGTGCGCTATTCTTCGCATATGAAGTGTAAATTACTTTTTCTTCCTATGTTATTTGCTTCACTCTCGTGCGAATCACAGTCAGACATAGTGAGCATCGATGGACACAGGATTACCCAAAAGGATGTTGCCTATCGATTAGATATTGACAAGGCATATGGAAACGATCAGTCCACAGCGACCGAAGTCATCCTACAGCTTATTATGCAGACATTGCGAGAGGTCATTGCGGAGAAAGAACATATTCATGTGACCGACAGTATGATAGAGCAGGAAGCCGTGAGAATTGATAGAGAAACAAAGGCACCTGGGATCCTTGTCAAGGTAAAGAGTGTCTTCAGCAAGCATCGCGATTATCTGCAACATTATGTCAGACCAATATTCATACAGAAATCTCTGCAGGAAAAATTCTTTTTCGATACACTATACCAAGAAGAACCATACAATATAATAAAGGAAGCATTTTCACGTAGCAAAAATAGGCTCTTGAGCTCTGATAGTGCATTGAAGGTCTTTGAAACCAGTGATGAACAACTGAGATATTATGAAAATTCCGCAGGAGACGGGATAGGTCAGGACAAGTATTCCTACTATTTTGTAAAACAGAAGGCTGGGAAAAAGGTTGTTTATCTAATACCAAAAAATGATTATACTGAATGGTTTCGTACCGAGGCTCAGAAAGTGTTTCTAGTAGTCAATGATGAGGAGCTGAGAGACAAGCTTCTAAAGAGGACACAAGAGAGCGAATTCTGGCAGGAGATTCTCAGCAAATAAATGGATTTGTGCCCATTCTTTTAGTACTCAAGGAACTCGAGCAGAAGCCCTCTAGGAACATGGGCAAGCAGAATATTGTACCTATCCTCTTCTAAATTTATGATTGCACAAATTCAAGAATGAGTAAGATTAATGGAGGAGTGGCAATGAGAAAGTCGTTAGTAATGTTGTGGCTAGCGCTTGTAATTGCTTTGCCAACAATAAGCCTTGCCCAGATATGGGTAGCGCGGTATAACGGACCAGGCAATGGCTGGGATGGAGGAAATGCGATTGCCGTTGATGATGCGGGTAATATCTATGTTGCAGGGTCGAGTAATGGTGTAGGTTCTCTTTATGACTATGCGATCATTAAGTATAACCCTTCAGGTGCAGAACAGTGGGTTGCACGGTACAATGGTCCAGGTAATGGCAGCGATGAGGCTAACGCAATTACTGTTGATCATTCAGGCAATATCTTTGTTACAGGACATAGTGAGGGCGGGCCGGGCACAGGGGCAGATTACGCCACCATTAAGTACAATTCTTCAGGCGTGGAGCAGTGGGTGGCACGGTACAATGGGTCTGGTAATATGGCTGATGGTGCAGGCGGAATTTGCATTGACAATTCGGGCAATGTCTATGTCACAGGATTCAGTGTGGGTTCAGGTACTGAGTCGGACTATGCACTCGTTAAATATGATTCATCAGGCGTGGAGCAGTGGGTGGCACGGTATAATGGTCCAGACAATGACTATGATAGGTCAATTGCCATTGTCCTTGATCATGCCGGTAATATCTTCATCACAGGCACGAGTCGGGGTTCAGCCACTGATGATGACTATGTGACTGTGAAGTACGATTCTTCTGGTGTTGAGCAATGGGTGGCACGATATAATGGCCCAGCCAATGGACCGGATGGAGCAGATGCGATAGGCCTTGATGACATGGGCAATGTTTATGTTACGGGTTCCAGCAGGGGTCTTGGTACTGATAATGATTACGCGACGGTGAAGTATAATCCTTCGGGAGTGGAACAGTGGGTGGTACGGTATAATGGGCCAGCCAATCACTGGGATGATGCATCTGCTATTGCGGTTGATCATTTAGGCAATATCCATGTTACAGGACGGAGCGTTGATTCAGATCTTGAGGATGACTATGCAACCATCAAGTATAGTTCTGCAGGTGTTGAGCAGTGGGTAGCACGGTACGACGGACCTGCAAATAGCTACGATGATGCACGGGCATTGACTATTGATAATCAAGCAAATGTTTATGTCACGGGGTACAGTGTTGGTCTAGGTACAGGTCAGGACTATGCAGCCGTTAAGTACAATACTTCTGGTGAAGAGCAGTGGGTAGCACGGTACAATGGACCAGCCAATGACTGCGATGATGCACTGGCGATTGCCGTTGATAATTCAGGGTATGTCTATGTCACAGGATGGAGTCGGGGTCCAGGCACAGGGTTTGATTATGCGACTGTCAAGTATTCGTGCATGGGTATAGAAGAACACGAGAAGACGAGCAAGGGCCGGCACACAGGATTGACAGTGTATCCGAATCCGTTCAAAGGGAAGATAGATATCAGATATGGGATACCGAATGAAGTAGATAGTAGACAGTATGCAGTAGGCAGTATAAGAATCTATGACATTGTTGGTCGGTTAGTGAAAAATTTTTCAGTGCTTACTGCCTACTCCCTAGTGCCGAATGTGATCCCCTGGGACGGTCGTGATGACTTCGGCAAAAAACTTCCCAGCGGTGTCTACTTCTTGAAATTTGCTACAAGTTCCGCAGGAGCCAATGGTTCTGGAGGGGAAGCAGGGGATCATAAAGAGACTGAAAAATTGATTTTGGTGAGATAAGGTAGGTTAGATAGCAAAAGGGCGGTCAATGAAAAATCCGCTACGACCTTCCCACCTTGAACAAAGACAGGTGTGTCGTCTCGTCTGTCTATACGATAATAAAGATATTTATGAATCACAGACAAGATTATGTGAATCTTGTAGCGTACACTTTCCGAGGAAAGTCACCTTGTGCATATTCGAACATTCCATATGAGCCACACATTCGTCAATAATGGGAGCTTTGACTCTGCGTGCTCGTTGTGGTGTTAAACCGGTTTCTTTGAATTTGTCCACTTGATACCCTGAGTGGTAACCACAATAATATATTTCCTGCTTTAACTGCTTCGAAGGAACATTTACAATAAACTCTCTAGTATTTTGAATTAATTCACACGAGTAAGTCTTACTGCCGACAGCACAAGCAATGAGAGGCGGTACTTTTGACACAGGCATGCAAAAACTGACAGCAATAATATTTGGTTTTCCGTCAATGTCGCCGCATGTTATCAAGAAATGTCTCATTGGCCACATAAATTGCAGATATTCAACTTCCATTTTCATTCTTGGCCCACCTCTTCAATGTATTATTGAGCTATTATACAGCGAATGGCTTATAGATAGTTTCTATTCAGTAGCCTTTGCTCGATCCTCATGCGACATTTTCGACAGACGTTCAACTTCTTTTACCTCAAGCTTCATGCCTTGGGCAACACGGGTTCCATACTCTGGGTCAGCTTTGTAAAAGAGCGCAGTCTGGCGCAGCTGTATTCGCTTCTGGGCCTTTCCGAGATGATCAACGATGTTACCGATGAGATGTTCTCGATCCATGTCAGTCATTACTTTGCGATACAGAGCCCCGGTCTGCACAAAGTCATCGTTCGGGTGGATGTGCGGTTGACGACCAGTCTTGCCTGAGACCTCGATGCCTGGCTCTGCAACGTCTGGCTGCGGTTCTGGACCGCCAAAACTGTTTGGATAATAGTTCGGGCCTGCACCTCCATTTTCGTCGACCCTCATGGTCCCGTCGCGCTGATATGTATTTGCCTTCACACCTTTTGGAGAATTCACCGGTATTAAATGATAGTTCGGTCCGAGGCGGTAACGGTGGGCGTCATGGTAGAATAAGATTCGCGCTTGAAGCATCTTATCAGGTGAGGGACCGATGCCAGGGACAAAGTTACCAGGACAAAAAGCTGCCTGCTCCACCTCAGCAAAATAATTTTTTGGATTTCGATTAAGGACAAGACGGCCAATCGGCATTACAGGAAAATCGCCATGCGGCAAGACCTTGGTCATGTCAAATGGATTGAATTTATAATCCCTTGCCTGCGCTGGCGTCATAACCTGTATCTGCACATCCCAAGCCGGGTATTCGCCGCGTTCAATTGCCTGGAATAGGTCGTCGGTGGCATGGTCAGGGTTCTCGCCGGCCAGGCGTGTCGCCTCTTGCCGTGTCAGGTTTTTGATACCTTGTACTGTCTTGAGGTGGACCTTTACCCAGACGTATTCACCTTTGCCATTATACCACTTGAAGGCGTGACCACCATAGCCGTTCATATGACGATGGTTTTTGGGTGTTCCGCGATCTGAGAAGAGAATGGTAACCTGATGGATCGATTCGGGTGTGAGCGATAGAAAATCCCAAAACATGTCCGGATCTTTGGCATTGGTTGCAGGATTCCGCTTCTGTGTATGAATAAAGTCAGGGAATTTTATTGGATCCCGGATAAAGAAAACAGGAGTATTATTGCCAACCAAGTCGTAGTTACCTTCTTCTGTATAGAATTTCACTGCAAAACCACGCGGGTCGCGAGCAGCATCAGCTGAGCCTTTTTCTCCACCGACCGTGGAGAAACGAAGAAAAACTTCAGTACGCTTGCCAACTTCTGACAAGAACTTCGCCCTGGTGTATTTGGTAACATCGTGTGTGACTTCGAAATACCCCCCTGCTCCAGCACCCTTGGCATGCACAACGCGCTCAGGGATGCGTTCACGGTTGAAGTGAGCAAGCTTCTCGACAAGATGAATATCTTCCATTATGGTAGGCCCAGGAATGCCTGCGGTCTTGCTGTTCTGGTCATCATCGACGGGTCTACCAAAATTGGTCGTGAGTTTCTTTTTTTCTTTTGCCATTACAAACCTCCTTTCTGCATTGACCAATTATATACAATTTAAGAACAGAGTAAAGTAGTCTTGTGGATTCAACTCATTGTGAGCCTTAACGGCGTTAATCAGCATTACTTTAAGCTTTATCATTAGAAAGGTACGGCATGAACCCAGATTCCTACTGAGACAGAGAGTTTCTCTGTTTGTATGTAAAGTATTTATTCTTGAACTGATGGTTTTGAAGCCAATTGTACCTTTGTCCACAAATTGAGGCGCTCAGGTTTCCCTCTGCCACCTGGCGGTCCGCCACCACGCATACCCCCTGACATTCTACCACCATCGGGTGGTTGTCCTTCGCCAGGCATCCCAATTCCCCCTTCTTCCATCTTCTTTCTCATTTCTTCCATGTGTAGTTCAGGTGTTTCAAATCCGATACCGATCACAGTACCTGCATCAGCCTCGGTGGTATTAATACCAATGGCGCATAAATGTTCTTCGTCTTGGATAAGGGGAACTTTGATCTCATAAATAAGATTCCCTTTTGAAAAGCCCATCTTCACATCGATCCCATGTGTTTTGGCCTCAGTCAGTGACGTTCTATAGATTTCTTCCTCACTCGACGCAAGGATTTCTAACTCATCTGTTGATTCCTCAAGCATCTTCTGAAGTCGCTCTCCTTGATCGCCTGCCCTGCCTCTTGCCATCATAGGCATACCCTTCATATCTTGCATTCCAATCGGAAAGTGAATACCGAATGTCTTGTTCTTGCTGCCGTCTGGATCAAACCATACTGTGAAACCCATTCCGAGAACGTGTGCGTGCACCTGGCGGTCTCGTGAATGGAGGCGGATGTACATATTGTGGTTATCATTGATCAGAGTAAGTGAAACCTTTGCCTTTGCAGCATACATTGTTGCACTGCCCCATTCATTATCAATACCATCAATAAAGATCTCAGAATCCCGCTATTTGCTGCTCAGTTCAATTTGTTCTGCACATTCTGTATTGAAGATAAAAGCAAGTAACGTAAAATATATAAAAAAAAGTAATTAACTTTCATCACAACCTTCTCCTTTCACATAAAAGAAGCAACTCCCGCTGCAGCGGGAGTTGAGGAGGAGGGAGTGAAAGGGACACTTTATCTTCCGTGTGGGTGAGATTTATGGGGCATAGGATGCATGTCAAACATCAAACGTTGTTCTGCAGTGAGCAATGTGCGGACTTCTTGACGATGAGCTGCTCGTTCTTTCATCATTCTGGTTTTGATCGCGCCGATTTCTTCGATCATGTTGTTAATCTCTTTCATGTTTGCATTCTCGCTTGTCGATAATGTATTTAATCGAGCTCTCTTTTCCATGAGCTGATTTTTGAGTGGCAACATAGCCTTCAAATGTTCGATGCGTAATTCTTTGATCTGTTCTTTTTGTTTTTCTGTCATGTCTGGAATCATGGGCATGTGTTCGGCATGTTCTTTGCCATGCATGCGTTGCATTCCCATATCACCTGATTCCATTTTTGGTTGCTGCGCAAAAGCGCTACCTGTTAATATAAGCGATGCTGCTATGAACAGCATGATGTGTTTGGACATAAGCATCTTCATGATTGCTCCTTTCATTATTTGAAGGTATAAGACTTCAAAAGATTCTTAGACCTTTTGTATCTTATCATATGTACGTAATTTTAAGGTCTCTGCCCATGTGGTGATGGCGTGTGATGTGGAGGCGGTTCAGGTGGCCTGCGTTTCTCAAACAGCTCATGAAAGAGCGTTTCTAATCTTTCTCTTTGTTCTGGTGTGAGCATAGACCTTAGGTACCATAGATTATCAAAGATATGAGCCTCAAGCTCCATCTGCAGAGAAACAATTTCTCTGAAGAGTGAATCTGCCCTTTCTTTATTAGGTTCGGTCTCCTTTAATAACTCCATGAGTTCTTTTCTTTTGGTAAACAGCTCTTGTCTATAAGGAAGCATTTTTTGCCTCATCTCTTGCTGGTATCTGTTTAAGACCTCTAGCTGTTCCTCAGTCAAATTCAACTCACGTCTAAGAGGGCTCTCATGCCAATCATGAACTCTTTCTGTCCACCGTGGTCGAATATCTCTTTTGTGACTGCGTACCTCCCGCCAATAAAAACCAATAGTAAACACCGCTGCCAGGTTTATGGCAACTGAGATGATCAAGGCAATAATTAATAATTTTCTGCTCATTATTCTCCTCCTATCAGAAGATTACTATATGCCCAGCCCAAGGAACCTTCTGGGAATTCATCGAGTGTGTTGAAGTCCAACACATCGACAATTTCAGTGTCTGATTTCGCAATGCTTTCTGCTTGTTCTTGGTAGATCGCTTTTCCGAGATTGCTACCGATCAAGAAAGCCAAAAATACAAGTGCTGTGGCGAATGTCGGGAGAGTAGCGTGTTTGATCCATTCCACAAATGGCATGCGAACAACGCTCCTTGATTTTTGATCAGCGATCCTCTGTTTTAAGCGTGTGATGAAAAATGGTGAAACCTTTACTTCATCCATTATATCGAGAACATCTGATACTTGAGACAGTTTTTCTAATTCCTTCTGACAACGTTTACATGACTTCAGATGTTCTGAAATGAACTTGGTTTCTGCTTCAGATGTTTCGCCATCGAGGAAAGCTGGAAGTTTTCTCTTTATCCGCGAGCACTTCATTTGTTTCTCCTATATATTTTGACAACATATTTTCCAATAAACTTGCGGTTCACCCCGTTAGAAATTCCCTCTGTGTTTTGCATTTCTTCATAAATAGATGCGAATCAGTATTTATCAAGTATTGGATTCATCCTTTCTTTAACATACTATTTCTAATGGGGTCACCCCCCTGTAGAAGAGGGGTTGGGTTATATCTTCCCATTTCTTCTAAGTTGAAGTAATTTCTCTTTGATGGAAGCTTTAGCTCGAAAAATAAGGGATTCGACTGATGGTACAGAAACCTTCATCATCTCGGCTATTTCTTTGTATGTCCTACCTTCGTATTTGGATAAAACAAGGGCAATCCTCTGTCGTTCTGGGAGTTCGTTCAATGCTTTTCTCACGATTTCTGCCTTTCTTCGTTGTTCATGGTCGACCTCGATGATGAGCGATTCGGGGATCTTCTCTTTCTCCGACATCTCATCTAACGATACCTGTCTTTGTTTATGTTTTCTCCTGTAGTTGAGGCATTGGTTTACCACTATTCTATAGAGCCAGGTTGAGAATTTTGATTTTCCTTTGAAACTCTTTGCATGTCGCCAGACCTTTATGAAAACTTCCTGGGCGACATCTTCAACATCGTCATAATTTCCAATTGAGCGATAGATTGTATTGAATACAGAATGCTGGTATTTCTTGACCAACTGTTCAAATGCATTCTCATGTCCTTCTGTAATCAATTGAATGAGTCCTGCATCCGGGTCTTCGATTGTGCTGCTCTCTCTCATATCGTCAATCCATCTCTTAGTTCCTACTTAAATAAAACATAATAATTCATCTATTTCAAGTATGTATTTCTCTTGCCGCCTTGACCTAAGAGATCCTTGGTGTAGAGAGGACATTCCTTGCTTATTTAGACAGATTTTTTTCTCAGAAACTTGCGGTTCATCCTGCCCCTCGAAGAGGGGTGGGGTGAACACAAAGAAACGATAGAAAAACTGCCATTCCCATAAACAATAAGTATCAAAGAGAATATAACGGGTAGTCTATTTATGCTGGTGATATTTTGCGCTTCAGATGGAATGCAATTTCCGAATGGTGGTAAGGAAATTAAGGTAGGATACTTTATGTTAATTAAATACCGGCTGCAGTTCCGTCTCTTCTGACTTCAGCTATTCCTTGAAAACCTGAACCGTCATGTTTTCTAAGAACTGCGTGTATCGCGCCTAAGTAGAAGGAATACGGTTCTCTCTGGTCAATTCTATATCCCTTTTGTCTGAGTGTATCTAACAACTCTTGAGAAAAACGCCCTGCCTCGATGCTCACTCGACCACCGAGTGAGCAGTGCAGACGCGGTGCTCTCATTGCTTCACTGATTGGCTTGTGTTCATCGATAGCATGTAGAAGAAATTGTGTAATGCTGGAAAAGATACGTTCACTCCCAGGACTCCCAACAGCCATCCAGATTTCTTTGTCATTGAAAATGAGTGTGGGTGCCACAGTAGCCCATGGAACTGCATTAGGCCTCAAATAAAAAGGATGGGCTACCTGTTTGTATTCAAAGTCCATCATATAGTTATTGTACAGAAATCCTAATCCCGCTGCTGCTGCTTTACTGCCATAAGTCCTTTCGATAGACTGAGTCAAACTCACTGCCATGCTGCTTTTATCTATTACCGACACATGGGTTGTTTCTTCAAGATATTCGTCTTCAGTTTCACGCATAGGCATGTGAAGGTGAGTCGCACGGGTTATATCGTGTACGCAGTGATACACAAATTTTCTGTTGAGCATGTTTTTATCTTCAACCTGAGGATAAAAATTTGGATCAAATGGTCTGTCAGAACGCTCAAGGAGTGCCTTTCTGAAAACTTCCACTAAGAAAAGTGAACGATTTGTTGCATCTTTGTGTAGGTCCTGAGGTCGTATCGTATTCATCATCAGTAATGTAAACAGCAGCGTTCGTCCTGCGCATGGTGGAGGCATGCTGTAAACGATCAGTCCTCTAAACTTTCGCTTCAAGGGATGACGGACAATAGGCCACGGAATCAGGGCAAGGTCATCGTATCGGAGGAAGCCGTCGTTCTCTCGCATATCAGTATCAATTTGCTTAGCAACATCACCGAGATAGAATTCTTCCACCCCTGTTTCGGCAATGATCTTCAAAAGCTTAGCAAGGTCGGGTTGATAGAATGTATCACCAGGAGTGTAGGGTTTTCCATTCTTCAGAAAATATTTCTTGCCAGATTGAGAAAGCACCTTATCAAAATTTTCTAGTTCCTGTTTCTGTAGCTGATGCTGTAGTCGCGTAATTTTGTAACCATTTTTTGCGAGACGTATTGCCGGATCGACAAGATCTTTCCATGGCAGCCTACCATAGTGCTTATTCACGTACCATAGAGTAGCAAGCGTGCTTGGCACTGTTGTTGCACGATAGCCACAAGAGCGGTCTTCTTTATTCAGGGCACTGACATGTGCAAGTGAGGGTGCTCTGGATGAACCGTCGATTGCCAAGACCTTTGAATCTGTGTGGATAATCACCATGGTCTGTCCTCCCAGACCGCTGGCTTGTGGCTCACATACACTTAATGAGAGTGCAGCAGCACATGCCGCATCCACGGCATTACCGCCCATTGCGAGCATCTTCACGCCGGCTTGTGTTGCATCAGGGAATGCAGTCGCTACCATACCATTTTTTGCTTCAGCACATTTTCTATCTTTTGTTGAATGGAATTTCGTTTCGCTCTTTCTAAAATCCATTTAATGGGTTTCTTTTTTTAGTCTGTTAAGCATTTGTGCTAACACAAGTGCTCTATCGGTAAGACTGTGACGCAAAATATACTCTTCCTCATTATGAGTTACATCACCAACAGGTCCCATGCCATCTATTTTATGTCTATTATCGTCTACAAAACAGATATCAGATGAAGTCCACCTGTGTTCCTCAAGGACGCTAATATCGAGTTCGCTACAAATCTGTTTGACAAGATTGTACAGCATTTCCGTGTGTTTGGTACGTGTCATAGGTGGTCGGCGCATACTTCCACTAATCTGGAAGCGAGTCTTGCCGCACATAGTTTTTCTTACCAGTTCGCGTATTTTCTTATTTATAGTATTCCCCTGCTTTGTATCATTGAATCGCACACTCAATGCGGCTTCACCATGAGTATATAAGCTTCCAATACTTGATTTGATACTGACGTCTCTTAACGTAACAAGCACACTACCTGTCTTGCTGGAGAGCTTCACGAGAGATGTTAGTAATACATTAAAACAGGCATTAGCTGCCGCAATATCTTCAGCATGATCTGCATTTTCAAGGTTCATCTGGCATTCATACACCGCAGCGCCAGACCGCGATGTTACAACCGCCCCTGTGGATGATGCTCCACTCAGTCCAATAACATGTTGAGCCTTACGTGAAACCTCAGCTATATAGTCCTTCGAAATTCTTCCTTGTAGTATATTATCAGGAGTCAATAATATCCCGATCTTCAATTTTTGTAAGAGACGTACAAATCGAAGGACCTGAAGTGCGGCAGTCATTATTGCCAGACCTCCTTTGTTACTCCAAATTCCTGTACCATAGAGTTTGTGTGGTGTTGCGCGATAGTTGATGTGTTTAGTGAATGGTGTTGAGTTATCGAGGTGGCTGATAAGAAGGACATCGTAGTCGTCCTTGACGGTATTGCTCAATAAGAAAATATTACCAACTTCTACTTGAGGAATTATCTGACATTTGAAAACCAAGGGATTCAGATTTCTTCGAATCATTCTGCCCAATGCGTTGACGCCTTCAACATTTCGCACATAGGAGTTGATGCTTACCATTTTTGAAAGCAGCTCTTCTGTTCTATCTTGATGGGTCCGTAAAAAGCCACGCATGCGGGCAGAAAGAGGTAATTTCGCTTTTTTGGCTCGAGTTCTTTCTTCTTGCATACCCAGGTCCTTGGCAAAGTACCTTACTGCCGCAACCTCAAGCATTTTGTTCACCAATCGATCATGATCGTATCCAGCAATACGTGCTGCATAGACATAAGTACCGGTTAATCCGAGGCTTGCCATTGAATTTACTTCCAAGAGATAGATGTTGTTGTGTGTATCCATGCGGATGTCAACCCGAGCAAAGTCCTTCAAGCCTAAATACCTAAAGGCATCTTTGCTGAGCTTGAGCATGCTGTCTGCAATCTCTTTTGAAATCTTTGCAGGGCATATCTTATTTCGAGGACTTTTTCGTTTGTCAAACTCTGTTTGGATAGCATTTGGGTCTTTCCCTAGGTCAACTTCCAGCACTGGGAAAGCCTCAGGGTCACCATTACCCAGTAATCCAACGCAGAATTCTCTACCTCGAATAAACTGCTCTACCAATGCCTGCTGTTTGAATTCATCAATGATATGTTCTACCCCTTCCTTTAAATCCCTTTCGTTGTTGGCGATCTTAAGACCAAAGGAAACCGCCTCCATTTTTGGTTTCACGATAGCTGGAAATTCTACCTCACTCATATCTTCGTCGCCTGTCGAGAAGACCCAGTATTGAGGTGTTGGTAGACCATATTTTTGAAGAAATATTTTTGTAGTGACCTTATCGAGAGCGAGGGCATGCCCTGCAGGGCCTGAACCCACATAAGGAACACCGAGCATCTCCAACAGCGCAGGAAGGTGTGTATACCTGCTCTCACCCTGAATGCCGTACGCCATGTTGAATACCATACCCATACGTTCACCCTCAATAACCATGGGCATAAATTCCTGCAACCTTTCGATGACGTGCATGTTACCATCGATGATCTGGACATTGTGCCCTCCTTTTTCGAGAGCCTCAGCTACCAAATGTACGGTCTTGGGATTGTATACCTCCCTGTTTTTCAAACCAAAGATATTGATTACTGCGCTCAGATCTTTATTATAGATTATTGCGACCTTCATATCGAGTCTATGCTAAATATTGAATTCTAGTTATCCATTACGTCAAACTCGGCATGTTCAACAAAAGGGATAAAGATGTCTTTATCCAGACCACAACTCGGGCATGTCCAGTAGTCAGGTAAATCCTCAAATGAAGTCCCGGCCTCAATTCCATTGTCAATGTCTCCAACGAATGGATCGTACACATATTCACATATTGTGCAGATCCACATTTCCGTCTTGCCCATCTTATACCTCCTTGTGGGAGCGAGAGATTTTAGTTGAAAACTAAAACTTGTCAAGGTCTAATGAGCAAATTCAATAGCCGAAGGGTGCAATCAAGAGGGGATCAGCTTTACAGGATTAGTGAACGGTAATCTCACAGAAAAGACTTGATTCGTCCACCTCCACGATTCGTGTATCAAGATCAAACTGTTGAGTTAAGGACTGGAATTGATCTGGCCGTACTGTTGTTGCTGTGAAGCCATCTTTGCAGACGATCACACCGTCGCGAGTTTTTTCTAGATCAATCTCACCCAGGAGACCGTTCTCTGACTGCAAATGAAACCACTCAAGACGGTCTTCCCATAATTTATCAGAGTAGGTTGAAAAGAGAACGGTTCCGCCGGATTTTGTCACTCGAATACTCTCTCGGATTAGATCGCGGTGCTTGACATGAAACGCTGAGATTCCATTCTGAATGCAGATGACACTATCGAAAACATGATTACGGAAGGCAAGGTGAATCGCGTTCATCTGTAAGAGGAGGCAGTTTGAAATATCACCGAGCATTTCCTGTCCAAGGAACAAGCTGGCATACGAGGTGTCGATACCGATAACCCATCCGACTTTTCTGGCGATCTGTGGGATTATCCTCCCATAACCGCAGCCCAGTTCTAGAACAATATCTGCAGTGCTGATTTTTTGTAGTACATAGTCCATTTCAGCTTTCAGATATTGCTGGATACGTGGAGGTGCGATTTCGTAAGCCCGCTTTAGGCGCTGGGCAGAAAGTTTATCCCTGTAATAATCGTTCATATACATCTTCAATGCTGTCAAGTAGCACAAAAGATTTGATATACCAGTTCTCTGTTGCTCATGTGCCCCAATTTTCTCTTGGAGTCGCAGTAATCAATGATGTCAACCCTTCAACTGAATGGACAACATACGTGGGATTAACCTTTTTTAATTCTTCGATAGACCCATATCCATAGGTGACGGCAATTGAGTCAATCCCATTATCATGAGCACCAATTATATCTTCGTCTCGATCACCAACCATAACCATTTGACTTTTCTGATAATCAGTTAATTCTAGTAGTATATCGTGGATAATCTCTCTTTTTGACGTTCTGGTCAAATCAAGATTACTTCCGACCACTAGAGAAAAATACTGGTAAAGATCAAAATATTTCAGAATCCTTGTTGAATATATAGTAGGCTTTGAGGTTGCGAGAATAAGTTTCTTATTATTTTTGTGAAGATGAATCAATAATCTTGGAATGTCCGGATAGACTTTATTTTCAAACATGCCTTTATCTGAAAAATACTCTCGGTAAAAGTCAACTGCCTGACGTGCACGTGGATCATTGAGTGAATAATATTTTTTAAAAGACTCTAATAGTGGTGGTCCGATAAATTGTGCGAGTTTATCGGTATTATTTTCCTTTATTTCGAATTTTGTTAGGGCGTATTGAATGGATTTTGTGATTCCAACCTTTGGGTCGGTAAGTGTTCCGTCGAGATCAAAGATAATAACATCATATGCTTTCATTGAAATCTAGAATTTTTTGATTGCTTCTTTTAATCGTTGACGAGCGTCTTGAGAATACCAACGCTCTACGAAGATGTTCTCTTTTTCAACTAGGTCATGTCGGATTTGGGCTTCAACCTTTTCAGTCCGGTTCTGTTTGATCTGTTCAAATCCCTGACGAAGTATTGTACCTAATAATTTCGCCTTCTTGATCGACATTGGTAATACCTGTTCCAGGGGTAATACTTCATCGACCACACCCATCTCCATTAATTTTTCAGGAGGAAAAAATTCACCGCTATCTACTATATCTCGAGCATTTCGATATCCAACTAATTCACGTAGGATGCGGTCGGCAGGATATGGAATCGGAACGCCGAGTTTAATCTCATTAAGACCCATCAACTTATTGCCTTCCGCAATGAATCGGTAGTCACAACAGAGGGCGAGGATACAACCTCCAGCTACTGCATGTCCTGTGATCGCTGCTATCATGGGTTTGGGAAATGTGTACATATCTAAGCAGAGTTGATTAAAGGAGTGATAAAAATTTCTAAAGTCCTCTTTTGATAGATCAATTAGCCCTGGAATATCAAAACCAATTGAAAAGAATTTGTCATTAGAGCTCGTGATCACGACACCATGCACGTCTGAATTTTTCCGTATTTCTTTTAGCTTTCCGGTAAGCGCATTGACAAACGTTAGATTTATTGCATTGGTGATTTTTCGGTTAAGCTTCAATACACCAATCGTACCATAATATACTACTTGAATCTGTTCCATATCTGTTACCCTTATACCATGGATTTCACTATATCTTTATCACTGTGCCTTTCTGTTTATTTCGTCATATCGGAAGCAATCAGTTGTGTGGTCGTTTACCAT
>SMTZ1_10002577_pt1 | contig 18227 bp, 14 predicted proteins | sample DeeMarSWOR136_30_FD_25667 | JGI IMG/M metagenome (IMG submission 25667)
CCCAGCACAAGAGCAATTCGATAACAGATTATTATCGATTCTAGATGAATATCAGGCAAAGTTCGTTGTCCTGGCCGGGTATTTAACAATGTTAAGCCCTTTTATTGTTAGAAAATTTAAAAATAGAATATTAAACATACATCCCGCTCTATTGCCGTCATTTGGTGGCAAAGGAATGTACGGAATTCATGTTCACGAAGCTGTTCTGGAATATGGCTGTAAGGTTTCAGGAGTGACTGTCCATCTGGTAGACGAGGAATATGATACCGGTCCTCCTGTCCTACAACGCTGTGTACCTGTTAAAAATAATGATACTCCTCAGACTCTAGCGCAGCGTGTTGTGCAGGTAGAGCATCAGATATATACAGAGGCATTACAATTGTTCGCGCAGGATCGAATCGAAATTAATGGAAGAAAGGTTAAAATTAAGACTTAACTATTTTTCAACACAAGACACAAAGATACAAACGATCTAACATTCGTTTATTCTAAAGAAAAATTTATTAATAAATAAATTAGATGCGAGAAGTTAGATGCAGAAAATCAACCGGGTCCTTATTAGTGTTTTTAACAAAACAGGAATTGTCGCATTCGCAAAAACTCTTAAGCAGTTGGATGTTGAAATCATTTCGACGGGAGGTACCGCGGAATTATTAGTCGAGAATGGAATTTCATGTTTAAAAGTTTCAGATATTACTGGCGCAGCGGAGATGCTTGACGGGCGCGTTAAAACTCTGCATCCTGCAATACATGGTGCAATTCTGGCGAAACGTGATGAGCCTGAACATATTCAACAGTTAGAAAAGAAAGGCTTAAAACCTATTGACATGGTTGTCATAAACCTGTACCCTTTTGAAGAAGTCTCCAGCAAACCTGATGTTAGTTTGGATGAAGCTTTGGAAAATATTGATATTGGCGGACCAACAATGATTCGAGCTGCGGCAAAAAATTATCCATTCGTCGCGGTGGTTACTTCACCAGACCAATATTCATTTATAATAGAAGAATTGACTCAAACTGGTGGCAAATTAAATTTAGAGACGCGAAAAAAATTAGCAACTGAAGCGTTTCGATGTACGCATCGATATGATGGACTGATTACTGAATATCTTCAAGGAACTGATACAAAAGAAGAATATCCAGATAATATTATGCTAACTTTTAAAAAAATTAAAAAACTCCGCTATGGAGAAAATCCTCATCAAACAGCAGCATTTTATAGCGAATCAGCTAATGGTAAGGGAATTACTAATTTGATCCAGTTGCATGGAAAGGAACTGTCTTTTAACAATCTGCTGGATCTGGATTCTGTTGTCAAAATGGTAACAATTTTTGAAGAACCGTGCTCAGTAATTATAAAACATAGTAATCCCTGCGGAGTTGCAATCGGGGACACTATTTTTTCAGCTTTTGGAAAAGCCCTGGCAACTGATCCTGTTTCTGCATTTGGGGGAATTTTTGGATTCAATCGGAAACTTGATTTAAAAACAGCAGAAGAATTGAGAAAAATTTTTATTGAAGTAATCATTGCTCCGGATTATGAGCCAGAAGCTTTTCAATTGCTGTCAAAGAAGAAAAATTTAAGACTGTTAAAATTAAATATTGGACAGAAAATTGTGGCAGGCTACGATTACAAGCGCGTAGCTGGAGGATTATTAGTTCAAAGCCAGGATATTAAAGGTGTAAATGACATAGAGATCAAACCAGTAACTCAGCGTCCTCCAACCGAAGAAGAATGGGCAGGACTTAAATTTGCATGGAAAATAGTCAAATGGGTGAAATCTAATGCTGTAATTTATTGTTTAAAAGATCGAACCATTGGTATTGGTGCTGGTCAAATGTCCAGAGTGGACTCATCGATGTTTGCCATACAAAAAGCTGAAAGATCAGGGCTTCCGCTAAAAGGTACAGTTGTTGCGTCAGATGCTTTTTTTCCATTCAGAGATGGGATTGATGTGGCTGCCGAAGCAGGGGCAACAGCAATTATTCAACCTGGAGGATCAGTCCGCGACGATGAAGTGATTGAGGCAGCTAATGAACAAAATATGGCAATGATTTTCACAGGGATACGTCATTTTAGACATTAATAAAGGGGATTGGATCAAATTGCAAGATCCTCCCTTGGCAGATCATCCTTAGGCCGATTTCTGTAATTAATTGATTCGCCAAAGGAGATCTTATTTTATCCCACCCCTTAAATGAATTTGAACCATAATAAATTTGTTAAGGATACAGGTCAAAATTTCTCGCAGGTAATTTTCAGAGGAGGTGATATGCCTTTTTCATTTTTATCATCATTTTTTGCAAGTGATATAGCCATTGATCTGGGTACTGCCAATACGCTTGTTTATTTAAAGGGCAAGGGAATAATGGTAAACGAACCATCAGTAGTAGCGGTTAAAAAATCAAACCAGGATATTGTTGCTTATGGAAGCGATGCTAAAGAAATGGTAGGTCGAACGCCAGGAGAGATTGTCACCGTTCGCCCCTTAAAAGATGGGGTGATCGCTGATTTCGAATTAGCTGAACGCATGATTAGATATTTTATTCGACGAGTGAAAGTAAGTCGTTTAATTCGTCCTCGTATTGCCATTGCAGTACCATCTGGTATAACTGATGTGGAAAAACGAGCCGTTCGAGATTCAGCCGAACACGTTGGAGCAAGAGAAGTTTACTTGATTGATGAACCTATGGCAGCCGCAATCGGTGTTGGACTGCCCATTAGCGAACCTATTGGAAGTATGATCATTGATATTGGCGGCGGTACAACGGAAATTGCAGTGATTGCTCTTTCTGGAATAGTTAATGATACTTCTATTCGAATCGCGGGTGACGAAATGAACGAAGCGATCATTCAGTATTTCAAAAGAAAATATAATCTACTCATTGGTGATAATACCGCTGAAAAAATTAAGTGTACAATAGGTTCTGCTGCACCCTCTAATGAAAGGGCATCTTTAGTTGTAAAAGGGCGTGATTTAGTCGCGGGTATTCCTAAAACGGTAGAGATTTCATCAGATGAAGTACAGGAAGCCCTCTCGGAACCTGTCGCAGCGATTGTCGAGGCTGTGAAATTATGTCTGGAGCAGACACCACCGGAGTTGTCTGCTGATATCCTCGATCGCGGAATTATTTTGACCGGTGGCGGATCCCTGCTAAATGGATTAGACGAACGATTGAGGCAAGAAACAAATTTACCAATTATAATATCCGAAGATCCTTTAACTTGTGTTGTGAAAGGCACTGGTAAAATTCTGGATGATCTGGAGAGCTATCAAAAAATTTTAACAAAGACCAGAAGAAAATATGTTATGTAATTCATATTTGTGGAATTTACAAATTTTAGTATCAATATGAAAATAAAATAATATGTTATATTAGATGGATGTTGATTGATCCAGCTTTTACTTATTGTAAAATCGATAAATATATAAAGTAAACCGACATGGCACTTAATCGTAATATATCTGGTTATAGAGATTACATCCTCCATGCTGTATTAGTGCTTATTTCACTTGTTTTAATTTCGTCCAACGAAAATAGACAGATCAATTCCTTCAAAATGTGGATGGTTGGATTACTTTGTTCAGCGCAGGAAAGATGGAACACTGCTCAGACATATTTCAGTTTAAAACAAAAAAATGAGCAGTTGCTTCTAGAAAATACGAGATTAGCCCTTGAAAACAGTACTATGTCTGAAATGCGGTTAGAAAATGAACGATTACGAGAATTAATTGGATTTAAAGCAAGAACTGAACTTCAATTAATTGCGGCTCGTGTAATTGTCAGAGGAACTAAGGGCATTATTAATGGGATTGTGTTGGATGTTGGAACAAATGATAGCGTTGCTAAAAATATGCCATTGTTTGTTACAGATGGCCTGGTGGGAAAAATTTACCAGGTTGGAAAAAATCACTCGATTGGTCATTTATTATTAGACCGAAATTTTCGTGTCAGCGCTAAAATCCAGCGCAGTCGGGTGAAAGGTATTATTAGTTGGGAGGGTGGTGATTTTTGTCTATTAAAGGAAGTGCCCAAACGTTCCGATGTCCACCTGGGTGACCAAGTTATTACATCCGGATATGGAGAAATTTTTCCCCCTGGTATTACAATCGGTCGTGTGTATAACATTTATGAATCCCCACGGGGTTTGTTTATGGACATTGAAGTAAAACCAACGGTAGATTTTGACAATCTTGAGGAAGTTTTTGTGATAAGGGAAAATCGAACTGGTTCAAATTCTGAAGATTAAAAATCCTGAGAATGCTATATCATCAGTAACATTTAAATCTATGCAGTTAGTAAAATATATTATCATATATTTCCTATTATTATTTATAGAAAAAAATTTACTTCACCTGATTTCTATTAAAAATATAACGCCAGACCTGATTCTAATTTTTGTAATTATTGTCAGTCTTAGAGAAAATAAAAATAAAGCAACTGTGATTGGTTTCCTGGCGGGTTTAATTCAGGATGTAATTGCTACTGGTTTTTGGGGACTTTCCGCGTTAACAAAATCAATAGTTGGATTTTGGGGGGGCTTTTTTCAGCAACCACCCAAAAGATACAACTTATCATTTTACCTAGTTGCGGTTTCAATTTTAGTGCTGGTTCATGAAATCATTTTTGGATTTATATATAATCTCGGTACTCACTCAGGATTTTTTCGACTACTATTACAATTCATAATTCCAAGAGCATTGTACACATTAGTATTTGCGATAATCATTTATTTGATTTTTAAACCGGTGCTCTGGAAATCGGAACGCATGTTTGAATAACAACTTAGAGATCTTATGCAGCCCATAATGACATTAGTAAGAAAGCAATATTTATATTCAACTTCAATTGTAATTCTATTTTTAATTTTAATCACTCGATTTTTCTATTTACAGATTTATAAACAGGCACAGTATTTCAAAGCTTCTGAGAAAAATAGAATTAGAGAGGTTGTTGTTGAACCAACCCGTGGCCTTATTCTGGATAGAAATGGAGAAGTCCTGGTCGATAATCATCCTTCATACTCTGTTTATGCTATACCTTTTGAAGTTAATAAATCAGATAGTGTTTTAAACCTGGCTGGGCAAATTTTAAACATTATGCCCGACGAAATTAGAAATATTATTAAAAATGGAAGAACAGGTCGTTTTACACCAATAAAACTCAAACGCCAAATTGATTTTGAGACACTTAGCCGAATTGAAGAACGAAGATTGGATTTACCAGGTATTATTTATAAAATTGAACCGCGTAGATACTATCACTCCGGAGTTCGTGCGCCGCATATCTTTGGCTATCTGGGGGAAATTACTAAGGAAGAGTTAAATCAGGCTGAATTTAAAGGTTTTTATTTAGGTAATATTGTTGGCAAAAAGGGATTAGAAAAATTTTATGAAAATGAATTAAGAGGAATGCGGGGTTACCAATATATTGAAGTTGATGCCCTGGGTCGTGAAATTAGAAAAGTAACAGACAAACCAGAAATTCTCTCGTTACCAGGTAAAAATCTTTATCTTACCATAGATGCTAAATTGCAACTTTTATTAGAAGCCCGGTTGGATACACTCAGGGGGGGAGCAGTCGTCATAGATTGCACAAATGGTGATGTGTTAGCCCTGGTAAGCAAACCAGATTATGATCCGGACATCTTTTCAAAGCCAATTTCATCAGAAAGCTGGAAAGATTTAGTAAATGATCCCGATACACCGTTGTATGATCGAATGGTACAAAGTCTTTATCCGCCAGGATCGACATATAAACTTGTATTAGCAGCAGCAGCGCTGGAATTAGGAATAGTTAAACCAGATTGGAAAGCATTTTGCCCCGGTTATACCTGGTTAGGTTATAGAAAGTACGACTGTTGGAATTTAGCTGGTCATGGTGAATTAGATTTTTTAGGCGCAATTGAACAATCTTGTAATGTCTATTTTTATAAATTGGGGCTCAAAGTTGGTTTGGACAATTGGGCTAAATTCTCCAAACTATTCTTATTTGATAAACCGACTAACATCGACCTTATCGATGAGAAATCTGGACTGGTACCAGATCGGGATTATCTCGATAACCAATTTGGTGAAGGTGGATGGTCAAGAGGGATGATTTTAAATCTTTCAATCGGTCAGGGAGATCTGTTAGTTACACCGCTTCAGATGGTTCGTTTAGCGATGATTATTGCCAATGAAGGCGTTTATTATCAGCTACATCTTTTAAATTATCTTGAGGATCCTATCGATGGTACCAGAAAATGGCCTTCTATTGATTCTATTAGGATTAGCGGGATTTCACAGCATACATATAAAATACTGAAACAGGGAATGTACCGTGTATGTCAGGGAGAACATGGTACCGGTCGCGCAGCAACATATCGCAACATTGCTATTGCCGGAAAAACAGGCACCGCGGAAAATCCACATGGTGAAGCTCATGCCTGGTTCATCGGTTATGCTCCAGCTAACAAACCCAAAATCGCCTTTTGCATATTAGTTGAAAATGGTGGATCGGGTGGAAAGGTCGCCGCACCAATTGCCAGGGAAATTATTAAATACTATTTTTTTACCTCGAAAGTGAACCGTGATAAAATTTAGTGACATAAAAATAACAGGCGCTGATTACAGCATAATTTTTGTCGTTTTAACTCTTATATTCATTGGCTTGTTAGCCATTTATAGCGTATCTTATCAGGTTGAATCGCTTGCATTAAAAGCTAATTTTACACGTCAAGTGTTGTGGTTTTTTATCAGTGTGATCTTCATGTTTATTGCTATTCTTGTACCAACAAAAGCACTTCATGCATCAGCTTATGGATTGTATATTATCACAATCATACTGTTAGTTCTTACTTTGGTTCTGAATCGTGGTAATGTTGTCGCCAGATGGATAACTATTGGACCAATTCGTTTTCAACCTGCTGAATTTGCAAAAATAAGTATAATTATAGCGTTAGCAAGATATTTATCACACGAAAAGCGAAATCTGAGTAAGCTAAAAGACATTGCTATTGCTGTTGGAATTGTATTTTTACCATTTATATTAATCGTCAAACAACCTGACTTAGGTACAGCATTGGTTTTTTTAGCGATTATTTTGCCAGTTCTCTTTTGGGCTGGCTTGTCAAGTTTCTTTCTATTTTTGATCGTCGCTCCTTTTATTGTGATGATATCTTCGTTTAATTATTATACATACTTTTTAGCGATGATTTTGATTGCAATTGTCCTATTCATTTTTAAACCGACAATTGCCAGGTCCATACTCATTGTGGTGGTAAATATCATAGTAGGGATTTTAACACCAATATTATGGAGCAACTTACACGAATACCAGAAACATCGTATCCTTACTTTCCTGGGGATGGAAATGGACCCTCATGGGTTAAGTTACCAGGTTATCCAATCAAAGGTCGCAATCGGATCAGGAGGTTTTTGGGGAAAAGGATTGTTCAAAGGAACACAAACTCAGTTGCGTTTTTTACCTGAACAACATACAGATTTTGTTTTTTCTGTTATTGGAGAGGAACTGGGTTTTATTGGTAGTTTGTTTGTAATGATTCTTTTTTTTATAATACTATTGCGCGGAATCTATATCGCGGCAAAGGTTAGAAATAAATTTTCCGGTCTGATGGTGATTGGGGCAACGGTAATTTTGGGATTTCACATTATCGTAAATATTGGGATGACCGTCGGAATGATGCCGGTCACAGGATTGCCTTTGCCATTTTTAAGTTATGGCGGATCTTTTTTAGTGGTTTGTATGATTTTAATAGGAATTATAATTAACGCCTCGATTAGGAGGTTCAACTATTAATAAAATAGATTAACTATCAATGAGAAATATATTTAGCCCCTTTTAAACTAGCTTTCGTTGGTAAAAATTTGTAACATAATTAATAAAAATAAAAAAATTGCTTGACTTTTTATATAAAGTTTAATAAATTTTTAATACTAAGTACCACAAACTCTTTTACTTATAACAAAAGGAGGGTTGGTTTGGTAAAAAAATCAATTTCAATCAGCACAATTATCATTGCAGTTTTTTCAGCGGGTTTAGTATGGGCTGGCGGTCAGCAGACTAATTTTGGCATTGGTCTCAAAGCTGGTCTTATTAGACTGGAAGGAGATTGGAAAAATCCATCATTTAAACCAGCCGTTTATGGTCAGTTAACTTACAATTTATTCGAATACTTAGCGATCGGTGTCGAAGGTGGATATGCTACGGTAGGTGATAAAGATCAGCCCGATATTGAAACTATCATCATTCCGTATGAAGGGCATCTTACTTTTTCCTTTTTTCCATTGGGGACAGTAAATCCCTATGTAGTGCTTGGAGCAGGAGGCGTTTATTGGAATTATACTGTAAATGGTCAAACCGAATTTTTCGGTGGGAAATATCAAAAGGGATATGATTCGTTTATTAAAAGCGGCGGCGGATTGGAAATTTCATTAAATCAATCACACACATTCTATTTTAACATCGGGGCTACATTTAGATATTCGTTAACAGATTGGTTTGATCGTATCGACTCAGGTGATGAAAACGACGGAGTTATTGATTTGTGTGGCGGGTTTACTTATTATTTCCGGACCAGTACTCGAGGTGATCGTGATAACGACGGTGTCCCGGATGAGCTAGATCTTAAGCCTGAAATAAAAGAAGACCCTGATGGATACATGGATCATGATGGAAAGCCTGATGGAATACCGCCTATAACTGTTGCGATGAGTCCAGATGTTACCGATAGTGCGGAAGAAGATAAAAGTCCTCCTGTGGTTATTCATTCTCCAGTGAAGCGTGTTGAGGCTGACAAAGATATCAGGATTACATCCGATATTTATGAAAATAAAAAATTGAAAGTAGCTTCTATTTTGTATCGGCCGGTTGGATTTGATCAATGGAGAGTTGGACAACTCATGAATGCAGGTGGCACGCTTTATAAAGGAGTAATTCCTGGCAGAAGTGTTAAGAAGCAGGGGGTTGAGTATTGTGTCATTGCAGTTGATGAAGCGATTAGCGGCGTTGGTTATTGTGGATTACCCAAACTCCCGTCACGAGTAGAAGTTCTCGGACATTCCAAATTATGGCGCATAATTAGCGGAACTGCTGCTTTAGCAGGATGGGGAACTTCTGGTTATCTAATTTTAAGAAAACAAAAATAACATTTATAGAGAGGGGATGTTATGAAAACACTAATATTAGCAGGTGGCATATCTATACTGTTGGTAGGTATTGTTATCATCGGGGGATGTAGTTCAAATCAACCTGGAATCAACGCTGGCGAACAGTTACAACAGGAAGGTTCTGAAATTGATCAGTTGTTTGGTGTTTCAGAACAAGATGAATCTCAGCAGCAAAATCCTGATGAAGATGAAGTGCTTCGGCTGCTGGGAATCACAAAACAAAAAAGTGAAGAATCAACAGTTCAGGAAGCTCCAAAAACTGATGATCAATTACGGAACGAGATTAATGATTTAGAAAAAAGATTGGCAGAGAAGAATTCTGAAATTACACAATTAAGATCAGATATTGCTAAAAAGGATGAACGGATTAATACGCTTGAATCTGACTACCCTAAACAGCCTGAGACGATTATTAGTGGAAGAGGATACACTTCGAGCGGAAATTTCAGGGAAGATTACCAGAATGCGTTGTCAGAATACTATAATCGCAACTATAAAGTGGCGATTCAATCGTTCGAGGAATTATTAGCACGGAATGCAACCAGTTCGCTTTCGGACAACTGTCGCTATTGGATTGGTGAATGTTATTACGGAATGGGTAATTTCAATCAGGCAATTATCGAATTTCATAAAATCTTTCAATTCAGCAACTCAAATAAAATGGATGATGCCCAATTAAAATTGGGAATATGCCATTGGAGATTAGGAGATCATAATAGGGCAAGACAGGAATTTGAACGTCTTCTTAGCGATTATCCGGATAGCGAATATGTTGAAAAAGCCAGACAATTCCTATCCCGACTTTAATGAATAGATTACAGGTCTTTAATTCAAAAGGTCGAAAGGTGGTGTAATGTGCACTTTTCGACCTTTATTTTTTTTATATTGACTTTGAAAGAAAAAAAAAGTATATTAACATACGTATAATCAAGTTGATAATTGTTATGAATCATGGAAGGCCTGGATGTGTTAGATATAGGGAGGGCGCCTTCTCATCTTCGTAAAGATCCGATTAAATATATTTTAATTTTTAAAAATCATGGGAAAGACCCCCCTATAATTTTATCATTCATACATCTCCTTTGCAAGACCATGAATTTTCAAATTATCACTCGCATATTGAAATTATTCCCAAATTAGCCAAAGTATCAAGATTTGAGAGGTGTTCAGGTTTCTACATTAATATAATTCCACCAGAAGAAGCACATGTGTAGTGAGAAAGATTTAGATTTAAAAACTATTGACCAGGTCAGTAAAATCTGGCTGTGAAGTTAGAGCTTTTATTATAAAACTATTGAGGCAGTTATGCAAAGTAATTTGAAGATATTGTATATTTCTTCAGAAATCGCACCTTTTGTGAAATCTGGAAGCTTAGCTGAGGTGGCTGGTGCATTACCAAAATTTTTGAAAGATCTGGGACATGATATCCGCTTGTTTATTCCCAAATATGGTACAATAAATGAACGAAAATATACCATACGTGAAGTTATAAGATTGAAAGAAATTAAAGTCCCGTTATTTAACAAAACAGTCATGGTCGATGTAAAATCCGCTTTTCTCCCTAATTCAAAAGTTCAGGTATATTTTGTAGAAAATAAAGATTATTTTGATCGAGCCACATTATATTGCGACCCGGAAACAAATAAGGAGTGGGATGATAATGCAGAGCGGTTCATTTTCTTTAATAAGTCTATTTTCGCAATCTTAAGAAAATTACATTGGCAACCTGATATTATTCATTGTAACGATTGGCAAACAGCTTTAATTCCGCTTTTTTTAAAAACCAGATATCATGAAGATCCATTTTTTAATAAGACTCGGACCTTATTAACGATACATGATCTGTCTTCTCAAGGTATTTTCAATGAAGATATTGTACCACTCATTGGTAATCAGAAGGATATATTTAACATAATCAGTATTATCGAATCCCAGGGAAAGATAAATTTCCTTAAGTCAGGTATTGTTTGCGCTGATTTTATCAATACTCTGAGTAAAAGTTATGCCAGAGAAATTCGACTATCTAAAGAATCCAGTTTCGGGCTTCAAAAAGTTTTAAAGAAGCGTTCTAAAAATCTATTTGGAATTACTAATGGTGTAGATTATTCGATTTGGGATCCGGAAATCGACACATATATTGCTCATAACTACATAAGAAAGGATCTTTCAGGGAAATATGAAAACAAGCGGCATTTGGTTGAGTCTCATGGACTGAAATATGAGGAAACTAAACCTGTCATTGGAGCAATCTTAAAATCAATAGACGATGAAGAACTGATTCTACTCAGTCAAACCATTGAAGAAATGTTAAAGATAAATGTTCAATATATTTTTTTTGCTACTGGTGATGAAAAATATAATAAATTGTTTAATCCGCTAGTGAAGAAATTTCCTGATAAAATAGCATTCAATTTGAAATTCGATGATCGATTAGCCCATCAAATGGTAGCAGGGTGTGACATGTTTCTCCTCCCTTGTAGGTTTGAGCCCTGTGGTTCAATTCAATTATACTGTTTGAAATATGGAACTATTCCTATTGTCTACGCGACTGGTGAATTAGTTGATACGGTAAAAGTTTTTAATCCGGATACAAAGCAGGGATATGGATTTATGTTTAAAGAGTATTTACCTGCGTCATTACTTGACACCATAAAGCAAGCTGTGGAGATTTTTTCTGATAAAATTGTCTGGAAAAAATTGGTTGACCGTGCAATGAAATTGAATTTTTCCTGGCAAGCGGTGGCAGAAAATTATAATAAGTTATATTATAAACTTATAAATTGAACTTAACCGGATAAATTAATTAGAGACATAATTTTTTTACATTATTGAAATCGACTAACTACTAGAAAAATCTTCTAGTTACTGTGTTTCAAATTGTAACATTGTTTCTGATCAGTACATGATAATTTATAAATGGTCAATGAATTCATATTAACAATTAATTGATAAATTGAGAGATAAGTAAAACATCCTGAATATTTATTGATGGCATTGTATTTGCTAAACAATTTATGAAAAGAAATCAATCTCGGAAATAGAATAGGAGGGATGTTTTCCATCTATGAAATTAACATAATTTTAATTGGATCAAAAATAAATGCAGGGAATTGAATTAGCCCTAAACCAAATTGGTACAAGGGGGGATATTGCTCTCGTAAAGATAAAAGGATACATAGATACGACAACATCGAGTGAAGTTTCAACAAAGTTGACAGAGTTAATTAATGACGGGACTTATCAACTTATAATTGACATGGGGGGCGTCAATTATGTAAGCAGTGCTGGATGGGGTGCATTTGTTGGAGAGATAAGAACTATTCGTGAAAATAGTGGTGATCTTAAGATAGTCCAGATGACTCCAGATGTGTTTGAAGTTTTCGAGATGCTGGAATTTAATCGAATACTGGATTACTATGAAACAATTGAAGAAGCTGTTAACGATTTTGATATAAGTATTGGGCTTGATATTACAACAAGCATGCAGCAGCGTCAGCCAAAAGTTGCGCCTGATTCTGTTGAAGTATCAGTCCCGTCACCAAAAACATTGGCCAAATCAGGCACGAACAAAAGTGAACGAAAAACGAAGTCTCGATTTTTATTCACCAAACCGAATGTTAATGAAGCCACATTACCGCTTGTTGAAAAGATTAAAATATTAGTCATCGAAAATCCAAATGATGGTATAAAACAACTAAAGAAAAAACTGAATTCCCGGAGATTTGGATTTGAATCGGTCGGTTACTTTAAAATCCGAGATATTTTAAAAAAATATAACTTAGAAACGAAGCAAAAAAGGTACCGTTTTTATCGATCTCGATAAATAAATACTTTCGTGACTAAGGTGGTGGTGTGTGTGGAGATAAATCATATTAATTGAAGCCCCTGCAAATTCACTTTGTAATATTTCAGGGGCTTTGTTTTGTTTACACTCAAAAATATGAGGTATAGCTGTATGAATGCAGAAGAAAAACGATTTACGTGGTTGCTGACTATTTTTGTATTTCTCGTTGTGACTTGTGTAACTGTTAATATTTCACCTGTCTCTGGCGCAACGAAAAATGTTAGTAAGAACGAGTTTTACACGGGAGATGCGGTTCGAATTAATGTAATTGAAATCGGACGAAGTTCAGAATGGGAGGCATTAAATTTAAACGGTGACTACAAAATTAACAGCCTGGGTTACATCATGTTACCTTTAATTGGCAACGTGAAAGTGGTTGGGCATGATCGCATAAGCCTGGCAAAGCACCTTGTCGAGCTTTATAGTCCGTACCTGAAAGAACCGTATATTACAACGATGCCATTAATTCGAGTGGCGTTGATGGGAGCATTTAATAAGCCTGGTTCCTACCGAATCAGCCCCGAAAGTTCATTGTGGGAGTTAATTGAGATGGCAGAGGGACCAAAAGAAAACTGCGACCTCAACAGTATGCAGGTTGAACGCAGTGGCAAAGTTTACCTTAAAAATTTGTTGGAACAATTTGAACGAGGGCATTCGTTACAAGACATTGGTATAAGATCCGGTGATCAGATTGTCGCAAAAGGGAAATCAAATTTGGGGTTTCGTGAAATTATGAATTATACCTATTTCGTAATGACAGCGATATCATTATATTTTAGTATCAGAAATTATAGTAATTAAATTGGTATTGGAGGAGAAGAATACATGGCAGCGCCGGATGATATGTTTTTTGAAGATGACTCGAATGAAGAGTCCAGCATAGATATCAAACGATACGTTAAAAGTATTTTGAAGCGAAAATGGTTAATACTCATAATTGTAATGGCCATATCCATCCCCTGGTTAATTTATTTGAAAAGGTTACCCCCGACTTATGAGGCATCCTGCCAGATTCGGTTTCGAAACCTGGAGCGTGAAAGTGAGAGCATGATTAGTGCCAGTAGAATCACTGAGCTTAGAAGTCGCTCCTTTGCAGAAAAAGTGGTCGCTCAACTGGGCTTAACATTGAGTATGGAAAATGATGAAGATAATATTCATAGAAGAAAATTGTTTGATGAATTTTATTCTACTAAAAATCCAGCAGCAGGGGAATATATTTTTCGCTGGCAGAATGATGGAATTTACAAAATTTTTCGAGTCGTTGAAGACCGTGAAATATTAGTTGACGAGGGTGCGCTGTTGCAAGCACAGATTAGTCCTCGCACAACGAATGCAGGTTTCACTTTTCGATTAACCTCTGATTTTTTCGAATTGCCGCACGAAATTCGTTTTAAAATCAGTCAATTCAGAAGCGCAGTAGAATCATTCAGAAATAGAACAAATATTACAATTTGGGGTGGTAATATCTTAAGGCTTGCAATGACGGATCACGATGCTGTTATGGCAGCTAAAATGGTTAATCGCCTGGCAGATGTTTATGTTCAAGAAAGTCGTTCATTAAAGAAAAAAAGCGCAGAAGAGAGAAAGAAGATTATAAAAGAAAGATTGGACCATTCTAAAGAAGAATTAGAGCGATCACGGGAAGAACTTAAAAATTTTAAAAGCACTCATTATGTGAGTCTTGCGACTGAAACTCAAACTCAAATTGATGAAAAAAACAAAGCAGAGAGTGAGTTGAAGGATTTTGAATCATATCGAGATGCGCTTCAAGTCTTGCTAAATAAGATTGAAAATATGGATAATTTGGACGACAACCAGAAGGATCTAAAGTATATTTATAGCCAGCTTACTTCCACACCCACATTCGAAACCAATCCGAAGATGGGAATATTAAAACAGGAATTAGCTGATCTAGAAAATCAATACGAGGAGCAAGTTCGTTCAACTTCTGAAAAGAATGAAAAAGCAATTAAACTTAAACAAGAAATTAGTGAGAGTCAATTGAAGATAAAACATGAGAGTGAGTTGCATCTTCAAGATTTGAAAAGAAAAATTAATAATCTTTCCCATCGAATTGGTACATTAAATTTTAAATTAAAAAAGGAATTACCTTCCGAAGAATTAAGACTGGCTGAATTAGATGGGCAATATAAAGCAAAAGAGGAACTATACAACCAATTATATGCTCAATACCAGCTTGCAGAATTGCAAGATGTTGCCGAGACTGAGGATGTTGATATTTTAGATCCCGCCTTGGTGCCCGATTATCCAGTCAATCGCGATAAAAAGAAAAAAGCAGCCATGGGTGTTTTGTTTAGTATCGTTTTAGCAATGGGGATTGCAATCGGAATTGATTTTCTGGATAAGAGCATTAAAACTGTAGATGATGTTAAAAAATTTCTCAAGCTTGAGGTAATTGGTGCGATTCCTAATATTGATTTCAAAGATATTAATGATTATCAGGATTCTGAAAAAATCAAACAAATTGACCAGCAATTGGTGACGTATGATTACTCCCCAACGCCAATTGGCGAGGCATATCGATCATTGCGAACGAATTTAGTATATTCCAAATCAACAGGAAGAGTTCAATCATTTGTGATAACAAGTACAGCACCGGGAGATGGAAAATCATTTACTGCTGCTAATGTTGCTATTTCAATGGCTCAACATAAGAGTAATACTCTATTGATAGATGCTGATTTACGAAGAGGAGTTTTACATAATACCTATGGCATTCCTAAAGAACCTGGTTTAACAAATTATTTAACCGGCATGATCAGCTTTCAGCATATCATTAATGAAACATTAACCCCAAATCTATCACTCGTTAGTTGTGGTTCGTTATTACCCAATCCGTCAGAATTATTAGGTTCCCATCAAATGCAGCGCTTTATGGATGAAGCACGAAGAAAATTTGACATCATTATTTTTGATAGTCCTCCTTTAAATGCTGCCACCGATGCCATTGTCATCGGGACACAGGTCGATGCTGTTGTGCTGGTAATTCGCTCTGGTATCACAGATAGAAATGTTGCCAAACAAAAATTAGAAATGTTTAAAAATGTTCCTGCCCGCTTATTAGGAGTTGTCTTGAATGGTACTACAGCAGAATTCGGGCATGATGGGTATAGCTATTATCATTATTAATTTCAGGATAACTTTATGTTTTATTTGATTACTGGCGGTGCAGGTTTTATTGGATCACATTTAATCGAACGTCTTCTTTCTGAAAATCATAATATTATATGTTTGGATAATTTTAATGATTATTATGACCCTGGTATAAAATGGAAAAATATAGAAAAAGTGTCTCAAAGCTCAAATTTTAAGCTTATCGAAGGTGATATTCTTGATGACGCTTTGCTTGAAAATATTTTCCAAAACAACCATTTTGATGGTATAGTACATTTAGCAGCAAGAGCAGGTGTACGTCCCTCTGTTTTGCAACCGAAATTATACCAGAAAGTGAATATCAGGGGAACCTTAAATCTGTTAGAAAAGGCGAACCAGCATCATATCTCAAAATTTATTATGGCATCATCGTCATCTGTATATGGTAATAATAAGAAGGTTCCTTTTTCAGAAAGTGATCCAGTCGATAATCCAATTTCTCCTTATGCGGCAACTAAAAAAGCCTGCGAATTGATCGGCTATACATATAGCACTTTGTATAATATTTCGGTAAGTTGCTTGAGATTTTTTACAGTCTATGGCCCCAGACAACGTCCTGACATGGCAATTCATAAATTTACAAAATTGATTTCCATGGATCAGGAAATTCCTATTTACGGTGATGGAAGCGCTAAACGTGATTTCACGTTCATTACTGATATAATCAACGGTGTTATAAGCTCAATAGAGCGATGTGATGGTTATAATATCTACAACCTGGGTGAATCCAGGGTTGTTCCGTTAATGGAGCTAATCGGACTCATTGAGAAAAATATTGGGAAAAAAGCAAAAATAAACTGGCAACCGCCACAACCTGGTGATGTTGCCATAACTTATGCTGATATTTCTAAAGCTAAAAAAGACTTGGATTATCAGCCACAGGTTAACATAGAAGAGGGTGTTAAAGCTTTTGTAAAGTGGTTTAAAGAATCCCATAATATCTGAATAGCTACAATTTGAAAAATTCACTAACTACTAAGACACGAAGACATTACTTAATAAAAATCGAATTTTAAGTTGATTAATAATAATCTAATTATGTAAAACTGACTTTCCAATTTAGCCTTGTTTTTTTATTGATTCTTAATTACTTAGTGGCTTTGTGATAAAAATTTTTTAATTATTTTGTCAAATTAACTATCTGAATTGTTGCACAAAATATTTATCATAGAAGAGGATCTCAATGGTTAAGGAGAAAGAAGCCTTTATAGTAAATGTGGTGAAAATGCTTGATATATTTGCCGTTATAGTGTCATTCATTTTGTCATATTTTATTGATGATTTTTTTCGCTCATTGTATGATTTTCATGAAATGGCGTATGCAATTTCTCCAACATTTGAGGGATTAATTTTTTTCTCAACAAAGAACTGGCCACTGACGATTTCTTTTGTTCCAATTTGGTTATCTCTATTATCAATTCTTGGGGCATATAGAGACTTTAGGACAAGACCTTTTAGGAGAGAATTGATAATTATCGTAAAAGCTGGTATATTGTCTATTATTGTCCTGGGCAGCATTTTTTTCATCCTTCAGATGAAATTTACCAGTCGACTATATATTGCTATTTTTTCAATTACAACAGGATTATGTTTAATTGCAGAAAGGCGTTTAAATTCTGTTCTGCTTGATCGGATTCATGAGCATGGTTTTAATCAGATAAATTTACTAATTGTTGGTACTGGAAGACGTGCTCAGGAATTTATTCGTGTTGTGAAAGCGCATGCAAACTGGGGACTTCGTATTGTTGGATTAATTGATGATGAGCATGGAATGTACGGCAAAGAAATTGAAGGTTATCGTGTGTTGGGGAGGATACAAGATATTCCATTTATACTGCATCGAAAAGTCATTGATCGGGTTATTTTTGTTGTACCCCGGCTTTGGCTGCATCGGCTGGATGATGTGATACTGGCTTGTGAACGTGAGGGGATTGCCACTTCGATATCTATGGATTTGTATGATTTAAGAATTGCCCAAATGCGACAGACCAATTTCAGTGGTTTTCCACTATTGGAATTCGAAACTTTTAATGCTA
>SMTZ1_10002578_pt1 | contig 18226 bp, 21 predicted proteins | sample DeeMarSWOR136_30_FD_25667 | JGI IMG/M metagenome (IMG submission 25667)
AAAAACAAAAACGACACAACAATTGGATATAAAATCATTGACATTTTCAAAGATTTTTCATCTTTGGCTGTATAAAATCTTGAAAAAATCTGTGGAAACATAGGATCTGCAAATATCCAGAGCAACATAAATGAAAACCAAATTTGAGGTAAGAAATAGTCCCCTCCACCAGGACGAGTAAATAATTCTGGGCTAGCCGCATAAGCTGCTGAGTTTGCAGCTTCAAATCCACCAAGGCTTATTGCAATAAAAACCACTGCTAATGTCATGGCAATTATCATAATTAAACCCTGAACGACATCTGTCCAACCAGATCCTCTCATACCACCTGATAGGACATAAACCATGATTATAATCATAGTAACAATTGCACCAATTTGCCATGCTATTCCTGGTACCATATGATTGATAAGATAACCTGCGGCAATAGCTTGGGTGGCAAGATATGGAATAGTAAAAATAACCATGACAATCATAAAGAGCAAACGGAGACTAATACTGTTGAACCTATCACCGATGAGCTCTGGGGGTGTAATATACCCCTTTTCTTTACCAAGTTTCCAGACTTTTCTACCTATTAAATAGAACATAATGGCCATTATAGCAGTTCCAAAACCCATTATTCCATATTGTCCGAAACCACTTGAATAAGCTTTACCTGCAAACCCTAAAAATGTAAATGCAGAAAAATTTGTGGCTGCTAACGTAAGGAACAAAATAAATGGACCAAATGTTCTATTAGCTAAAAAATAATCTTCAGGTGTCTTTTTTGTTTTTTTATGAGCAAAGATGCCCAAGACAATGAGGAAGATAAAGTAGATTACAACTAATGCAATAAATATCACTCATCTTCCCTCCAGAAACGTTTTGTAAATACGTAGAATGCTAGAGATGTGAACAATGTTAGAAACAATAGATAGTAAACCCACAATGGAAGTCCAAGTATCAATGGTTTAGATTGCCCCCAGCCCCAGAAATCAAGTGACAACAAAAATAATACAATAAAAAAGAGATACCACACAGCATTGTTTTTTCTTGGAAACCAGAAAGGCAGATTTTTCAGTTCATTTCCTCCCTTTATTCTACCATTTCCTGGTTTTACGGGCTGGAAATAGTAAAAACAATGCCGCAAATAACCTGAATTTGACTGGCAATAATTAAAAACAATATAATTAAAGTTTACTGATTAAAAAATTTACTACATTGCGACCATTTGCCTAATATCAGTAATTAATTTTCTGACGTCAAATGGTTTTGTTATATAATCATGAATGTATGACTCTAGTCCTCTCATTTTTTCATGATCGGGAGTTCCTCTTGCGGTTAAAATAGAAATTACTACATCTTTTGTGTAACCTCTTTTCATAATTTCATTAATAGTGTCCCATCCGTCCATAAAAGGCATCATAATATCCATTAGTATAATGCCTCTAAATCCTCTCTCTAGTTCTTTTAAACAATCCATCCCACTATCTACTGTAAAAACTTCAAAACCTTCATTCTCAAAAATTTTTCGGATAGCAATTAATATATCGGGATCGTCATCCACAACCATTATTCGTTTTTCCATCTTATTCCTCTCCTTTCTTATCTAATCCACCTTCTGTTACTATGATATACTTTATCGTATTTACTATAAATACTTTACGCGTTAAAATGTCAAAATGAAAAAATCCTCTTTTAGGAGAAATTTCAACTATTTTATTGCAGTTCAAATATGATGTTACTAAGCTCTCCAATTTGTTCTGGCGTTAGATTTTCAACCCTTTTATCTAGATAAGGTACATCTTTTAACTGTATAGTATATAGCTCATTTAATATGTTTTTTATTTTCTTACGTCTATGGTTAAATAAATTTTTTGTCAAATCAAGAAAAAAATTTTCATCAATCACAGAAAACGGAGGGTATTTTCTAGGAACTAATTTAATTATACATGAATCAACCTTAGGTTGAGGTTTAAAACAAGTTTTAGGGACAATCTCAAGAAGTTCACATACTGACTTATAATAAATACCGACTGAGAGTCTAGAATAATCTTTGCTACCAGGTTTTGCTATCATGCGATCTGCAAACTCTTTTTGATAGATAAGTACAGCTACATTAAAACCATGATCAAGAAATTTGAATGTTATGGGTGAAGAAATCTGAAATGGGAGATTTGAAACAATCTTCCTAAATTTAGGCAGTGTTTCAAAATCGGCCTTGAGGGCATCACCATGGATTAACTCAACATTACTAGGCATAGAGTATTTAAGATTATTAACTAGACTTTCATCTATTTCTATAGCAACTACTTTCTTTGCTTTTTCAGCCAAAAGTTTAGTAAGAATACCATGCCCAGGACCTATTTCTAAAACAATATCATCATGTGTAATATTTGCATAACTTATTTCTCGTTCTGCGACTTTTTTGTCAATCAAAAAATTTTGGCCAAGACTTTGTTTCATATTCTTATCAATAACGACTTCTAGTAATAGGCGGGCGGGTGAATAGACGATACTTTTGATTAGGGTCTGTAAGCTCTAGCTCAATTCTTTTTGAAATAAGTTTATCAGGTGCCCTTAAAAAGTCAATGCGTTCACACATTTCTTCAAAACTGGTAAACGGTTTTTTCTTCCGCTCATCGAGTATATCATGCATCATTTTTTTACCAAGCCCTGGTAAAAGCTCGAGTACATGAAACCGCGTAGAAATAGCAGGAGATTCATTAAAGAACTTTAAAAAACGCTCATTTTGATCATTAACTATATCTAGAATAACGTAAGGCATTTCGCCATGAGCAGTTGATGTCATATCTTCATAATTAACTCTACCTTTAATCTTAGCTACTTTTTTTCTCTTTTCAGGGTCTTTACCAACATAAATTCTTTCACCGATGTTGAAAGATGTATCTTTTTTTGGGACTAGCTCAAGTAATGTAAACTGATTTTCGCCAATACCATAGACTAAAGGCTGTCTTTTATGAGGGGGTAAATCTCCTCTACCTTTTGGTAAGTAGTCCAATACATATACATAATCCTCCACGACTTTAACCCCCTTTATTCAACGTAGTGTTTTTTTACTATCTCTAATACTTTTTTTATTTCATTTTCACCTAACGTTATTCTCTCCTTTGCAAAAATGGTTTTCAAATCATCTTCAGTAGTTGGAAGAATATCAGCTATTTTGTAAACATGGATTTCTTGCAAAAACTCAAGTTGCGAAAGTTCTTTTATTAGATCACTCGTCTTTTTTACAGGCAATTTTGCAAATTTATGAGCATGCTCAAGAGCGATTTTTTGTTCGTATAACAATTCTTTTCGCTCTTTCTCAACCTTTTTAAGAATATTTTTAACTTCAGAAATTGAAACGGGTTTTACTTCATTTTCTTCCTCTGCCACTATTGCACTCTCCTCAAATGTTCAGATCGAATAATCAATGTTTTATGTTTTTTACCATCGTCTATGCCAACAAGATATGATTCGCCTTGTTTTCCTTCTATCCTACCAGTGTGCCCATGAAAACGAATATGAGGCATGCCTCTGTGAACAGAAGGATCAATCACAATACTCACAGAATCTCCTTCTTCAAACTGTTGCAATGCTCTTGCAATAGAGTGAATTCCTCTTTCTCTTGGTCTTTTTCTTAGCAGTTTTCTGCTCTTACTTCGTATTCCTTTTGACCGTTTAACCAATTATTATTCCCCCTTGATTTCAATGACGTCAAGTTCGGTTACTTCACAGGGAATTCCGATCATTTCACTTATACTAGGTTTTGTCCTTCCATCATCACCAGATACCAGTTCCTTTATGTAGGTTCCTGATTCTGTTTCTAATGTTAGTGTTGCCATAGCACCATCTATGGATTCGATATTGCAGTTATATATCTGCTTTTCTCTAACCATGTCGGCTCGTCTATGAGCCACTCTAGATGGCGTGAGTTGGCCTATCGTTTTACCACGTAATGACTGAGCGGCCTTTTTAAGTTTTTCATTATTTATAGGTTTTCCCCCTCTAAAAACAATACGATAAGTTTTTCTGAGCCCTGCATCCTTTAATCTTATTATCTCCTCTTTATCAGAAAAATGCAGGTCGCTAATTTCAATATCATCCTTATTGGTAGTATTAATATCGTTTTTTAATCTAGTTAAATCAAGTTTTCTAATTTTAGGGTTTTTTATCTCTAAGACAAAAGGACGTCCATTACCAAGCATTCGAACATCAACATCTTCTCTACCACATCCATGAAATGATTCGCTATCGCCTTTAGCTCTATCCAAAAATTTTTTTGCAATTAGCTCTTCGATACTTTCATCATACAATTTACCTGTATAATTACACCTCTTGCAACCTTTTCCACGGCATATCTTACAAAACCACTTGGTTTGAGGTATATCCCGCCTATATTTTTTGTATCTGCCATATATGAAAAGGGAGCTAATTTGTAAGTTTACAACATCAAAAGATGTGTCAATAACTGCCATTATAGTAGGTTTTTCAAAATCAACTTCCTTTCCCAATTTTTTTTCTAATATCTTGCCGATTTCTCTATTCAATTCTGTTTTTATGGACTCTGAATATTCAGAACCAGTAAAATCAAATAACTCTTGTTCTCCACTAATAATATCTTCATCTATTTTTGAGCCAACTAAAAATGTTTCATATTCGTAATCATTTAAAGAATCTGAAATTAGATCTGCAAAATAAGATATTTCATTGCAAAGACCAGAACAGAGCCAACAATTTTTCACTTCTGTTTTTTTATGTTTTTTAAGATGGTTTCTAATTAACTGGCCTCTTTTTTTATTTGTTAAACCTCTTTCTATCTTTGCAAAAATTCTACCTAAACAATGATCACATAGTTTATATTTTGACAGAGTTTTTTCTGCGATTTTAAGTGTTTCTTTATCTTTTAAGCAGCTAATCATCTGATGGGCTAACAAGCAATGGTATATAAAACATTAGTGTTAGATAACAGATCAGCTATTTTTCTATCCAAAGTTTGTAAATGATAACAATTAGCAATACAAACAAAATTACTGGGATATACCAAAAAGATGAATTAACGCCAAGAGTGTAAGCTAGATAAAAAACGAAGGCAAGTGCCACAAAAAACGTTATAACATCTCTATATTTCATTCCTTGGCACCTTTGAGTCAGTATTTGTTCTACCACATTTAAAATGTTCCATTTTAGCAACGTTTTTAACAAGTGATAATATTTAGGATAAAACCTAGGGAGACAAAGCAAATGGTTGAAGTTTCTCCGTTCAAAGGTATAATATACAACCAGAAAAAAATAGGCAAACTTGATGATGTAATGTCTCCACCATATGACATAATATCTGAAGAGATGCAAAAAGAGCTTTATGAAAAACACTCACAGAATTTTGTAAGATTAATTCTTGGAAAAATAAACCCAGATGACTCCGAAAAAGATAATCGTTACATAAGAGCTAAAAAACTGTTGGATTCATGGATAAAAGACTCGGTACTAATTGGCTCAGATAAAACTGCAATTTTTCCATATAAAATTGAATACAAGGTTAAAAACCAGACAAAAATTATGAATGGATTCTTTGTTCTCTTGAAAATCGATCCAGAGTATAAACTTGTAAAAGCTCATGAGAGAACGCTTTCTAAACCTAAGGCAGATAGATTAAATCTAATGCGGGCTTGTCATGCAAACCTTGAGCCGATTCAGCTGTTGTATATCGATGAGAATGATAAAATTAGAAAGAAAATTGATGGGGCTCTCAATGAGCCTCTCATTAATGTAAAAGGATATGATGGTTTTAATCATAAGCTATGGAAATTGGAAGACAAAGATGTTATTTCTATGATTCAAAACGAACTTAAAGATAAAGTTTTGTTTATAGCTGATGGACATCATCGATATCAGACAGCAATTGATTATGCTAATGAAGTAAAAGAGAAGAAAGAAAACACTGATGAAAATGCCCCGTTTAATTACCGCATGGTTATCCTTGCAAACATGTTTGATGAAGGATTGGCAATTCTTCCAACTCATAGGTTAATCAAAAAATCTGATATAGACATTAATGTCCTTTTAGAAAAACTAAAGGAATTTTTTGTTGTAGAAGAAAAAATAGTTGATCGCTCAAAAAAGAATGCTGTAGCAGTTAGCAAAAAAATTAAAGATGATTTAGAAACTGAAATAGATCACAAGTTTGTCATGTATCTCAAAGGCAAATATTATCTCTTAACATTGAAAGATGAAACATTTATGAATAAATTTGCAAGTGATCAATCAAAAACCTGGAGAACACTCGATGTTTCTATTTTGCATAAAATTATTCTAGAGCATTTTATGGGTATAAATCAAGAAAATATTGAGGATCATGTGAGATATACACGAGTAGATGAAGAAGCAATAAAATTTGTTGATGAAGGAAAATTTGATTTATCTTTTTTGATGAATGCTACTAAGATAGATGAGCTAAAGGCTATAGCAGATGTAGGTGAACATATGCCTCAGAAATCTACTTATTTCCTTCCAAAAATGCTCTCCGGTCTTGTTATGTATAAAATGTAGTTTTGGCAATTATTCTACTCTCAATTTTTTTATAAAAATGAAAAATATATTGTGATATTTTAACAAATCGACGTTTTTCCTAGAAAGTTATTTATACCATTAAAGACAAATATTAACATGATATAGTCTAACTATGTCATTGTTAGTATTAATTAAAGAAGAGCGGATAAAAATGTGTAAAAATGTATTGCCTAAAATAATTTTTCTTAAAGATATGGTGGTGATGAAGTAAATGCCTGCAATGGTCGTGGTACTTATTGGTTTTGGAGCAGGTATGTTGACCATGACTATTGTAAGTTTATATAAATGGGCTTTTCAAATATGGAATGGGGGAGTAGGATAAAAAACCTTATCAAAAAATTCTTCACACTATTTTGAAAAGGTGTTATAAAAAATAAAAGAGAGAGATAGTTTAAGTTTCTATCTCAAGTAATTATTTTTGCGGGATTTTTGGAAGTACTTTTTCTATATCTTCTGTTTTTCCAGCATCCCATATCGCTCTAATCGCTAACAGCCCTGCAGCTGGTGCTGCAAAGAATGCTAGGTATGTCGTAAGGCTCTGGAAGAAATGCACCAGTTCTGTGTTTGTTCCCAATGCCCAGGTATTCCAGACTGAAGATGTTGCCCCGATCATAACCAATATTAACGCTCCTAGCAAAAATGTTGGGATTCTTTCTTTTGTTATTTGCCCCAATGCAAAGAACGATAATATACCAACTATGAACCCCAGAATCCCTAGGATCATTGCTATGTAGAGATTAGAATCCGTGTACCACCTAACTCCTACGATAATACCAGCGATCAAAGCGACGAGGACTCCGACTAGGAATAACCAGCTTCCTATCTTTCTGAATATTTCCATTTTTTCTCCATCCTCTCTCCTATATTTTTTATGTTACCACTAAGAAAATGATCAATATATAAAATTTTAGTGCAAATGAATCTGTAGATATATATGTATGTGAATAGATTAGACCATTAACATAAGGAGTGATACTCCAGTAAAAAATGTTATTTGGTCAAAAAGTAAAAGTTTCATTTTGACATTTTTATAAGATACACTTATATACTATTAGTGATAAAGATTAACATGATATGCTGTGTCATTGAAGAGGAGAGGATTTTATTATGCATAAGGTAAAATTTATGGATGTAAGTGAAGAGCAGCGATCTATCGATAAAAATCAAAAACACAAAAAAAATAAAAAGAAAAGTGGAAAAACCATAAAGATCGAGGATAGTCTTTTTGAAATAGGTTTAAGAAAAGGCCTAATAGAAAAAAACGAAGATGGATACTACGTTTTTGTCGGCGATTATGAAGAACTTTTAGCTTTCAAAAATAATAGTTCACTTAATTCATTTGAATGGTTAGATTGAAGTGATAAACGTGGAGGGGGTTTGGAATACTTTTTGATTCACCTCTTCTTGTATCTCAACCCCCTCTTCTACCCCCTTATTTTTAAAATAGTAAAATAAACAACATTTTAAATTTAAATATATACATTACGTGATATCAGTGGTTAATATGTTGATAGAGTTAGATAAGTCCATTATAGAACGTGTTTTAAAAAAACTAAAAGAGATAGACAAAGAGGAGCTTTCAAATAACCATGTTGTTTTACTTCCTGATTTTTTTGTTGATCATTTTTTAACAATTAGTGAACTTGAAAGAAATTTATCAAAAATTATAAAGATATACCACCGTGGTGGGGGGAATCTTCCAGGAATATCACAAAAGATTAGTCAAGGAGGTAACGCTGCAAACGCTGCATTAGCACTAGCTAGACTAGGTTTTAGCTCTCATTTGATTTGCAGAACTGATAAACTAGGTTTACATCTTTTAGAATACTTTCTTGGAAAAAATGGCGTTGATATTTCTGGTGTAAAAACAGATGGTAAATTAGCGATAACCACTGCACTTGAATTTGGTAAGAAACGGGCAAATGTCATGATTGGTGATACTGGATCAGTTTCAGATTTCTCGTTTGAAATATTGGATGAAAAAGATAGGGATTTGATTTCAAAATCAGACATGTTATGTGTAACAAATTGGACTCTTAACCAGAATGGTGCAGAGTTAGCTAAAAATGCTTTTAGATTTGCAAAGAAACATAATACAAAAACATTTTTTGATACCGGAGATCCATCTCCTAGAAAAAATGAAATCCCTGATTTGATTAAAAACGTATTAACAGACGAGAATCTTGATATTCTTGGATTAAACGAAAATGAGCTTTTACATTTTAGTAATATTAGAACTAGCTCTATTGAGGATATTGTAAATGCTGCAACTGCCTTAAAAAAGAAAATACATGCTCGAATTGATCTGCATACAGCAAATTTTGCCTGTACAATAGATAAAAAATGTATTATAGTTCCAACACCTAATATTGATAAGAAATATCGATCAACAGGTGCAGGAGACGCATGGAATGCAGGAGACATTTTTGCAGATTTACTAGGTTTTGATAATGATGAACGTTTATTTTTTGCAGGTTGTGTTGCAGGTTGTTATATTTCATCTGCTGAGCCTGTTCATCCGGGCTTAAATGAAATTATAAAATTTATAGGAAAAATTTAAGTCTAATATCCGGATATTATTTTAGGTGGGCAATGAAAACAATAATGGTTGTAGATGATGAAACTAGCATTCTTGAAGAAGTTAAATCATGTTTAGAGGAAGATGATTTTGAGGTTGTAACTGTGGATAGTAACCGCAAGGCGTTAGAGCTTATGGAAAATGACAAAGAAGAAAATTTTGGTTTAATTCTAATAGATACTTCTTTACCAGATAGTGACGAACCAGCATTTTTTTCAATGAGACCAAGATCTAAAAAGGATATTGATACAAGTAGAGAAGAAGATTTTTTACAAAAACCTTTTACAAAAGAGCAATTAGTTGATTTTGTAAAAAGTAAAATGAATTAAGCATTGTAAAGATAGATTTATTCAATTATTCTCAATAGTTCTCTTAATTACTCTAAAGTCTTCAAGTAAGATATTTTTTGTATTAGGATTATAAGTTGCAACTGCTGGATGATAAAGTGGTATTATCCTAATACTACCAAAAAGGGTGTTTGTTCGGAAAACTTTGCCATGAATATTACTTATTTTATCATGTCTCAAACCAAATTTTTCAAAAATATATGAAGCAGCAAAATTGCCAAGTGGAGCTATGATTTTTGGTTGAATTATCCGTATTTGTTTATCCAAATAACCTGTGCAAGCCTCTATTTCGCTTTTTAATGGATTCCTGTTATTAGGAGGTCTGCATTTTAGAATATTAGCGATGAATACCTCGCCTCGGTGTAAACCTATAGACTCTAACAATTCATCAAGTATCTTTCCAGCTTTTCCTACAAAAGGTTTGCCTTGAAGATCTTCATTACGACCAGGTGCCTCTCCAACAAAAAGTATTTTAGCATCGAATGAGCCGTCGCCAGCAACAGGTTTATTTCTTGTTTTATGTAAGTTACATTTTTTACAGTTTTCTACTGAAACAGTGATCTTTTCCATATCTTCTTTTTTAGACATTCAGGAACCTAATTTACATTCATCTTTATATGCATTGACTTTATTTACAGAAAGAGAACATGCAGAGTAAAGAAAATAAAGACATAATTTTTGTACGACTTTTTCCAAATGAAGATGTAAATGAACAACTAAAAGAAGTATGCCGGCGGCATGATATTAAAACAGCTGTAGTGATTTCTGGTATAGGCCAGTTAAAAAATGCTCAACTAGGTTATTTTAAAGAAAAAGGTGACTATACTCCTAAAATTTTTAACAAACCACTAGAGATTTTGTCATTAACAGGTAACATATGCAAACAAGAAAACGATTACATACTTCACCTACATGCTGTTCTTGGCGATGAAAAAAAGAATGCAATAGGCGGCCATTTTATCGAAGGAATAGTAAGTATTACTGGAGAGATTGTTCTACTCAAAACAAATCTTGATGTTCAGAGAAAGTTAAATAAAAAAACTGGTCTAAAAGACCTTTATCTTGGGTAAAAGTATTTTTAGGATAAAATTGATTATATTAATGGTTATTCCAAAGTTTGGAGGAAAGCAAATATGGAAAAATTTGGTGAAATTGGCGAGAAAATCAAAGCTCTAAAAAATGCACGTGAAATTCTACATGCAGAGTACACTCAATCTGAATTTCATAAGAAGAAAGAAGCGCATCCTCATGAAACAGTACCTCCTTCTCCAGATGATGAAGAGATTTACAAGCTTTTGACTGCTATACAACAGCTTGATGTTTACATTAAAAAGCTTCAAGATGAACAATTTCAGATACTAAAGGAAAACGAATAATCTTTTTTTATAGGATGTTTCTCCTTATTCCAAACATTGATTTTACTAGAACAATAATTGGAATAATTTCTAACCTACCAATCCACATATTAAAAATAAGCATAGTTTTTGGAATTGGTTCCATACTAATGTTTGTTATTCCTGTAGAAAGACCAACATTACCTTGGGCGGAACATACTTCAAATACTGTATTACTTAAGCTTTCACCGGTAGCCTGTAATACTACAACTATGCCTATAGTGAGTAATATCACCCACATGAATGAGATAATTGCTGCTTCGTTGATTAAATCCATTGCTTCATCCTTTGAAAGTGATTTATCTCCAAGTTTATGAACAAAAACTCTTCGAGGTGTTGATATAGCTCGTTTGATTCTCCAGCCGACTCCTTTATATAATAATATAGCTCGGAATAGTTTAATACCACCCGCTGTAGAACCTGCTGCTCCACCTATTATCATTGCAAAAGCAAGTATTAACTTTGCAGAATCACCCCAATTTGTTGCAAGGTCACTCACAGTCACAGATGCGAATCCTGTACATGTAATTGCTGAAGTAAATTGAAAACCAGAATATTTCAGCGAACTAAAAAAATCATGGCCATATTGACCTAAATTTACAAATGTTAAAGCTATAACTCCTAGGATTATTAGTGCTATTATCGCTCTTAGTTGGGCATCTGAGAAAAACTTTTTTATTCTACCTTTTAGAAGATCATAGTGAGCAGCAAAGGCGATGGCACCTACTACCATGAGAATCAGAATGGCAATTTGACTTATCGCCCCAAAACTAACCATGCTATCGCTTGTAACTGAAAAACCACCAGTTGCAAGTCCTGTCATAGCATGATTAAGTGATTGCCATGGATCCATACCATTAGTTGTTAACGCACCTATGATCATAAGCGCGATAATTCCTATAGCTGTAAAAAGCAAGAATATCCACCATATTGTGCGGACTGTTGAAATTATAGAAGGATGCGTTTTTTGCTCTCGTGCTTCTCCTTTATATAATACGAAAGAACCTGTTCCTGGACGTGCAAGAATAGAAAGTGTTAAAACAATAACACCAACGCCTCCTACCCATTGAATAAGTGAACGCCAAAACTGCAATGTATAGGGTAACAGCTCTTCACTTGCGACCATTGTGAGACCAGTACCAGTCCATCCTGACATTGACTCAAAGAAAGCAGAGAGAGGAGACATTTGAAGTAACTCTACTTTGTTATATGGTATAAGCCAAAAGGGAATACTGCCAATAAGTGAGATAAAAAGCCATCCAAGGGCTGCTGTAACCATTGCACTTTTAAAGTTAGGAGGCTCAGCGTTTTTAAATGCAAAATATAGTGGAATGCCAAGTCCAAAAAATAATGCAGATGTAAGTAGCAAAGGCCATATGCCATCATAAGCGGAACCAGATCCAAACTCGCCATAATAAAGCGGAACAATTAACGCAGCTAGGGTGACAAACCCTACTATTATAAATATGCCCCCAAGACTCCTGAGGACAGTTTTAAGATCACTCATATTTTTTATTTCTCCTTACCAGACCAAACTTAAATTTCAATAAATAATAAACAACTACTTATATTTTTACAGATTCTTAATCTCTCTTATCCGTTTATCAAGGTCTTCTCTAAGATCTTTTGAGATATCTCTTTTTGTAAAAGCATCTGCTTTTGCTGCAATTGCTATTTTTGTTGCAAACATTCTTGCGATTTTTCCTCTGATTTCTTTTGGGGATTTATTTATGTAGGAATGCTGAAAAATTACTCCATGCTTAGGAGGTTTTCCACCCTCTTTCTTAAATCTAAAAAGAGCTTTTTCGGCACCTAAAATCTGAATAGTAGAAGCAGGCATAATAGCAAGTCTTTCTAACCCTCCTGCAATTGATATTAAACGTGCACCTATTAGTGATCCTGTCATTTTACTTATGTTTGGAGCAATTTTTTTCATATCGCTCTCAATCTGTTTCTCTAGAATTTTAATCTCATTATTTACTGTTGAAAACGTGTTTTGAAGTGGTTGTATTTTTTCTTTAGGTGTAGGAATAACCGACCATGAATCTAGACGTTCAGAAAGTAGATTAGATGTTTGTATAAGATCATCTAAAGCATTAACCATTTGAATAACTTGTAAATCTTCTGATGCTAACTTTTCTTCGACTTTATCTTTAGTAACAATTAGAGTTGCTTTATGAAGCAAATCTTCTGAAAAATCAAAATCCTCAGGTTTAATCTCAAACTTTTTAAAAAATGCATCTGAAGGACTATATTCTCCAATTTTTTCTAATCTTTTTTCAGAGACAATTACCTCTTTTATTCCTTTTGTAATTTCATTTTCTTCAGTTAGTATCTCGTTTTTCTCTATTTTCAGAAGCCGTTTAGCAATTTCCTTCTCGTTTTTAGGGAATAAAATCTTGTTTTTTATTCCTTTTTTATCGCAGATGAATGTACCAAACCATTTAGTAATAATATACATATAAACTCTAAGTGGGATAAGAGATCCTTTTTAATGTATTTTACGCATTGAAAAATAAAAGGGAGAGAGGATTATGTTTATAGAAACGTATTTGCAGCTATATAGCCATCTTTAGCTGGATCATAAGGATCATAATAATTAGTTTCAAAGAAATGATGTCCAACGCGATCATCGTTGTCATCAATCAATGGATGTTGTTTTCCTGGTCTATTTTCTGCAACGAAATTTGCGGCATATCTATAGGCTTCAAGTATCGATATTTTTCCATCTTGATCATAAAGATCCGCATCAGGTATACCATCTGAACCGGGTTGATCCTGATTTGGACCAGAACGTTCATCAACTTTATCTAATGCTCGTCTAAATGGTCCGATCCAAGCGTCAGCAAACTCAAATCCTCGAGAAGCAGTACAAATAATACGATTTGCCCCGCTCAATTCACTGATGAACCCGCCGCTCATACATGGTTGCAGGGCATATATCACCTTAGCTTTAATACCATCAAAGTTATAGTCGCCGACATAGTCTGCAAGTTCATAGTCATAGAGTTTCGCTACATCAGAACCAAATATAAATTCTAACCAACCTGGAACTGGAAGAGTCTCTAGTGGACAGCCAAAGAATGTTTGACCAACTTCGCCACAGCCTTCTACTTCCCAGAAATCAAATTCATTTACTTTAGCAGGATGAGCAAAAAATCCTAAAGATGTGTTTTTTCGGAAACGTATTTTAACTCTATCTACTTCGTGCTCTTCTCCTTCAAATTCGTGGTATGTCCATCCATTGTTAGCCCATTTATAAAATGTTGCACTAGTTTTTTTCTCATTACCATTATAAAATGCTACTTCCATTTCGGCAAGAAGGGGTGGAATTTCTAGATTCCCAATTTTTACTTTTTTATAATATCTTGCATTGATCCGAAAGCCTTTAATATTGATAGGAGAATTTAATGTTAATGTTAAATTTTGAGACCATTTATTTTTATATTGACAGTTTAATGGGCGGAAAATTGCTTGAGTATCAGTATCATTATCATAAGCCTTACTTTCATGCTCCCAATAATTACCAACTGTATGACTTTTTGGTGAAGGCCACCCATGGTCATAGTTCCAATCACCAACATTTTCATTACCACCATGATCAATGAAACAGAAGAATAGTGAATCGTCTTCGCTTAATTCGTTTTCACCATCTGGCCTAAAATCTCTCAAAACAGTTTCAAGATTTTCCTCAAGATTTCCGAGATTTTCGTTATAATCATTCCAATCCGGATCAAAGGTCTCAGGGATCTCAAAATTATGGTTTCCTATGCCCGGTATCCAAATCTCTTCTGGAAGTAGTCTGACTAGAAGAAATATATTTTCATCATCATACCCATACGTATTATGCAGGGTTGTATATAGCCTTCCAGCGTCGTTTAGATACCACGTATAATACTGCTGAATCGTATCCAAAATATCCAAAAGATTCTCGGGGTCAAACAGATCAAACAAAGTCATCCAACCACCGAAATATCTTCCAACCATTATCACTGCGTATTTCTGAGGAGGCGTCGGCTGTGCTTTTAAATTTAACGGCTCTTTATAAACGGTAGCATTCACAACTATTGTTGAAGGTATAAGAAACATTGCTACTGCAAAAAAAGCAGCAATTGTTTTTCTAATTCTTTTATTCATTTTATCACCTTGATATATATTATATTATCACCTATTCTATTTAAACTTTATTTGACATTAAATATCAAATATTGGCGATTAAAAACGTCAAGATGAAAGTTTTTAGCACCATTACTTTAGAAAATGCTTTTAAATAGTAGTTTTTACTTAAGGGGTGAGGTGTTAACCTGGTTGACCTTGCTATAAAGATTGCATCTCTAAATCTAAAAAACCCAACTATTTTAGCTTCTGGATTCATGGATGAAGATGCCGGGAGCATGGAGAGGATTTTTAATTGTGGTGCAGGTGCTATTGTTACTAAATCTATAGGATTAAAACCACGAGCAGGATATTCTAACCCAACTGTTATTGAACTTGAGAATGGAATTTTAAACGCTATGGGATTACCAAATCCTGGAATAGAGAAATTTGGAGAAGAAATTAAAAAACTTAAACAATCTAAGGTTCCAGTTATCGGAAGTATTTTTGGTTCAAATTCTAACGAGTTTGTAGAACTTGCAAAGAAAATGCAAAGCTACGGTGCGGATGCTTTGGAACTAAATATGAGCTGCCCACATGCAAAAGGATATGGTTTAGAGATAGGATCAGATCCCAAACTAGTAATAGATATAACCTCAAAAGTAAAGGAATCAACTGAAATACCTGTTTTTGTAAAAATATCACCTAACCTAATGAATATTGTTGATATAGCAAAATCAGCAGAAAAAGGAAATGCAGATGGAATAGTAGCTATAAACACAGTTAAAGCAATGAAAATTGATCTAGAACTAAAAATGCCAGTACTTGCCAATAAAATAGGAGGTTACTCAGGCAAAGCAATAAAACCAATAGGAGTTCGATGTGTATACGAAATATCAAAAAATGTTGACATCCCAGTGATAGGTGTTGGAGGCATTACAACAGGAGAAGATGCATTGGAGTATATTATGGCTGGAGCATCTGCATTACAAATTGGTTCAGCTATTTATTATAGAGGGATGGATGTATTCAAAAAAATCTGTGATGAAATAGAAACCTGGATGAAAGATCATGGATATAAAGAATTATCTGAGTTAATTGGAGTAGCACATACATGAATTATCCAAAAGTTACAAAAATAATCGAAACAAAAAAGGAAAACTCAGATGTTAAGACATTTTTGTTTGAATATCCTGAAAAAACTGTTCCAGGTCAATTTTTTATGATTTGGATTCCTGGTGTAGATGAAATACCGATGAGTGCCTCTTATATTGATAAGAATGTTAAAGGCATAACTCTTAAAAAAGTTGGAGATGCAACAAAAACACTGTTCAATTTAAAGGAAGGAGGAAAAATAGGTGTTAGAGGTCCTTATGGAAATGGTTTTAAAATAAATGGAAAAAGGATCCTTTTTGTCGGCGGTGGAACTGGTATTGCAACAATTGCGCCAGCTGTTAAAGAAGCAACCAGCAAGAACATCTCTTCAACTGTAATCCTTGGAGCAAAAAGCAAAAGTGAATTATTTTTTGAGAATAGACTTAAAGAATATGACGCAAAGATGCATATTTCAACAGATGATGGCTCTAAAGGACACAAAGGTTTTGCAACAGATCTTGCTAAAAAAATCCTAGCTGAAAATAAATTTGATTCTGTTTTAACATGTGGCCCAGAGCTAATGATGAAAAAATTGTTTGAAATTTGTAAGGATATTCCTTTTCAGGCATCCCTAGAAAGATATATGAAATGTGGCTTTGGAATCTGTGGACAATGTTGTGTTGGAAAAGGATTAAGAGTATGTGAAGAAGGACCTGTTTTTGATGGAAAAACATTAAAAAATATCGAAGATTTTGGAGTCTTCAAAAGAGATGCAGCTGGAAGAAAAATTAAATTCTAACTAAAGGAGGCTCAATAATGAGCGTTTATTATGACGAAATAAATGTTGAAACAAATGGTGAAGTAGACATTGTAAATATAACAGAAGACATTCAAAATATTGTCAATAAATCAAAAATAAATAATGGAATTGCCTGCGTTTTTGTACCTGGTTCTACAGGATCGGTTACAACTATTGAATATGAACCAGGCCTTATAAAAGATCTTCCAAGGGCCCTTCAAAAAATAGCCCCTAAAGGAGAACATTATGATCATCACGAAACATGGCATGATGACAACGGCCATTCTCATGTACGCGCAAGTCTAATGGGCCCAAGTGTAACAATTCCAATAAAGAATGGGAGTTTACTCCATGGGACATGGCAACAAATTGTTTTTGTAGAATTAGATACAAGCCCTCGAAACAGAAATATTATAGTTCAAATAGTAGGAGAATAAGACATTATATATGTTAAAATATTCTTCAGTGCTACTGAGTTGTAAAATCAAAGCATATATGACTTGCTTTTTCGCCACCATACAATATGGCTATTTTCTCCCCAAGTGAAAAACCATAAACAACTATTTTTATAGATTTAAATTCCTCTTCTTTATCAAATGTTCCTCTTATTTGAACTGTCTTTTCTCTCCATAAACTGATAAATCCCAATCCTTCATCTTTCTTAACTATTTCATTTCCTTCATTGTCATAAAAGATTATTGATATTTTATTTGCTATAGCAAACAGTGTTTTCTCCAGATATATGGTTGTATTCCATTTACATTTTTGAACTGTTATAGAATTTTCTAGATCATATGTAATTGTTTCGGGTGAGCCTAATTTGAACAATCCTGAACCTCTAATCTTATCCTTGCTTGAAGAGGGTTTTTCTGTTGTCAATTTTTGAGAATCAAGATAGAGTACATATTTACTAGGATAAACCTTGATTTGATGGCTTGTAGCTGTTATAGCTCCATCATTATCTTTTACAAATAAATAAATCGGATAAATGAGAGGATAATCAATATCAAACTCATTTTCAAATCTAAAAGTATGCGTTACTTTTACTCCATCAGCGGTTTCTCCATCTCCAAAGTCCCAATTATAAGATACAATTTTGCCGTCTGAATCATATGATTTCGATGCGTCAAATTCCGTTGTTTCTCCGAAATATACTTTTTCAGGGGCAGAAATTGATCCCATAGGATGTTGATTATCCGGCGCATTTGAATTTTCTTCTATTGATTTAGGTTCTTCTAAACAACCAGAAAATATTATAAATAAGAGTAGCAGAGACATTATGATAGTAATTATTTTTTTATCCAAGGTGATTCTCCCGGTTCTAAAGTAAATAATTATATTTAGTCATATTATAAAAAATTTT
>SMTZ1_10003907_pt1 | contig 18226 bp, 16 predicted proteins | sample DeeMarSWOR136_30_FD_25667 | JGI IMG/M metagenome (IMG submission 25667)
AAGTGGTGAACTTAGCAGACGATTTGGCCTTAGCCATGCGTGCCCGAAAGGTGAGAATCGTTGCCCCGGTTCCGGGTAAAGCCGCCATCGGGGTCGAGATTCCTAACAAGAATCCACAGATGGTCTACTTAAAAGAGATACTTTCCTCAGCGGCTTTTCAAGATGCGGAAACGAAGCTGGCCATCGCCATCGGAAAGACGATCTCCGGAGAACCATTCGTCACCGATTTAGGTAAGATGCCTCATCTGCTGATAGCAGGAGCCACCGGATCTGGCAAATCGGTGTGCATAAATGCGATCACCACCAGCCTTTTATATCGACTTCCCCCAGAGGAGATCAGATTCATCATGATCGATCCCAAAATGTTGGAGCTTTCCGTTTATGATGGTATCCCCCATCTGGAAAGATCGGTGATCACCAATTCAAAGAATGCGGAACATGTGCTTTCCGAGATTGTAATAGAAATGGAGGAAAGATACAGAAAGTTGGCCAAGGCTGGGGTGAGAAATATAGAAGATTACAATGCAAAACAAAAAAGGGATAAAATCCTGCCTTATCTGGTAATCATTGTGGATGAGTTAGCGGATCTGATGATGTCCTCCTCCAGCAACCGCACTGAGGCATTGGTGACTCGCCTTGCTCAGATGGCTCGTGCGGTAGGGATTCATTTGATCTTGGCTACACAGAGACCCTCGGTGGATGTGATCACCGGTTTGATCAAGGCCAATTTCTCCGCACGTATTGCCTTTCAGGTCGCTTCGAAGATAGATTCCCGGACCATCCTGGATGTGAACGGGGCGGAGAAGCTCTTGGGAGCAGGAGACATGCTTTTCATTCGGCCTGGACATCCTGAACCGACAAGAATTCATGGAGCCTATGTCTCCAGCCAGGAGACCCAACGAATCGTTTATTTCACAAAGGCACAAAGATATGAGGTGGAGCCCATCCGAATATTATCTGATGAGTCAATTGAGCAGATGCCCGAAGAGGAAAAAGAAAAGGATGAAGATCTATTTCGTCAGGCGGTGGAGTTAGTCATAAGGCATAAGCAAGGATCGGTATCCCTCCTGCAAAGAAGATTAGCAGTTGGATATCAAAGGGCGGCTCGGCTGATCGACCAATTGGAGGAGGAGGGGATTGTCGGACCTTATGACGGAAGCAAAGCCCGGGAAGTGTTAGTAGATGAAACTTATTTAGAAAGAGAGGAGTGGACAAAAAGAAAAACTCATAACAAAACTAAGAGATAAAACTCTCCTCTCCTGTTGTCTCGTCAGACGGGTATGCCTGATCTTGATGTTTAGCTTGGGTGATGGCGACAAGATAAGGGCGTTCGGACGTAAGGTTTGAGTCATGATAAGAATCAAAATGAAAAAGCTCAGTTTTTCTCTGGTCCTGCTAATGATTTTCCTTTTTTGCTCTGGGGCTTTTGCCATCACCTCTGAAAAATTAGCCCTCCAGGTCGAAGAAAAATATAGGTCCTTCAAGGACTTATCCATGGATTTCACCAAGACCCTAAAATCTGAGATCTTTGAAACTGAGAGAAAGACCAAGGGAAAAATGTATTTGAAAAATCCGGATAAGTTCAGAATAGAAACCAAGGAAGAGATCATAGTCACAGACGGTGAATTTTTATGGAATTATTCGGAAGAGAATGAACAGGTTCTCAAAAGTAGATTGGACAGATCAAAAAACATCTTCAAACCTAATCAGTATCTCTCCAATTTCAGAAAAGAATATAATGCGAAATCGACCGGTGAAGAAAAGATAGATAAAACTGAATGCTATAAGTTGGTATTGACTCCCAAAAAGGAAGACTCATTCATCACAAAGATGACAATCTGGATCGACCAAAAAAATTTGTTGGCAAAAAAATTGGAATATCAAGATTCAAATGATAATGAGATCACCTTGATTTTTGACAAGATAAAAACTAACCAGGGCATTAAAGATTCGAAATTTGTATTTAAAACCCCAAAGGGGATAGAGGAATTGGATCTGACTGAATAAGGTCAAAAAAGATAGGCGAACTGGTATAAGGTCATGAGGTGCAAGTCGGGCTGCCTGTGGTTTGCCCGACAAGTCGTTTTAATACATGAATAAGAGAAAAGAATCGAAGATCAAGGTTAGTTTGACTAATTTAGGCTGCCCCAAAAACGAAGTGGATGGGGAGAGCATGGCAAGTCTCCTCTGTGCGAAAGGTTACCAGATGACAGAGGAAAAGGAGAGGGCCGATGTTCTTATTCTAAATACCTGCGGGTTCATTGATTCTGCCAAGGAGGAATCGATAGACGAGATTTTCAATTTGATTTCTATGAAGAACAAAGATGAAAAGAAAAAAATCATCGTCTCTGGATGTTTAGCGCAACGTTATCCTGAGGAATTATGGAAAAACATTCCCGAGATCGATGGACTTTTGGGTATCGGTGATATTTTCGAAATCAACAAGCTATGTTCCTCCATTTTAGAGGGAAAAAGGCTTTGCCTGGTTAGCTCTCCAGAGAAGAACAACGGTAGGAGAACCATAAAAAGGAAAGTCCAAAATCGACCTTATGCGTATATAAAAATTGCCGACGGATGTGACAATCACTGCAGCTATTGTGCCATTCCAAGCATCAGAGGAAAATTTCGAAGCAAAAGGACAGAAGGTATTCTAAAGGAAGCACGCCAATTAGTAGATTATGGTGTCAAAGAGATCAACTTGGTGGCACAGGATACCACCTTATATGGCACCGACATTTATGGAGAAAAAAAACTTCCCCAGCTTCTTTACCTTTTATCTGAGATCCCAAAACTCAGGTGGATCAGGCTCCTTTATACTCATCCGGCTCACTTTTCGGACGAATTGATCGAACAGGTAGCTTCAAATCCGAAGGTGTGCAAATATGTGGATTTGCCTTTACAGCACATCTGCGATGAGATTTTAACTCAGATGAACCGTAGGGTCAAAAGAAGGGACGTGGAACAACTGATCTTTAAACTGCGAGAGAGAATCCCTGGCCTAACTCTGAGAACTTCGCTTATTGTGGGTTTTCCAGGGGAGAAGAAAAAACATTTCGAAGAGTTGGTCGAGTTTGTGGAAGAGACCAGGTTTGATAAGTTAGGAGCTTTCCCTTATTCACGGGAAGAAGAAACACCTGCCTATAACTTCAAAAGTCAGCCTTCTTCCAAGCTCAAACACCGGCGACTTGATCAACTGATGCTTGCTCAACAGAAAATAGTTTTCGAAGAAAACAAATCAAAGATCGGAAAAACCTTTACCGTTCTAATTGAGGCCAAATCGAAAGAGAGGAATGGTTATTTTCTGGGCAGAAGCCAGGCCGAGGCACCCGAGGTGGACGGAGTGATTTTAGTAAAAGGAAATAACCTGAAAATAGGTGAATTTGTGAAGGTGAGAATCGTAGATTATTGCGGTTATGATCTGGTAGCCAAAGTTGTTTGAAATTGATTGGAGATTTGTGTCAAGCAGACTTCGCCATGTTTGACCTACAACTCTCGTGTGGAAGAAAAAGATGAAGATAGCCGAAGTGTACTGCAAAAACGCTTTGTCCAGGTCAAAGATTTCAGGGATGGATTATGCTTTGAACCCTTATATTGGCTGTGAACACGGCTGTGTCTACTGTTATGCAGAGTTCATGAGAAAATATACTAATCACAAGGAAGAATGGGGAGAGTTTGTGGATGTTAAGATAAACATCGTGGATCGCCTTCGTCAGCAGATCAAAAGAACCAAGCTCGGAACCATAATGATTGGCACGGTCACCGATGCTTATCAGCCTTTAGAGGAAAAGTATCAGTTGACCCGCAGATGTTTGGAGATTTTGGCCGATTTCGATTTTCCGATAACCATTCAAACCAAATCCGACCTGGTCTTAAGAGACGTTGATATCTTAAAGCGGATGAAAAACAAAGAAGTGGGTCTTACCATCACTTGTGTTGATCCAAAAGTCGAAACATTATTTGAACCCAAAGCATCGAAATTGCATAACCGTTTTACGGCCTTAGAAGAACTGAAGGAAAACGATATTCCCACTTTTGTCTTTTTCGGACCGATCTTGCCTTTTTTCTCAGATCGTGAAGAATCCATAAAATCTCTTGTTAAAAAATTGAAGGAGATGGGAATCGAAGAAATCTATTTTGATAAGATGAACTACCTGAGTGGAAAGTGGAAAAGGATGAAAATCTTTTTGACGCAAAATTTTCCTAACGCCCTAAATTATTATTGGGAAGTAGTAAAAGACGGAGAGTTATACTCTGCTAAATTGGAATCCGTTTTGGCTCGTAGTTTAGCAGGTTTTTCGCTAAACGCTGAAATTTTGTTTTAGGACCCTTCTTTTCCGCTATCAAAGTAAAGGAGTCTTTATGCCAGTGGGAGTGAAGATTATCAGAAAAATCGGGGTAATAGTCTCTAAACCCGTCGGCTTTCTCCTAATCTTGCTTTATATAGCTCAGACCAGTCTTATCGTTTATCTGTTTCATGACAAATTTGAAAAGGAAAAAATTCTAAGGCAACAACAGATGAAGATAATGGAACTGGAGGAGAAACTTAAGATTCTAAACATCATCGAGGAATTTCAGGTGGGATTTAACCAGAAGGAGGTAGGTGATCTCACTCAGGTCATTTATAACGAGAGTAAAAAATATGGCTACGATCCGCTTTTGATTTTAGCTTTGATCTTAACGGAAAGCTCGTTCAGAAAGGGACAGATCTCGACAATGGGAGCACAAGGTCTAATGCAAGTAAAGCCTTCAATAGGATATGATCTAGCCCAGAGAAGGGGTTTGAATTGGAAAGGGGAGCTTTCCTTATTTGAGCCAGCTTTCAACATTCAATTGGGCACTTTATATCTGTTCGAGCTTATCCTAAAATTCAAAGATGTGAAAAAGGCAATCGTGGCTTACAATCTGGGCGATACCGCCCTAAAACTCCGTTTAAGATCAGGCCAAAACCCTCCTACTTATTTCCTTCGCAGAGTGCTTAAAAAATACAAGGAGCTCATGGAAAAATATGATCGGCCCAATAGCTGAAAACCGACCGCCGTCCGCCGTCGACTGTCCGCAAAAAAACAAAGTTATTTTGACTTTATTGGTGATCTTTCTCACTATTTCACTTCCACTTCAAGTTTTCGCAGAAAACGAGGAACTGAAAAGAGAAAACCCGGTTTCCAACGAGGAGTTTCTGAGGGAATCGGTGAGGAATCTTCTTGACAAGGCCTTTCTTGATTTCCCCCGGGCAGAGTCAAAATTTATCTTTGTGAATTCGGAAGAAGAAAATCCTGCCAATTGGCTTTTGGAGGATGAACTTGTTTCGCATCTTCGATCCCTGAATTTTCAAGTCGCCTTGCATCCAAGTAGTAGACAAAATGAACGGCTAAATGCTTGGTCATTATTCTATCGTATCATACAAATGGAGCTTTCCTATCCCCAGGTGAAAAGAAAGGGATTCTTTGGTCACAAAATGGTTACCAGAAAAGCTAAGCTTAGTTTTTCGTTCCGTCTTGAGGAGAAGGAGAGTGGAAAGATACTGTGGACCAGAAAGGAGACTGAAGAAAGATCAGATATGGTGAAGAAACACGACATAAAATATTTGAACAATGATTCCTATTCCTTCTTGAGCCCTTCTTTGCCGGAAGATACGCAAACAAAATACTTAGAGCCCGCTTTGGTAGCAGCGGTGGTGGGAGGTTTGATTTACCTCTTCTTCGCCAGCAGATAAAAATTTAATAAGGCAAAAAATGTTAAATACTTTTTCTCTCCCCGTTTGTCTACATAAAGCCCTATTCGGAGTAGCGAGATCGTCAAGATGCTTCGCACTTTTCTCGCGTAAACGCAGAGAAGGCTCTGCTACTCCTGAATCATCTGTATCACACTTCTCAAAAGCTATTAAACTACTGTGGTGTATGTCTCTTCTTCTTTTGCTATTCTTAATGGCTTGCGGACCCAAGCAGACCAATCTGATTTTGGATGCTGAGGACCAGTTCGCTTTAGCCAAAAGGGAATTTGAAAAAGAGCACTATAACCAGGCGGTTATAGAATTTCAAAAGCTCATCTTCAACTACCCTGGAGCAGCTTTCATAGACTCAGCTCAATACCTTTTGGGCATGTCTTATTTCAATGAGCAGGATTATCCCTTAGCCGTCGTGGAGTTCAACAAACTCTTATCCTCCTTCCCCACCAGCCTGCTTTCTGATGACGCCGCTTTCATGGTGGCTTTTTCTGATTTTAAGATGTCCGCAAGGGCGGAGCTGGATCAAAAACACACTGAACAGGCGATCGAAGAGTTGCAAAGGTTTCTGGATGACTATCCGGCAAGCGACCGGATGGAGGAAGCCCAGGAACTGCTCAGAGAGTCTCGTTCCAAACTCGCCAAGAAGGCTTACAAAAACGGACGCCTCTATTTCAAGATGAAGAACTATGAATCAGCTCTGATTTATCTTAAAGATGTTGTAAACGGATATCATGATACCAAATGGGCCGCCCCTGCTCAGTTTCAGATAGCAGAGGTCTATTTCAAGCAGAACAAATACGATCAGGCAAAAGAAGAATATCAGAAATTTTTAGAAGATTTTCCTCAAGACAAGTTGGCAAAAAAGGCCAAAGAAAGATTGAAGAAGCTGAATTCAAAAGAGACACACGCAGAAAAGTAGTTTTTTGTGATGACGAATCCGAAAAAACTTGGCGTTTTAGGGGGGACTTTTGACCCGATTCATATGGGACATCTGGTATTGGCAGAGCAGGCAAGAGAACAATTTCAACTGGAGCAGATCATCTTCATTCCTTCTGCCAGCCCGCCACATAAAACAGAACAAGAACTTTCTTTGGCTATCCATAGATTTGAAATGACCAAATTAGCTTTAGAAGGAAATCGGTATTTCTCCGTCTCAGATATTGAATTGAAAAGGAAAGGATTATCTTACACGATCGAGACATTGAGAGAATTAAAAGGTCTTTATAAGGATTCGGAGATTTATTTTTTAACCGGGTCGGATGTTTTGGAGGAGATAACCACCTGGAAAGATCCGGAAGAGATTTATAAATTGGCGAGGATCGTCATTGCGGTAAGACCCGGATTTGATAAATTTGATCCTGAAAATCATTTTGCTAAAAAGAGCGTCATCGTCAGAATAACAGGTGTAGACATCTCCTCGACTCAGATCAGGGAAAAAGTGAGAAATGGAGAATCCATCAAGTATTTGGTTCCATCAAAGGTAGAGGAATATATAAAAAAGAAAAATTTATATACAACATGATCGTCCTTGTTCGGGAGGAGTTTTAATCTCTTCCCGATTCAACATTTTTCTCGGCGAACGACAAGAACCAGCACCTAACTTAAGTTAGGTGTGAGTCTTGTATAGGTCCGCCTGAAGGCGGACACTCCGTTTTTCAACTTATATCTATGCCCAAAAAGAAAAGATTATATTTGATAGATGGATCAGCTTTAGCCTACCGCTCTTATTTCGCTTTCATCCGAAACCCTCTGATCAACTCTAAGGGAGAAAATACCTCGGCAGTCTTCGGCTTCACCAATTCCATCATGAAAATTCTGAAGGACGAAAGTCCCGACTATATAGCAGTGGTCTTCGATACCAAAGCCCCGACCTTCAGGCATGAAATCTTCGCAGATTATAAGTCCACTCGGACCAAGATGCCACAGGAGATGTCGGATCAGCTTCCGCGGATAAGAGAGGTTACAGAAGGGATGAACCTCCCCATTTTAGAAGTGGAAGGATTCGAGGCGGATGATCTGATGGGAACTCTGGCAAAAAAAGCTAAAGCAAAGGGACTGGAAGCCATCCTGGTCACTGGGGACAAAGATTTTCTTCAGCTGGTTGATGATGATATCAAGGTACTAAATCCAAAAAGAGGAGGCGAAGAGCCGGAGCTTCTGGACAGAAAAGGCGTGGAGGAAAAATTCGGAGTCCCGCCTGAAAAGGTGATTGAAGTTTTGGCTCTGATGGGAGATACCTCTGACAACATCCCCGGCATCCCGGGAATTGGGGAAAAGACGGCACTTGAGCTGATCAAAGAATTTGGGGATGTCGAAAAAGTCTTGGCACATGCAGACAAAGTGAAGAGGAAGAATATTCAAAAGAACTTAAAAGAACATCCTGATCTGGCTCGATTGTCCAAAAGGCTGGTAACCATCGACACCAATGTCCCCTTTAAATTAGATTTGAAAAAATTAGAAAGAGAAAAGTTTGATCTTCCCAAACTGAAGGACCTTTTTAAGGAGCTGGAGTTTACCAAGCTTCTACAGGAAATAAGCTCGCTGGAAACCAAAGAGAAACTGGATTATAAAATCATTAAATCAGAAAGAGAACTTAAAGAGCTAATAGCTGACTTAGAAAAAATTGGCGAATTTGCCGTCGATACCGAGACCACCAGCCTAAATCCGATCGATGCCGAACTGGTGGGCATATCCATATCTTATAAAGAAAAAGAAGCTTTTTATATCCCAGTTGGTCATATTAAGAAAAAGGAAAATTTAGATTTATCCATAGTGATTAGAAATTTCAAAAAGATTCTGGAAGATGAGAAAATAAAAAAAATCGGACACAATTTAAAATTCGATCTGGAGGTCTTCAGGCGTTACGGAATTGAGCTTAAGGGGATTCATTTCGACACCATGATCGCCTCTTATCTCATAAATCCATCTTTCAGACAGCACAATTTAAATTATTTAGCTTTGGAACATCTGGATCATAAAATGATTCCCATATCGGATTTGATTGGCACGGGGAAAAAGCAAAAAAGCTTTGCCGAGGTTTCTATTAAAGATGCCTCTGTTTATTCCTGTGAAGATGCGGATTTCACCTTGAGGCTGAAGGAGATTTTTTGTCCCAAGTTAAGTCTGCTGTCATTGGAAAAACTGTTTTTTGAGGTGGAACTTCCTCTGATCGAGGTTCTGGCAGAGATGGAGATGGTGGGAGTCTCGATTGATACTCGTCATCTAAAAAAGATGTCCAAAGAATTGAGCGAACAGTTGGACGATTTGACCCAAAAGATTTATAATTTGGCTGGCAAGGAATTTAACATCAACTCCACTCAGCAACTGAGCAAAGTCTTATTTGAAGATTTAAAACTCACTCCGGTGCGTAAAACTGAAAAAAAGACGGCCCAGTCAACCGATATCGGAGTCTTGGCAACATTAGCCAAAGAACATCCCTTGCCAAAAATCCTTCTGGATTATCGTCAGCTTTCCAAATTGAGATCAACCTACATTGATGCTCTCCCAACATTGGTAAACAAAAAAACCGGAAGAATACATACCTCCTTTAATCAAACCGTAACTGCCACAGGAAGGCTTTCCTCTTCCGATCCAAACCTTCAAAATATTCCCATAAGAACAAATTTGGGAAAGCAAATCCGAAGAGCTTTCGTTCCCAGAAATTCTGATTTCCTCATCATGTCTGCTGATTACTCGCAAGTTGAATTGAGGATATTGGCGCACTTCTCCCAGGACAAGACTTTGATGAATGCTTTCAAAAGAGACGAAGATATTCACAACCGCACTGCCAGCGAGGTCTTCGGGGTTCCCATAGAGAAGGTTACCGAGGAAGAAAGGGGGATAGCCAAAACCACCAATTTTTCCATCATTTATGGGGTGAGTGCCTATGGTTTATCTCAGTCCACCGGCTTGACTCCCCAGGAGGCAGCTATGTTCATCGACATCTATTTCAAAAGATACCCCCGAGTGAAATCTTACATAGATGAGATGATCGAGCTTGCCCGAGAACAGGGCTTCGTCACCACCCTTTTGGGAAGAAGAAGATATATCCCGGAGATCAATAGTTCCAATAGACAGAAAAGGGAATTTGCAGAGAGAACCGCCATAAATACTCCCATTCAGGGGTCAGCCGCTGATCTAATCAAAGTGGTGATGATCGACATCGCAGAAAGATTGTCCGAAGGATCCGCCTTCGGCGGAAAAGACAAAAAATCGAAGATGATTTTGCAGGTGCATGACGAGTTGGTGTTCGAGGTTTTCAAAGATGAATTGGATTTTGTGAAAGAGATGGTGAGGCACAGGATGGAGAACACCATTCAGCTAAATGTGCCGATTAAGGTGGATATAAACGCAGGTGAGAACTGGCTGGAGGCAAAATAGTCAACTACTCGTTGGTCAGGGGTGCCCTCACCCCTGACCTTTTGTTTTTGGTTCAGGGTAAGGGCACCCTGAACCAACTTGTCATCATCTGTCAATGAATTTAACGGATGGGGGAAAATTAGCATATCCCTTTCATCCGTTGACAGCGACTTCTCCCCCCAACCCCCTCTCTACTTTGTGGAGAGAGGGTGTGGGGGTGAGGTTAAGAATGATTCTAAGACCTATGATTCTAATCGGAGTAACCGGCGGCATCGCTTGCGGAAAGACTGAAGTTTGCAAAGTCCTTCGGAGAAAGGGAGCAATCATTCTATCCGGAGACGAATTTGGAAAAGAGGTGGTTGAAAAAAATAAAAAGGTCCGTAACCAACTGGTTCGGACCTTCGGCAGAGCGATTCTCAACAAGAATAAAACTCTAAACCGCCGAAAACTGGGGCAGCTTGCCTTTGCCTCAAAGGAATCAAAAGACAAGCTCAACAAAATCATTCACCCCTACTTGCTGGAAAAGCTGAAAAAAAGAATCGAGAATCTAAGAAGAAGACGCGATCTAGGCCTAGTGGTAGTAGACGCAGCCCTGATCGTGGAATGGGGACTGCATAATGAATTGGATCATATTATCTTCGTCGAATCCAGGAGAGAAGACAAGATCAGAAGACTGCACAAGCACAGGGGTTATTCCAGAGAAGAAGCACTGGATAGAATTAAATCGCAGCTCCCTGAAACAGCGAAGAAGAAATTAGCTAACTTTGTAATAATAAATGACAAAGGCTTACCTGAACTGAAAAAAAAAGCCGAAAAAGTCTTCAGCCGGCTCGTAGGTACGCCCCCTACCCGAGCCACCCAGTCAGGCTGAAGCTTGACAATTCAGGAACCCCTTCCGCAATTGGCTTCATAAAAAATCCCGCCAAAAAAGGTTGACAAAGGAACTTGAGGTGTTATATTACTCGGTTATGTTACAAATTTCACAAAGTCTGAGTGCTGAATTTTTGACTGCTGAATTTTGGAGGAGATATGCCCATAGTTGACTCTAAAACTGGAAAAATCAGGAAAAACTATAGTGTGGAGGAGTTAATTGAAGCCGCCAATCTGATGCGCGGATATAATATGATTTCTCTTTGTGCCGCTGGCTCCGGACATTCCGGGGGAACCATGTCCATTATGGACATCACCGCTGCCCTCTATCTGCATGTAGCCAAACACGATCCCAAGGACCCTTTCTGGGATGGCAGGGACAGGATTGTCTGGTCCACCGGACACAAAGCCCCCTCTCTTTATTTGGGGTTGGGAATGGCAGGTTATTATGATGTCGAAGAGGTGGTGAAGCTGAGAAAACTTTATAGCCCATTTCAGGGACATCCACATTGGCCCAAACTGCCGGGAGTGGAGGCATCTACCGGATCGCTGGGACAGGGCTTGAGCATAGCGGTGGGAGTCGCCTTAGCTGGGAAACTGAATAATAAGGATTACCATGTATTTGCTCTCACCGGTGACGGAGAACATCAGGAGGGACAAATCTGGGAAGCGATCATGGAAGCCGGCAATTATAAGTTAGATAATTTAACCAATGTGCTGGATAAAAACCGGCTCCAGATAGATGGCTGGGTAGCCGACGTGATGGACATCGATCCTATTGTGGACAAATACAAGGCTTTCAAATGGAACGTGATCGAGATCGACGGACACAACATGAAGCAGATTCTGGATGCTTTTGAACGGGCTAAGGCTCATAAAGGTCAGCCCACGGTGATCATCGCTCATACGGTCAAAGGAAAAGGGGTCGACTTCATGGAGAATGTAGCCGGCTGGCACGGAAAGTCACCAGTTTGCGAGCAAATGGAAAGCGCTTTGGTGCAATTGAAACTCGATAAGAGGCTTGATAAAGACAAATTGTTTAAAAAAGCGGACGACTATCAAGCCGAAGCGACCAGGAAGCTGGAAGCAAAAATGCCCAAGTTCAAAAAAGATTATTTCTGGAACAAACAGGACGATATGAAGGTGAAGATGGATCCTACCCGAAAGGGCTTTGGCAGGGCTTTAAACAAAAATGGAGATGATGAGAGGATTGTGTGCTTGGGTGCAGATATTTCCGGGTCCATTGCAATAAGTGATTTTTATAAAGACCACGACGAAAGAAAAAGCCGGTTCTTGAGCATGGGCATAGCGGAACAGAGCGGAACCGGTGTGTCGGCAGGATTAGCCAAGGAAGGCAAAATACCGGTCTTCGGGACCTACGGCGTATTTGCTGCAGGAAGAAATTTGGATCAACTCAGGACCACGGTCTGCTATGGCAATTTCAACGTTCTGATCGCCGGTGCGCACGGTGGAGTTTCGGTGGGGCCGGATGGAGCCACCCATCAGGCTTTGGAGGACTTGTTCCAGATCTGCGGTCTTCCCAACATGCACGTGGTCGTTCCATGCGATTCTGTAGAAACCGAGAAAGCGACAGAATATCTGCTCTTTGAGATAAAAGGCCCCAAGTATGTTAGATTCGCGCGGGAAGCCACGCCCATCGTTACTACCGAAGATACCCCGTTCAAGTTTGGAGAAGCAAACATCTACAGGTATAGAGGGGAAAAGGAAAATTTCATAGATGCCTTCGAAGTCAAATTATCATCCGAATATGTTTCTGAAAACGAAGATTTGAGTATTATCGCCTGTGGTCCTGAAATTCCCGAGGCTATGCGAGCCGCCTGGATATTAAAAGAGGATTTCGGAATAGAAACCAGGATAGTAAACATGCACACCTTAAAACCCCTGGATAAAAGAACCATCATCAAGGCGGCAGAAGATACCGGGATAATAGTCACCGCAGAGGAACATCAGGTTGGCGGGTTCGGCAATTTAATCAGTGCGGTCGTTTCTCAGGCCAACGAGCTTTATAAGAGACCTATGTTATTCGGAATGATTGGGGTCAAAGACAGATTCGGTGAATCCGGCGCACCCTGGGAGCTGATCAAGGAATTCGAGGTCTCAGCCGAACACATCGCCCAAAAGGCAAAAGAGCTATTTGACATAAAAAAGAAAGGATAAGAAATCACGGATGATGAACGACGGACTTGTGGTGAGCTTGCCCTTAACCATGTGGTTCAGGGCTTGCGTGCAGTGAGTCTTCGACCCTGAGCTCAGACCGAAGGGCAAAGCCGAACTGTCGAACCATGGGGAATAGAAAAAATTCGTCACTAATCATTCGTGATGGTTCGACAAGCTCACCACAAGTTAATCATTTGTTTTTTCCGGAGGATTGTCATGAAATTGGCACAAAGAATGTCAAGACTGGGAACAGAAACCGCCTTTGAGGTTTTAGCCAGAGCCAGAAAGTTAGAGGCAAAAGGAAAGGAGATCATTCACTTGGAGATCGGGGAACCGGATTTCGATACACCAAAAAATATCGTCGATGCCGGTATAAAGGCGTTAAAAGAAGGATATACGCATTACGGACCATCGGCTGGGTCACCTGAGTTCAGAGAGGTGATCGCAAAATACATATCCAGAACCAGAAGGATAAACGTGAATCCCGATCAGGTAGTGGTGACGCCCGGAGCGAAGCCGATCATGTTTTTCGGCATCCTGGCCTTAGCCAACGAGGGAGATGAGGTTATATATCCCAACCCCGGCTTTCCCATTTACGAATCGGTGATAAACTTTATCGGAGCAAAGGCGGTTCCTATCCAATTGAGAGAGGAAAACGATTTCCGTCTGGACACAGATGAGCTGAAGAAGCTGGTAACAGATAAGACCAAAATGATCATCATCAATTCCCCGCAAAATCCCACCGGGGGAATTTTGACCAAAGATGATCTCAAGGTGATTGCTGACATTGCCCTTTCAAAAGATATTATGGTCTTGGCGGATGAGATTTACAGTCGCATAATATATGAGGGAGAACACCATAGCATCTCCTCTTTCCCCGGAATGCAGGAGAAGACCATAATTCTGGATGGCATGTCCAAAACCTATGCTATGACCGGATGGAGACTGGGATACGGGGTGATGAGAGAGGATCTGGCGGTTTTGATTGCCAAATTACAAACTAACTCCAATTCCTGTACTGCCAGCTTCACCCAAAGGGCAGGAATCGAATGCCTTACCGGTCCGCAGGATGAGGTAGATAAGATGGACTCTGAGTTTAGGAAAAGAAGAGATGTTATCGTGGAAGGTCTAAATTCTATTCCTAAAATCAGCTGTAAGACCCCTCAGGGTGCATTTTATGTATTTCCCAATATAAAACAGATCGGCTGGAAGGCCAAAAAGCTTGCCGACCATCTTCTGGAGGAAGGCGGCGTGGCTGTCCTTGCGGGAACCTCTTTTGGAGAATACGGGGAAGGCTATCTCAGAATCTCCTATGCTAACTCGGTCGAAAATATAAAGAAAGGAATGGAAAGAATAGAAAAAACTCTGTCCAAGATATAAATGATTAATGAAGGATGACGAATGAAAAATTGGTAATCCGTCATTCTTGATCAGTTATTCTTCTTTCCGGGGGGCCATCATACTCATAGTTCCAAACACCTAACTTCCGCATGGGTCTTTCTCTGGTCAACTCCTCATAGGCATGAGCGACCAAACCTGGAACACGAGATATGAGGAAGAATCCCTTTCCCAATCTCCAGTCGAATCCCATGTCAGAGATGACCGCGGCAATTGCTCCATCCACATTAATGGGTAGTTTTCTCCCCAACGAGTTTCCTAATTCCACTTCGATCGCCTGAGCTAATTCCATATGCTTTCCAAAAAAATTCAAATCCTTGGCAATCTGGAAAAGCTTCACCGTTCTGGGGTCGGTTTCGTGCAAGCGGTGACCAAATCCAGGAATCCTTCTTCTTTTGTAAATGAAGTCTGAGACCAGTTCTTTGGCAACAGATGAGATCTCGTCTGTCCTCTGTCCTCCTTGCCCAATCCTGCAATATCCTGGCACATCTCTCTATTGCTCCACCATGCACATCCCCGATAGTCAAAATTCCACCTGCCACCGCCGAATTCAAGGGGTTTCCTCCGGAGAGAACCGAACGAGCCGAAAGAACCGACGGCGGAGTAACCCCATGATCTACGCTGGAGACCAAGATCGCCCTCATCATCTCAGATTCCTCCTTGGTGGGAAGTTCTCCTTTTAAAATCAAAAACACGGCGTCAGAAAAGGAGAGCTTCTCCATCATTTCCCTGATGTCATATCCCCTTACCCTTATCTCTCCCCTTTTGATCTCAGTTATTGCAGTCTTCCATTTATCTTCAGTCATTTTTCTCCTCCGCTAAGATTAGAATTGAGAATCATTCTACAAAATAAAGTCAAACTCCAGAGAAGTCAACAAAGAATTAGTCTTCTGTTATTATAGCAAACGAATTAAGTAAATTGACATAATTCCAGACGGGTCTCCATCACCCTCACCCCCACTCCCTTCCATCCTTCGACACTGAGTCTTCCTTCGATATTGAGTCTCAGGACAAACTGCAGGACGAAGTATGAAGGGTTGGCTACCTGAGGGTCTATTGTAATCCATAGGTCGGGTTGGGACAACAATCCTATTGTCGGATGTCCCCTGCGGATGAACCCTAACTGCCTGATTTCTTAAGGATCGAGCCTAACTCAAAATAGCATGGTCTCTAGTGAATATTGCCACCAAAACACTGCAAGAAAATGCAAGAAAAGCCGAAACTTTTGCTTGACAAGCCAAAAATATCTTATTATAATAGAATTGAAACTAAGTAAAAAGCGAAGTTGCTATATTCTCCTTGGAAAGGAGGATGTTATGCGTCATATAGTAATCATTTCAATCTCGATTCTGTTATTGTCAGGTTTGGCTTTTGCTCAAGAAGATACTTTGATACTATTAGGAAGCACAGAGGTGGGAGGCTATGCCGTATCGGCCTGTAACAAACATGCCTTTTTAGCCGATGGGGGGATAAGGGTCATTAATTATTCTGATCCATATAATCCGGATACGGTTACCCGTTACACAGAACCAGCACATGACATAGATATAAGAGAGAACTTAGCTTATTATGTTGGAGATTCATTATATATAAGGGACATATCAAACCCCTTGGAATCACGACAAATCGGGTCGTGTTGTTATTGGGGTTATTCATTCAGAGTCCATGTATTTGATACTTTGGCTCTGGTAACTCACACCACCGCGCCTCAGATAGTCATTCTAAGAATTATAGATATATCCGACCCAACCGACCCACAGGTATTGTCCACTAATTATCCTACCGGTGATGGTTGGTGGTCCCGAATGGATGTCTGGAAGAAGGATAATTATGTGTATTGGGTTGATTGGGCTCTGACCCAGAGACATGGTATGACGTAGGCCAGATCACGGTTTTGGATATTACCGACCCCACAGAACCGATTCCCATAGTAGTGGATACTTGCTTACCCAGAGCTCCCACTGCTATCTGGATAAAGGACGACTACGCCTATGTGTCACTTGACGACTATTTTGCGGGCCCTGAAGTGTTTAACGGAGGGTTGATAGTGTTGGATGTTTCTGATCCTTATAATATCGATTCTCTGGGATTTTTTGAGATCCCTGGTGAAGCTTGTAATGTCCACATTAAAGGCAACTTCGCTTATGTTTCAGCGGAATGGGATGCAGTTTATGTTTTGGATGTCACCGATCCCACAAATCCCACTCTGGTTACCTATTATGATACCCCGGGAACTCCCAGGGATGTTTTTGTGGATGAACCTTATGTATTAGTTGTTGAGCACAATTCCCTTTTAGTCTTCGAGGCCAGTTTCTTGAGCGTGCCCGGAGATGTCAATTCAGATGGAATAGTCAATAGTTCTGACATTGTTTATTTGATAGACTATCTTTTCAAGAACGGATCTGAGCCATCAGATCCAAACGCAGCCGATGTTAACTTCGATTGCCAGATAAATTCGGCTGACGTTGTCTATCTCATAGACTATCTGTTTCGTGGTGGACCTCGTCCGCAGTATGGTTGTGTTTCTTAAAGGTGCTCAAGAAGATACGCTGATTCTGTTGGGAACTAATCCACAGATGGGAGGCTATGCTGTTGCAGTTTACAATAAGTATGCTTTTGTGGCGGCATATGATTCAATTAAGGTCGCCAATTATTCTGATCCGAGCAATCCTTACTCAATTATCACCTATCCGGGAAACTTACTAAGGGATATAGAGATAAAAGACAGCCTGGCTTATTATGTGGGAGACTCTCTATATATAAGGGACATCTTGAACCCTTTGGAATCACAGCAGATTGCGTCGTGTGGCAATTGGAATCACTCTTCGTTCAGAGTCCATCTATTTGACACTTTAGCTTTGGTAATCCACAGTACCGCGCCCCTGATCTCCCTTTTAGAAGTTATTGGTATATCCGACCCGACCGATCCACAGATATTGTCGACTAATTACCCCAGCGGTGATGGCGCATGGGGACGGATGGATGTCTGGAAGAAGGATAATCATGTATTTTGGGTCGATTATGCTATTGACATTGAGACATGGAAGGAAGCAGGCCAGATCACGGTTTTGGATATTACCGACCCAACAGAGCCGATTGCCATAGTAGTAGATACCTGTTTGCCATCTGTTCCCGCTGCCATCTGGATAGAGGATAATTATGCCTATGTGGCACTTAATGACTATTATGCGGACTATGGAGGGTTGATAGTGATGGATATTTCCGACCCCTATAATATCGATTCGATTGGGTTTTTTGCGATTTCTGAGGCAAGAGTTTACAATGTCTTTATTAAAGATAACTTTGCCTATGTTCCAGCAGAATGGGATGGCATTTATGTTTTGGATATCAGCGATCCCACAGACCCCACTTTGGTCACTTATCATGACATCCCAGACACCCCTAATGATTTTTTTGTAGATGAACCTTACGTGTTAGTTGCTGGGCACAATTCCCTTTTCGTCTTCGAAGCCAGTTTCTTAAAGGCTGGAGATCTCAATTCAGATGGAATAGTCAACAGTTCTGACATTGTCCATTTGATAAATTATCTCTTCAAGAACGGACCTGAGCCATCAGATCCAAACGCAGCGGATGTTAACTCTGATTGCCAGATAAATTCGGCTGACGTTGTCTATCTCATAGACTATCTGTTTCGTGGTGGACCTCGTCCGCAGTATGGTTGTGTTTCTTAAAGGT
>SMTZ1_10002580_pt1 | contig 18223 bp, 16 predicted proteins | sample DeeMarSWOR136_30_FD_25667 | JGI IMG/M metagenome (IMG submission 25667)
TCTCGTCGGTTTGAAAGAATTTGAAGGTGCAATAAGCGGCCCCGGCAAAGAAAATGATGGCCCATACCCAGACAAGAATTGTGGTGGACAGCATCTTTCTGCTGTAGAAGTCCCTTGCCATTGACATATACGAGTCTTCTTTTGATTCATCGCAGTTGTCATCGATATTTTTTTTGATTTCTTCGTCGTTCATATTATTTCTCCTTAAGTTTATTCGAAATGTTTCTGATAAAGTTCTTTAAGTTCTTTTCTTGCACTGGCCAGTCGCGATTTAACCGTTCCCTTTGGAATTTTTAGAGCTGCGCTTATTTCCGAGATGCCGAGCTGTTCAAAATAGTATAGGCTGATAACCGCTCTTTTTCTCACGTCTAATTTCCTAAGCAGCTCTTTAATTCCTGTATCCTGTTTTTCTTTTTGTTGATGGTCCTGGATATCTTCGATACTGATATGTTTTAGAGCTTTACTCTTTCTTATCCAGTCAATCGATTTGTTTGTTGTTATTCCGTATGCCCAGGCCTTGAAATTTGCAGGGTCTTGCAATTTTCTCAAACCTTTTATGATACCAAGCCAGACCTGCTGCGTTATGTCCCAGGCGGCTTGTGAGTCAGAGGTGAGTCGGTATGCGTGTAGCCAGAGGCGTTTTTGCCAGCGGCTGACGAGGCTTTCCATAGCTTTTACATCGCCGTCCTGGGCGTCCATGACCAATAACTGATCTATTATATATTTGCTTGAGTTTGTCATGTCATATGTATAGTCTTGAGATTATGGAGGATGGTTCATTTTTTCCAGGAAAATTTTAGTTACTCAAGAGACGGTTCATAATGCTAAACTAATTGCAGAAAAGCTGCGCTGATGCTATATATTGAGGTTGATTTGGAGAGGTGTCCGAGTGGCCTAAGGAGCGGTCTTGGAAAGGCCGTGTAGGTCTTGTACCTACCGCGGGTTCGAATCCCGCCCTCTCCGTTAATTTTCCGTATGTGCTTGTAACTACCTTGAAATGCGGAAGTTGTGGCAGTTTTTGTTGAAACCAAGCTTACGACTGTTCCGGGGGCGAGCTACTTTTAACTGGGCAAGCGCACCTTGGGGTCGAAACCTTAAATTTTATCGATAATTTAGCCTTTTTGCGAAAAAAGCATCGACAATTGTCAGCTATTGCGAGTTTTTGCCAATAAAAAACATTTTTTTGTAACAAAACGGCACTCTCAAGCGTCTAAATTGATAGTGTAAAAGTCTTATAAAAAAGTCGGTTGATTATTTTATATACGTTTTACTTTGTTCTCAGCGGGTATTGTTGCATTATTGATGTTGAGGGTTTTGCTTACGACAAGTCCATTGAGGTTAGGTGGATGCTCTTTCCTTGACGTAAGCTCTATATTTATATATAATCAGGGTTTCGCAAATACATAACATTCTGAAAGTGGTAGGTGGCTGCAGTGATCTCACAGGGAAGGAAAAAATTAGGTCAGTTGCTTTGTGAAAAATCGTATCTGGACGAGACGAGCCTCAGATTTGCGCTTGCAGAACAAGAGGTTAAGTATCAGCGATTGGGCCAGATTTTGCTGAGACTTGGCTATATAACGCAGGCTCAGTTAAATGAAGCACTTGCTCTCCAGGTGGGGATAGAGAAGGTAGATTTGACTAATGTTTCGATAAGCGCCGAGCTCATCGCCCTTGTGCCAGCGGACTTGGTCAGCAAATACAATATTCTGCCGTTATGGTATGACGATGGCCGATTAGCCGTGGCGATGACAGACCCGTTCCAGCCGCAGGTTATTGAAGATTTGCGGCTGATAACCGGCTATCCGATGCGGCGGTATTACGCTGAGCCGGCGCAAATGGAAAATTCAATACTGAAATTCTACGGCAGCAACGTGGCACGGATGCTGGACGACCTTGTTCCGATTGAACAGCGGGTAGAAGCTGAGCTGGATAATGAAGATTACTCACCTGCCAAACTACATGAGCTGGCAAGAGAGCCGTCTTTGGTTAATCTCGTGAATTTGATAGTACTCGAAGCGATTGAGGCACGTGCGAGTGATATACACATAGAGCCATTTGAGAATCAGGTAAAAATAAAGTACAGAATTGACGGTATGCTTGTGGAGAAGACGCCATCATCGAAACGGCTGCAGGCGGCGATTATTTCGCGAGTTAAGATTATGGCAAATATGAACATCGCTGAAAGATTTGTCCCGCAGGACGGCCATATCGAATTTACGGGCAAAAACGGCAGGGTTGATATTCGTGTCTCGACCGTGCCTACGGTATTCGGTGAATCTGTTGAACTGAGGCTTTTAGATAGAACAGCATCATTGATAAGTCTTGGTGATTTGGGGATGAACGCTAAGTGTCTGGAAGGTTTTAACCAATGTCTGCATAAGAGCCACGGTATTGTTCTTGTTACCGGGCCGACCGGCTGCGGCAAGACAACGACACTCTACGCTGCATTAAATAAAATATATTCGCCGGCCGTGAAGATGATAACGATAGAAGACCCTGTTGAATATCAGCTTGAAGGGATAAACCAGATGCCGGTCAATCCGAAAAGGGGACTTACGTTTGCTACGGGCCTGAGGCATATACTCCGTCAGGACCCGGATATTATAATGGTGGGCGAAATCCGAGACCGAGAAACCGCTGACATAGCAATTCGTGCAGCGTTGACCGGACATCTTGTTTTCTCGACACTTCACACAAACGATGCCCCGGGTGCGATTACAAGATTGATTGATATGGGTGTTGAGCCATTTCTGTTAGCAAGCTCATTGGAGGCGGTGTTGGCGCAAAGGCTGATACGTAAGATTTGTCTGAAGTGCAAAGAGCCATACAAGCCGGACGAAAGCCTCATTAGAAACTTGAATAGCTCGATAGCTATGAAACCTGATACGACGTTATACCATGGTGCCGGTTGCAACGAATGTCTGCAAACCGGGATGAGCGGAAGGACGGGTATATTTGAGCTGCTTAGAATAACCGGTTCGCTGCGGGAACTGGTAGCAGCAAGGCCGACTACCGAACAGATTACAAAGGCGGCACCGGCAGACCATATCAGTATGGAGCACGATGGTATTGCCAAGGTGTTAAAAGGCATTACGACTCCAGAGGAGGTTTTCAGGGTCTCAAAGAGTATCGGTGAAGAAGAGTAAAGCGATATACGAGATATGATATAAAAATTTTGCGAGGCTAAATTGTGGCCCGGTTTTTTTACAAGGCAGTTAATCAGGCCGGCGGACACATCACAGGGACGATTGAGGCGGCCGACCGTAAAAGTGCTGTTGCCGATTTGACAGGTAATGAGCAGTTCGTAATAGAGCTGAGAGAAGAAGCTCAAGCACCGACTGTCAGCGGCGGTGAGAAGGCAGCAGTGGACCTGGCAAAATTTGTGAGGTTTGGCTCACGAAGGATTAGCAGCAAAGACATTCTGGCTATGACCACCCAGTTAAGCACGGCTTTGCGAGCGGGGCTTCCACTGCTCAACGGACTTGAGCTTATTTGTGAACAACAGCACAAGGCGGTAATGAAAGAAGCGCTCATTGAGCTTGCGAAATCGGTAAGTTCCGGTCAGTCACTTTCAGAAGCTATGGCCAAGCACGATAATACTTTCAGCCCGCTGTATCTTTCGATGATAAGGGTCGGAGAGACAGGCGGAATGCTCGATGAGACGACGACTCAGTTGGCGGAGATATTAAGCCGGGATGAGAAGATAAAAACAAATATGAAAAATGCCGCAGCGTATCCGATTTTTGTTTTGTGCCTTGGGCTTGTATCGGTTGTTATTATACTAACGACGATACTGCCGAAGATAATACGAACAATAGGAGGCGGCTTTGCGGCACTGCCGTTGCCGACAAGGATGCTGCTTCGGTTAAGCGGTTTCACGAGAGGCGTGTTTACAACGGTTCTTGGCTGGATTGTTATCGTTCTGATTGTCGCGGGGCTCTATTACCTCATAAAATGGACGAAAACAAAAGGCAGACTCAAATGGGATTCCTTTAAGCTGAAAATACCTCTTTTGGGTTCGGTACTGCGGACAATAGCGGTGGGCAGGTTTGCAAGAACGCTCGGAGCGCTGACCAAAGGAGGTGTTACTATTCTGGAGGCGCTCAGCGTTGTCCGTGATACGCTGGGAAATGAATTGCTGGGCAGAGAAATTGATGCTGTAGCTGAAAAGGTCAAGTCCGGTGAGTCGCTGGCCGCTCCTCTGGACGAGTCGGGATATTTTCCGCCCCTCCTCGTGCAAATTACCTCTATAGGTGAGCAGACAGGAAAACTTGATGAACTATTGCTCAATGCCGCTGATACTTTCGATGCTGAGGCGGACTCGGTGATTAGCAGATTTATGGCGATTTTCCCGGCGATCTTGATATTGCTGCTGGCTCTGGTAATAGGTTTTATAATAGCGGCGACTCTGCTGCCGATTGTTATGATGGGAGTCGGAACAGGTACGCTTTGACGAAGCGTAAAACCATAGCGTAAAATTCAAAGTTTTGAATTTTGAATTATAGTTTTCGCTTTGAGATTTTTGAGTTTTGGGAAAGGTATCCAAATGAAGAGGATGAAGCGAAAAGAGAAGGCATTTACCCTTGTGGAACTGCTCGTAGTGATTTTGATTATATCGTTGATTGCCACAGTTATTTCTCAGAGGGTCTTTACAGGTCTGGGCAAGGCCAAAAGGGACATAGCAAAGGCCAAGATGACAAATATCGAAAGAGCAATCGGCATATTTTATCTTGATTGCGGACGATATCCGGATGAATCACAGGGGCTCAGCGAGCTGATTGAGATGCCTGCCGAGCTTGAGGAAAAGTGGAGGGGGCCTTATCTCAAGCAAAGCGAACTGTTTGACCCGTGGGACGAACCCTACATATATGTGGAACAAGGCGTAGTTAATCCGGGCAGTTTCGATTTGATAAGTTACGGAGCGGATCGAATGGAGGGCGGTGAGGGTGACAATAAAGATATATACAACGACTAAGGCAGTTTTTACTCTTTAGTTCTTAGTTAGTGAAATGAAAACACAAAACTTAAAAGTGAAAGACAAAAAGCAGCGTTACGGCTTTACTGTTGCAGAAATGCTGCTGGTGGTTGTTATCATTGCCCTTATCGCAAGCGTCGGCGGCGGGATTTATGTCGGGACATATAAGAGAATGCTGGTCGAAAAAGCAGCCCGTGACTTTGTGCTTGCAGCTAAGTACGCGAGGATAATGGCGATTGAGCGGCAAATACCGTACAGGATAAAATTAAGTGCGGCAGGTTCAGCAGACGGAACAGAGGCTGCCAATAACGGATTTGGGCTCCTTATCGATGAATTTAATCAGGAAACCGAGCAAACCGAGCAGGTGATAGTGCGGGATTTGTACTTCAAGCCGGTAGAATTTACCGGTGATGTTAAGTTCGAAGGCGTTCAAATCAGCCGGACTGGCGGGCAGGCGGCAACTGAGACAGATGAGCCCGGGGAAATAGTTTTTTCGCCGACCGGTACTGCTCAGTCGGCGTTAATTCAGATCGGCGACGGCAAGAACCATTATACGATAAGTATTAGCGCTGCGACTGGCAAGGCAACAATGTATTTCGGCACCGCTGAAAAAGTGAAAGAAGAAGTGAGAATTGGTTCCATTGATTTGGACCAGGAATTATGATGCGTGCAAAACGAAACAAAAGAGGATTTATCCCGTTAGAAATACTTACCAGAAGCAAGACAGGCGCCTCTGGGACCCTATTTCCAACGGGATTTACCCTCGTTGAGACAATCACCGCGAGCGTTATCCTTTGTGGAGCCGTTTTGGCGGTGGGAGCAATCAGTACACGGTCTCTGGGCGAAACAAGACTTAACAGACAATATGAGGTGGCGACAGCGCTGGCTGACAGACAGCTTACGATGATTGATTATATCGGCGTCGAAGAGTTTATAGACTCGGGACAGATGGAGGGAGATTTTGAACAGTTCGAGCCGGGATATCACTGGAAAGTCGTCACTGAGTCCCAGGCTATTGATAATCTCTATCACGTAAATATAACCGTCAGTTGGGTCGAGCACAAGCGCCCGTATAGTATTTCGGTCGATACAATGCTCAATGGAACCGGTATGCTTGTTGAAGCAGAGTGATTAAAAGAAGATGTATTCGAGAAAGACAGGATTTACATTAGTAGAAGTGTTAGTGGCCTCGACGATAGGTGTGTTTATTGCGCTGGTGGCGGTGGGCACGCTAAGGGCCATCACAGCCAGTGCTGAGATTGTTGACAGTAATATTAAAGTCGCTGCCGAGGTAAGGTTTGCATCGAGAATAATCTCCCGAGACCTTTTGAATCTGTATCGCGACGCGAACGTACAAAATACCAGACTAATCGGTAGAGTGAACGAATCAGAAGAGGGCACGTTTAGCAGTTTGACTTTGTACTGTCTCGGCAGAGCAAAAGCCAGAATTGACCAGCCGGAAGGTGATGTATATGAAGTGGAATATTCCCTGCTAAAAAGCGAAGAAAAGTCGATTTTGTGCAGAAGATTATGGCCGAATCCCGACCCTAATGAAGATGAAATACACGGAATCCTCACTGTAATTGCCGAGGATATTGAAGTTTTTGCGGTCAGATATTTTGACGGTGAGGAATGGCATAATGAATGGCCGGAGGAGATGGAGTCTGTTCCTGATTTGGTGGAAGTAAGTATAGCAGCGACGCAGCCGGGACGAACAGATATGACTTTGGAATTATTCATTGCGAATTTCCCCAGGCCGGGGTGGGGACAGGCCGCCGCTACCGAGGGTGGTAGGCAAGAGGAAACAGGCGCCGGGAGCACCACTGGGAGTGGCGCTGGGAGCAGCACTGGGAGCGGCGCTGGGAGCAGCACTGGGAGCGGCGCTGGGAGCAGCGCTGGGCGCGGCGGTGGGAGTGGCGCTGGGAGCGGAATGAGAAGGTGAGAAAGAAAGTAAAAAAATTGGGAAGTGAAATTTTCGTTGAGAGAATGGTTGCCGAGTGTGACAAAAAGGGACTCGCTCTCGTAGCGGTGCTGTGGATAGTAGCGGTGCTTATGATAATTGCTGCGGTTATTGGGCAGACCAGCGGACTTGATGCGAAAGTGAGCCGTGGTGTGAGGACCGAGCAGCTCCGTTGCAAGTGGTCCTGCCGGGCGGGAATAGAAACAGCTATCGCCGTGCTGAACGAGGACTTTAGAGAAAGTGACTGCCTGACAGATTTGTGGAGTGATAATGAGGAAGATTTAAGTAATATTCCGCTGGAGCAATGCCGGTTTGACGCGATAGTTATTGACGAGGCAAGTAAATTGAATGTAAATACCGCTACAAAAGAGCAGCTTATGGGATTGCTGTATATGACGGAGGAAATTGCAGATGCGATAATCGACTGGCGGGACAATGATGATAATCCACAGACCGGAGGTGTCGAAGGCGGGTATTATGAGAATCTGCCGTTCAGATACACAATTCGCAACGGCCCTTTCAGAACAATACGCGAGCTGCTTCTGGTCAAAGATGTTACCCCGGAGCTGTTGTATGGAGAGGATACAAACTTCAATCGTCAATTGGACTACAATGAGAGAGACGGTGATAAAAGCCCCCCCGCCGATGATGGAGATGATGAACTGGACGAAGGATGGATTGCGCACCTGACCTGCTATTCATTTGACACTAACAAAGACGCCAGCGGAAATAATAAGATTAATATCAATCAGGCCGATGAGAGGCAGCTCGAGAGTTCTCTGGGTATAAGCAGGTCGCAGGCCAGATGGATCGTTGAAAATCGAAATAGTCAGAATAACAGAAGGTATGCCAGCATCGGTGATTTGGTAGATGAAAACAGCCCTAAGAAGGTCGAGCAGGGCTCGAACGGGAATCAGAACCAAGCTGAGCCCCTGGACTTGCAAACTTTTTATCAGATAGCAGATAAAATAACAGTGGATAACAGCGGAACAATACCGGGAAAAGTAAATGTCAACACGGCATCGGAAGAAGTTTTGACAGCTTTGCTGGGTGGTGATGAGGCGGCTAAGGAGGTTGCCTGGGATATAATCACCTATAGAGCGGGTTTGATGGACGGGATGCAGAGCATTGGGGAGGTGATGCAAATAATGAAAATTGATACCTTCAAGAAAGTAGCGAATTATATAACAACCCGTTCGGATGTTTTTACCGTTCGCTGTGTTGCGACGGCTGACAGAAGCGGCCTTAGTGGGGCGACGCTGCAGACCGAGGTGATAGTAGATAGGAGTTCGACGCCCTGCAAAATACTTTACTGGTATCAGGGAGCAAATAACTGATGAGCAATATTGTAGCTGGTGTGGGGACACGGCTGTCCGCAATTGCGATAGCACAGGACGAAAGTCAGCTTAAGGCTGTGGAGCTTGGAAAGCAGGGAGGGGCTTTTGAAGTTCTCTGGACAAAGAGCAGTGAGGTGGGCCGTACCGACCGGTGCCTTTTTGCAGCCGAGTGCGGCGTGGACGTCAAGCCACAAGGACAAACAAAGACCGATGATGCCAAGATAGTTGTGGTTGGCTTTGATTCGGCAGGTGTGGCTTTTTACCGCATTGGTGTGCCCGCGGCTAAAGAAGAAGAAATTGCAGCAATGGTTAGATTGCAGGCTGAAGCTCGGCTGCCACTGCCGGCCGAGCAGATGGAGCTGGCCTGGCGAGCCGGCAAAGGGCAGGATGGACAAATGGCCGTTACCGTAGCGGCGGCAAGAAGAGAATACCTCCAAGGGTTTGTAGACAATGTGCGTAGCTTCGGCCCGGCAAAAATACTTTTAGACTCTGAGGGGATAGTAAAGGTGTGGAGAGCGTTCTTTTCCGGAAGTGAGAAAAACGCTGTGGTTGTGAGTATCGGGTCGCGAAATACGCAGGTTTGTCTGGCTGAGAACGGAAAGCTGATTAATGCCGTCAGTTTAGATACGGGCATAAAAGATTTTTCAGCAGTCCCGGAGGCCCCCGTAGCAGAACAAGGATTAGCCCAACAAGCGGAAACTGCCGAAAGATTTGCCCAGGATATGCGGAGTGTATTGGAGTTGTTCGGTTATGCCGAGCCGGCACAATTGCCGGTTTTTGTACTGTCGGACGGCAACGGCGCGATAGAAAGCATAGTTTCTTGTCTTGAGTCGGCAGGATTGAACGTAGCAGCAGCTTTGCCGGAGATTAACAAATTAAAGGCGCAGATGGAACTTGGAGCCGAAGACGTCTACGAATATCGTGTGCCGATAGGCCTTGCACTGATTGCACTCGAAGCACATGCAGAAGAGCTTAATATTTTTGAGCGCCTCTATAATCCTGCAGGGGAGAGAAAAAAGAAGCATTGGTTGTATTCGCCAAAAGCAGCGTGTGCGATTGCAGCGGTAATGTTGTCTGCGCTGGTTATTGTGTCTTATGCAGTTGATGTGGCCGGTCGGGATGCAATCGAAAAGCGTTTGAAAGCGTCGGCTTCAGAGATAAATGTCAACCAGCTTATGCTGCGGCAAAAACTGATTAAAACAGTGGCAAGAGAGAGACCCGACCTGCTGCAACTTTTAAACGAAATAAATACACTGGACAGCGGGGGGATAATGCTGGACAGCTTTGATTTCAAGAAGGGCCGGCCGGTGACCATAAGCGGCCAGGCACCCGGCACCGACCAGCTATACAAGTTTCAAGCAGCCTTGATGAGCAAAAAGGGCATAACAAGGGTGATAATACAAAATACAGCAAAAGACGCCAAAGGCGAAAGGCTCAAGTTTACTATAACTTTTCATTATATGAGCTTTTCCAGCAAGAAAACCTCGACGTAAATCTTAAGATTAGAGAGACGACGATGAAGAAATTAGGCGAAAGAGATATAAGGGCGCTGAAGATTGGCGCCGTCTGTGTGGTGGCAATTCTGGTGTTTCTATTTGCAACATCGTTGCGCGACCGCTGGGCAAAAGTGAGAGAAGAAAGTGCTAAGGTAAGAGTTCAATTAGAAGCTATCAGTGTGGACACGACCAGGCAGGCAGGATTGATGTCAATTGTGCCCGTATTCGAGATGCCGGTCATCGAGGAAAAACAAAAGTTTCTGTTTAGAGACAAGCTCAACGAGCAATTAAAAAAGGCGGGAATACAAAGCAAACCCCTGCAGGTTCTTTCAACCGGAAGATCTCCACAGGCCGGCTACAGGCTGCTGCGTTTGAAATGCAGTACAAAGTGCAGGTTCATACAGGTGCTCGATTTGCTTGCCAGACTCAATGATAACCCTTACCTCGTTGGCATAGAGGAAATGCGGATACAATGTGACCCAAAGAATCGGCAGGAAGTCGAACTGAATTTAACGGTGTCAACTTTTGTTAAGTGAGTGAGATACCAGTTGTGTAGTGTATGCAAGATAATTATCTAAAAGACAAGTTAGTCATCATAGTGCTGCTTGGAGTTTCAGCGTTCCTGGGCATTATGATTTTGGTTAAAGTTCGAGGCTTTTTTCTGGCCTCGGCTTGGGCAGAGAACGCAATCAAAGGGGCGGTTGCGCAAACTAAGCCCGATGCTAACAATGTGGAAAAGTATTTGGCCAAATTCAAAACAATTGCTGATGAATTGAAGAAGAAAAACTTGTTTGCACCACCTCCGCCGACGAAGCACCCTGTAAGCCAGGTGTCAGGCATATTGGGCGATGAGGTGCTGATTGACGGCAAATGGTACAAAGTCGGTGACAAGATAGGCGACGCGAAAATTGTGGCAATCGAATCCACACATGTTAGAATCGAATGGGAAGGCAAACTAAAAATCTTTGCACCAATCAGCGCGGCCAGTGCTCCTGAGCCAGAGAAAGTTATTGAAGAAACCGTTGTGAAGGAAAAGACAGAACCTAAAATGATAGCGGCGCCGGTGGAGAAATCCGTGGAAGAAAAAGTCGCCGTCACACCCACAGAAGCAGACCCGCTCGCTTGGATGGGAGTGGAATTATCTCCAAAAGTAAGAAAAATGCTCTTGCAGCATTGGAACAAGGGATCGGATGAAGAAAAGGAGAAAGCCAAAGAAGAGTGGAACAAGATGCCTGACGAGCAAAAACAACAGGCTCTTGAAGCAATGGAACAAATGCCTGATTCGATTAGCCTTGAGGAAATGTAGAGATAGGACTGGATTTATGAGAAAGGGAATTTATGAAACTTAATTATCTAAAGGAAAAGAAAGAATCGGTCTCAGTCGTGCTGCTCTGGTTTTCAGTGGTTTTGGGTGTTCTGATTTTGGTAAAGGTGGCAGGTTTTTTTGTGGCTTCAGCGAATGCAAAAACCCTCGTGGAAAAGGCCTTTTCGCAGAATAAGTCCGATGCCAACGATATGGAGAAGTATTTTGCCAAATCCAAGGAAATTGCTGCTGAATTGAAGAAGAAAAATTTGTTTGCACCGCCTCTGCCGAAGAAGCACCCTGTAAACGAGGTATTGGGTATATTGGGCAGTGAAGCGCTTATAAACGGCAAATGGTATAAAGTGGGTGACAATGTAGGAGATGCGAAAGTTGTGGCTATTGAACCCGCGCTGGTCAGGATTGAATGGGACGATAGAGAAAGAGTCTTTGCCCCGATACAGGCGGCCGGTTCCTCAGGCTCAGGGGGGCCGAGGTCTGGAAGACCGGAGAGGGCAAGCAGGATAGAGGGGCCGGGAGCTGGTGCTGCGATGACTGTAATTGGTGGCACCGAGAGAAGGCAAGGGCCCGGCCGCTTCGGAGAGGAGGGATTCAGGGGCATGAGGGAAAGATGGGAGAATATGTCCGAGGAAGAAAGGCAGGCGATGAGAGAGAGAATGCGTGAAAGATTTGGCGGCGGAAGAGGCCCGGGCGGCGAAGGAGGACGAGGCGGCGGAGAAATGCGACGAGGGAGCAGAGGACGATAAAACGATTTAAACGAGGTAAATGAAATGAAACAGTCAGGAACAGTAATATCAGCAATAGTTGTTGTTGCGGGGCTTCTCACCGCTTTGGGGCTCACTTCTTGCAGCAAGAAAAGCGAGCCTGCTAAATCCAAAACAGGCACTGAGGCCAAGAAAACCAGCGAGACACAGAAGCCGGGTGACGTAAATGAGCCTGAAGCAGGACGTGTCAAGATGGCCCAAAGCCGGACCGAGGGAAGACCAACGCTCGGCGATAAAAACGAGGAGAGGCTTCGAAATCTATCTCCGGAAGAAAGAGCCAAATTAAAAGAGCGAAGGGAGGATATACAGCAAAAATGGGAGAATATGTCCGAGCAGCAAAAGGAAGAGTTTAGAGCTAAAATGCGCGAAATAAGACAGAGGGGGGAGAATATGACTGAGGAAGAAAGAAAAAAAATTATGGACGATCTGCGTGAAAAATTTAACACCGGACGGTAAGGAAATGATTAAAAGGAAATGATTAAAGTGAGGTGATTAAATTGAAACGGTCAAGATTAATAATGTCGGTAGCAATTGTTGCGGTGGTCCTTGTTATTTGTGGGGCCGGCTCTTATATCTCCTGGGCCAAGCTAACAGGAGAAAATAACGAAACCAAGGCAGGCACTGAGGCAAACAAAAACGCTGAAGCTGAAAAGCCAGCTGGCGCAAATGAGTCGGAGAAAGCCGCCGAAACTGAAAAACCTGCTGACGCAAATGAGCCTCGGAAAGCTGCCGTGGCTGAAAAACCAGGTGATGCAAATGATGTTGGAAGGGAACGCCCCGCGAGAAGGCCAACGTCCGAACGGGAAGGCAGGATGGGCGGTCCACGTATGTCTACTGAAGAAAGAGAGAAGATGAGGGAAAGATTTCAGAACATGTCCGAGGAGGAAAGGGAAAAGTTCAGGGCACAAATGCGTGAAAGATTTGGTGGCGAACGGAGACCTGGTGGCGAACGTGGGCCTGGTAGCGAGAGGAGGCCCGGCCGCAGAGAGCGAGTAAGAGACCCAAACGACCCGAATGCTCCGAGCGACCCGAATGCTCCGGCTGAGCCGAACGAGCCGAGCGAACCGATCGACCCCAACAATATTATGGAAGCTTTAAATCTTAAAGACGTTGCAATGAAGGATGTTATTCAGAAACTCGCGGAGTGGACCGGCAAGGTGATTATTCCGGCCGATGATGCAATGCAAGCAAAAATAACCATATACTCGGCGAAGAAGCTGCCGAGACGTCAGGCCCTTTCGATGATTTACACTGCCTTGCGCGCAAAAGGCATTGTTGCCGAATACACCGACAACGTCATTGAGCTAAAGCCCATTAAAGATATAAAACTTGGCCCGGTTCCCACGGTACCCGCTGACCAGGCACTTGCAATGATTGAAAATAAAAAGCAGGTGGTTCAGAAATTCTTTAAGCTTGTAAACTACAACCCTTCTCAGATGGGTCAGGTAGTTCAGCCCTTGATTGGCGAGCACGGCTATGTCAGCGCTGATGAAACCACCGGTCAGCTTTTGGTGATTGATACGGTTGAGAATCTGATGCGTATTGAGCGGATTATCACCGTCTTTGATGTGCCCGAAGCCGGGCAGACCATACAGAAGGTTTTTGAAATTCAATATGGTGACCCTGCAGAAATTGTTCAGTTGTTGAGGATACTGTTAGGTGGCGAGGCCGGCAGCAGCAGGAGTTCACGGGATTTCGGCCGAGGCGGGTTTAGGCCTTCTTCATCAGGGCCTGGACCTCCAGGCAGTAGTTCATCTCGAAGCGGAACGTCCGGCTCGGCAACGTCGGTTGTGATTGGGCCCAGCCAGATGCCGGTCATCCTTATCCCGGAGCAGAATCGCAGATGGATTATTGCAAGGGCATCGCCTGAAGATATGAAGCTAATTGAGGAGTGGATTACCAAGCTTGACAGGTCGGACCCGATTGAAAAAGAGTATGACACAATTCCAATCACCTATGCCGATGTCAGCGAGGTGGCGACCCGGCTTAACGAGGCGCTGCAGCAGTTCCCGGGGGCGGAATTGAAGACGAGCGTTCTTGTCACGCCCTTGACCCAGGCAAGACAAATTATGGTCTTCGGCAGAAAAGACAGACGAGAGATGGTTAGGAAACTTATCGAGGAGATAGATATTGAGCCGGGTGTCCTTGAACAAAAAGTTTTCAAATTGAAGTACGCCGACCCTGAGCAGATTAAGGAAAATATAGATAGTCTATACGGTGAAACTCGTCCGACTGGAATATCTGATTACTACTGGCTCAGATACGGGCGCGGAGAGCAAAGTCCCTCCGAGATAGTAAAAGTAATAGCATTCCCGACGATGCAGCAGGTAACGGTGATTGCATCCCCGGAGAATATGAGAAAAATTGAAAAACAGATAGAAGAATGGGATGTACCACTCGACGTAGAGAAGGTCAAGCCGTTAATAATTACTTTGCGCAATTCCGACCCGGTGCAGATGGCGGATTTGCTGTCGACACTTTTTAGTGAGTCAACAAGCGGAAGAGTTTCGTATTATGATTTGATTTTTGGTTATGGAGGGAGTCAGGACAGGCAAAAAATTGTCGGGCCGCTCTACGGCCAATTGACTTTTGAGGCTGTCCCCGACACCAAAAAGATAATCATAATAAGCAAAATGCCCGAGGCATACAAGGTTATTGAGGAATTGGTACGCGAGCTTGATACAGAGGAAATGGGTGAAGTGCCGAAAGTCGTAACCCTCAAGTACGCAGACCCGGAAGACCTCGCCGAGCGCCTAAATGCGATGTTCAACGAGCCGGGAACCGTCGCCACGTTTCGGCGTAGTGAACAAACGCTCAGCGCGTACGAACCGGGGGCAGAAGAAAGCGATAGCGGCGGTGGTGGCGGCGGCAGCTCTGGCGGCGGCAGCTCTGGCGCCACTTCCTCAGGCGAAGTAAGGCCCTGGTGGACCACAGGACGCCCCAGCCTGGATGAGATGCCGATAAGCAACGTCATTGGCAGGATTCGTTTTGTTCCCGACCCTCGAACCAAATCCATTCTCGTTCTTTCTCCCCCGGAGTTTTTGGCAGATATAGTAAATTTGATTAGCGACCTCGACGTACCCGGCAAGCAGGTGATGATAAAGGCAGTAATTGTGGAAGTTGAGCACCGTAAATTGACTTCTCTGGGTGTGGAAGTGTCAACGAACCCAACTTTGTTTGCCGGCTTGGAGGAAAACGCAATCGAGGCCGTCAGCCAGATTATAAATCTCGAAACCGCTGGTCACTTTACGTTTGACACGTCAATAGACCTCCATGTCCTGATTGATTTCTTAATCGAGAAACTTGACGCGAAAATTCTTAATCAACAGACTCTCTGGACGAAAGACAACGAAGAAGCCAGGTTCTTCAAGGGTAAAAAAGTTCCATTCCTCGCGGGTGTGACAACCGCACCGGATGTGGGCGCTACACAAGAAATCGTCTTTGAGGATGTCGGTATGACGATGCAGGTCCGGCCAAGTATTACTCCCGAAAAAAAGGTGGATATGGTTATACGTGTGGATATCTCACAGCTTACCACAGAACGTGAACAGGGCCAATCACTGAGGGACATGATGGAGTCAAAAACCAATATGATAGTAGAGGACGCTCAGACAACGATGCTCGGCGGAATCCTTTTCCAGGAAAAGAGCTCCATCGAACGAAAGCTCCCGCTGTTGGGTGATATGCCTGTGGTAGGCGGCCTGTTCCGCCATAGTTCAACTAAACAAACCAACAATGAAATGATTGTATTTATTACGCCCTATGTAATAGATGAAGCCGAGAATATGCTGCCTGAAACAAAGGAGGAACTCGAAAAATCAAAAGAAAAGCTGGACAGCGTGTTAAAACAATTACAGGCCGTCATAGAAGCTAATGGTAAGACCTCAGAAACGCAATAAAGTGCGTTGGAGGCCCCTGTGGTAATTGTCAAACTTATTTGAGATTGCTGCAATAAAAGGCTGTGTGTCTGCGTCTTTACCTGATAGTTGTCAGTAGTTGTGTAAACAAACGTTCACCCCGTTAGAGAAACGACGGAAAAAGTCCCTAATAGAACGTAGGATGGGAATTAGTTTAGTTGAATTCTAACTTTATTAACTTATTTTGGAGGTCAGTATTATGAAGAGGTACCTGATTTTAATTGGGGCCGTTCTGGTCATTCTGGCACTGGCGTGGTCTGCTTTTGGGCAGCGCGAAAGCGGACAACCCGCCGAAGGCCGTGAAGCCAGGGGAAGGTTCGGCGATCTCTCTGCCGAAGAAAGAGCCAAGATGAGAGAAAGATTTCAGAACATGTCCGAGGAGGAAAGGGAAAAGTTAAGGGCCCAGATGCGCGAAAGATTCGGCTCCGGACGCCGCTTAGGGCGTGAAGACCAGCTCAAAGCGATTAAAGCGATTGAAGCGGAACTCGCCAAACTCAAAGCAGGCATAGAAGCCTCCCCCGAAACCCGGAGACCAGGCCAAGACCTATCTGATGAAGAAAGAGCCAAATTAAGAGAACAAATGACGAAAGCTCGCGAAGCAAGACAGAAAGCAATTCAAGCGATTATAGCACAAATCGCAAGTCTACAAGGTCAAAGGCAGCCGACAGCAGAAGGTGAAGAATACATCTTAATAAACACAGGTCAGCTAAAAGAGATTCAAGCACTGGCAGTGAAAGAGAAAGCCAAGGAAACGGCCCAGCGTCTCGAAAGACTTGGTAGAGGCCGGATGGGACCTGGAGGCAGACCGGCGGGAACAAGGCCAACAACCCCAGGGACTACTGACCGTCCGCGGGGTTCACGGCGTACAGGCACAACAGAGGCGCCGAGAGAGTAACGCTGAAGATTCAGCCGGCAACCAGAGTTTACACTAAACAGCTTTGACGGCAACGTAGATTGTAGCAGCAAAAATGAAGTTATATTAGGCAGCCTGCTCCGGTGCATACCGGAGCAGGTTTGCTTGCGCGCCAGGAAGGCTCAATGCATAGAAGTGCAGGGCAAGTGTGACCGCCTTTTCAGCGTTGGCCAGCTAAGAAAATTCTCTTCGGTTTTTGACTTGCGTCCTTACCTGATATATGTTAGTAATTGTGTAACCGGTCAGGGTGTCAATTTCAGTTGAATTGTAACTTTTTAACTCATTTTGGAGGACAGTATTATGAAGAGGTACCTGATTTTAACCGTCATAGCCCTTGTGGTTCTGGCAGCGGCCTGGGCCGCATTTGCACAGCGCGAAGCCACAGAGGGCTCTCGCAGCCGCTCTCCGGAAGAAAGAGCCAAACTCAGGGAAAGATGGCAGAATATGTCCGAGGAGCAAAGGCAAGAGTTTATAGCCCAAATGCGTAAACGTCAAGACCAACGGCGCGAAGACGAACTCAAAGCCATCGAAGCGATTGTAGAGCAAATTGCGAAATTGAAAGCAGGCACAGAAGCCACAGGGCCCCAAGCCCGGGAACGATGGCAAGACCTCTCTGATGAAGAAAGAGCCAAATTAAGAGAACAATTTACGAAAGCCCGTGAAGAAAGAGAGAAAGCAATTAAAGCGATTATAGCACAAATCGCGAGACTACAAGACCAAAGGCAGCCAACAGCAGAAGGTGAAGAATACATCTTAGTAAACACCGAACAGCTAAAAGAGATTCACAAACTGGCGGAGAAAGAAAAAGCCACGGAAACAGCACAGCGTCTCGAAAGACTAATAGCCGGGCGGCGGGCAGGGCGTCAAAGACCTGGAACGTCGCGCACGGTAGAGCCCGTCAGGAGACCAACAGTTGTAGAGCCGGAAGGCGCCAGGAGAGCGCCTGAGTTTACACTGAATACTTTCGACGGCAAAGAGATAAGTCTTTCCGACTACAGGGGCAAAACTGTGGTGCTGGAGTGGTTCAATTTCGAATGCCCGTATGTGATGCACCATTACGGCAAGGAAACAAATACGATGGTCGGGCTTGCGAACAAGTACAAGAACAGCAATGTCGTCTGGCTTGCGGTAAACAGTACAAGCCATACAACGCCGGCCGCTAACAAAGAATTTACCCAGAAATATAAGCTGCCGTTTCCGATACTCGATGACAGGCCGGGCAAAGTGGGCCACGCCTACGGCGCAGAGACAACACCACATATGTTCATCATAAGCCCCCGCGGCAATATCCTCTATGAGGGCGCGATTGATAATTCTCCGTTGGGCAGAAGGAAAGAAGGCGTAATCAACTATGTTGATAAGGCCCTTGAAGAACTGACCGCCGGCAAAGCAGTAACGACATCAAATACAAAACCCTATGGCTGCTCCGTAAAGTACCCTAAATAGGACCGGGTAGGACTACAGACTCAAGACTCAAGACCATAGACCTAAAGTCCCGTGTCTTGAGTCTTGTGTCCTGAATCTTGAGTCTTGTGTCCTG
>SMTZ1_10014611_pt1 | contig 18220 bp, 16 predicted proteins | sample DeeMarSWOR136_30_FD_25667 | JGI IMG/M metagenome (IMG submission 25667)
CTCTGGTGACTGCAAGTCAACTTGTACATATTAGCTAAAAAACTGGTTCAAACAAGGTACAGATATAATCTGCATTGGATGGCTGTGGAATGGGGGTTCAATACAAGGCATACAAGCCTAAAAGAATTTTGAACGTTCATAAACATGCAGATTCGTGGTTCTGGGACAAATATTCCGCCCATCAATATGTAGGCTGCGAGTATGGATGCGAATACTGTTACAATCGGGAAAAGAAATATTCCCCTTTCAACAAGCCCGATGACTACTCGAAGATAGTCAAGATAAAAGAGAATGCCCCAGAACTCTTGAGAAAAGAACTTTCCCGAGTCCCCAAAGACGTTGTGGTGGTAGGTGACTATCAACCTATTGAGGAAAAGACAAAACTTTCCCGCAAAATGTTGGAGGTCTGTCTTGACTTGGAGTTCCCGGTCTTTATTTTGGAGAAGTCTCCGCTGGTTCTGAGAGACATTGACCTCATAGAAAAAATCAGCAAGAAATGCTGGGCATGTGTAATGTTTTCCATAATAACCACAAAAGACAACAAAATAAGGCAGCTGTTTGAGCCGAGAGCGCCATCAACATCAAGCCGATTTAAAGCCCTCAAAGAATTTTCAGACAGGGGCATACTCTCAGGCGTGGCCTTCATGCCTATTCTGCCATTCATCTACGACGATGACGACAATCTGGAGGCAGTGGTGAAGGCTACAGCGGAACATGGCGGAAAGTTCGTCTTAGCCGGCGGATTAACTTTGGCATCAACCCAGAAAGAGTGGTACTTCAAGGTCCTTGCAAAGCGGTTTCCAGAGTTGATACCAAAATATCAAACATTGTATGGCGACAATTATGGCCCAGAATGTAATTATGCCGGAGAAATAGGCAAAAAGGTGAGCCGCCTATGCTGGAAGTATGGCATAAAGGATCGCATGCCAAGATACATTCCGGAGGGACGCTTAGCAGTCAACAAGCAGATATCAGAGAGACTTCAAAACAGGGTCTACCGAATGGAATTGGACTGCGCCTCGCAATACAGGATATGGGCTTACAGAAAGGCTGCTTGGACATTGGAGGAACTGACCGAAAGCGTGGCTGAAATCTACGCCAAAAAAGGAAGAGAAGGCTTGGAAAGCCTGAAAGGAGTTGGAAAATCCTTAGCTAACGATATTGAACAGCAACTTCAAGAAATCAGTAAGAGCGGAGAGAGGGTGTTTTGAACCGTAAATGGGCAAGAAGCATAGCGGAAAGATGCGTTGAAGCAGTAGGTCGAGAAAATAAAGAGGATTTCTGGAATATCCTGAATCCAGTTCTGGATGCTAAAGTTCCGTTTCCGCTGCTTGATGAAATGGGAAAACGTTTGGGAGAGGCAGGGAGGTTTAATCCGTCAAAGTATTTTGTGGTGTTTGACGAAATAATTGCAAAGGATAAGATGGGCGGATACGTTATTGTTGGTCAGGCTTTAGCCGCTTTTTTGGAAACAGAACTTGAAGCAAGCATAAGCAAGGCAACAGAAGTTATCGTCAAGGGACAGACATGGTACGTTTGCGACATTGTGGGCGAACGGGTACTTGGTCAAGCTCTTGTAGCACATTTTGATTCTGCAATCTCGGTGTTAGAGCGGATGACCGTTGTGGAGGATCAGTGGGTTAGGCGCAGCATTGGTGTTGCAGTTCATTTCTTTGCAAAAAGAAATCGTGAAGACATTGAGAAGATGAGGCAACTGATGGCTCTTCTGTTGTTCGTGATAGAGGATAAGCGTGTCAACGTGGTGAAGGGGGTGGGTTGGGGGCTAAAAACCATTGGGAAATATCAGCCTAAACTGGTTGAGGAGTATCTGCAAGAAACCGTAAAGACGAAGAGAATCTCCAAACTGATGCTGCGAAAGGCTACAACATACTTGGACGAGAAAACGAAAGAAAAGCTTGTGGAATGTTGGCGGCATAGCATTCAGAAGAAGTAACAAATTAAACAATAAGTGTTGAATTAATTCGTAAAAATGGTGATTATGTATAAAGTTTAGGTTTTTATAGGGGTAAATAAATATGGGAAATTGGTAATATTTATATGGAATGATGACCAACGAAAGAATATGGACTTGCTAGATTATAATAAAAAAATGAGGTGAATATGTTATGTCTCAAGTTTCTCTTCGTGTTGCTGAGGCTCAATCTCGTGACGTGGGTCGTGGAATCGCCAGAATAGACCCGAAAATAAGACTGTGGCAATATATTGGCCTGGATATCAGGAAGACTATGGTAAAGGCATCATTCGCATAGACGGTTATATCAGAAACAACGCTGGCGCGGGCATAGACGAAAAAGTAGACATCAAAAAAGTTGATGCCAAAGAAGCAAAAAAGATCACTATCGCCCCAACAGAGCCGCTGCGAATAATGGGAGGGGAAGAATATCTGAAACAAATCCTGGAGAATCGCGTTATCTCCAGAGGCGACCTTATACCCCTCGGAATCATGGGTCGCAGAATAAATCTAATTGTAACTGGATTTCAGCCGCCAGCAGCCGCCGTTATCGTTGTTCCGTCCACCCAAGTTGTTCTAAGCGAAAAGCCAACTAAAGTCCTAGCAACGGAGATCCCTCGGATAACCTATGAGGATATCGGAGGATTAAATGATGAAATCAGGAAGGTAAGGGAGATGATTGAGCTTCCTCTGCGCTATCCAGAACTTTTTGAAAGGTTAGGTGTGGAGGCGCCAAAGGGTGTGCTTCTTCATGGACCACCCGGAACAGGAAAAACTTTGTTGGCCAAGGCTGTAGCCAGCGAAACAAACGCAAACTTCTCAAGCATAAGTGGACCTGAAATAATGAGCAAGTTTTATGGCGAAAGCGAAGGGCGTCTTCGAGAGATTTTTGAGCAAGCCCAAGAGAACGCACCCAGCATCATTTTCATCGACGAGTTAGACTCGATAGCACCGAAAAGAGAGGAAGTGACAGGCGAGGTAGAAAAACGGGTGGTCTCGCAGCTTTTGGCGCTCATGGATGGCCTCCAATCTAGGGGCAAAGTTGTGGTTATTGGAGCAACAAACAGACCGAACGCTTTGGATCCTGCATTGAGGAGACCCGGACGCTTTGACAGGGAGATAGAGATAGGAGTACCCAACAAGGATGGGCGTCTCCAAGTTCTGCAGATTCACACTAGGGGAATGCCGCTAGCGGATGATGTGGATTTGAAGCGTTTAGCTAATGTTACTCACGGTTTTGTTGGCGCTGACTTGGAGGCTTTAAGTAAGGAGGCTGCTCTTCATGCTCTTCGAAGAATATTACCGGAAATCGATTTTGAAGCGGACAGCGTGCCAGCGGAGATACTGAACAAGATAATAGTTGACATGAACGATTTTCAGGAGTCGCTGAAGGAGATTGAGCCGTCTGCCATGAGGGAAGTGCTGGTTGAGGTTCCCAATGTCAAATGGTCGGACATTGGCGGTTTAGCAGAGGTGAAGGAGGAGCTGCAGGAGGCTATAGAGTGGCCTCTGAAGTATCCTGAAATCTTTGCTCACATGAACACTGCTCCACCGAAAGGCGTTCTCTTGTATGGTCTTCCAGGAACAGGAAAAACCATGCTAGCAAAAGCAGTGGCTAACGAAAGTGAAGCAAACTTCATCAGCATCAAAGGTCCCGAAGTGTTGAGCAAATGGGTTGGAGAATCCGAGAAGGCAATAAGGGAAGTGTTCAGGAAGGCAAGGCAGGCAGCGCCTACAATAATATTCTTTGATGAGCTGGATTCGATAACTCCTGTTAGAGGATCAGGATATGGCGGCTCTCAGGTGACGGAGCGGGTAATCAGCCAGATACTAACAGAGCTAGACGGTCTAGAAGAGTTGAAGGATGTTGTGGTGATTGGAGCCACAAACCGCATCGACATCGTTGATCCTGCTCTGCTGCGTCCCGGACGATTCGATAAGCTGTTGAATGTGCCAGTTCCAGACTTGGATGCACGAAAGGATATACTGAGGATTCATTTGGAGAAGAAGCCGCTTGCCGAAGACGTGAAGATAGACCAGTTGGCAGAAAAGACTGAGGGATACTCTGGAGCAGACTTGGCTGCATTATGCAACACAACGTCGATGCTGGTCATCAAAGAGCACATCACAAAAAGCAAGACACTGGAGAAGGCAAAAGAAAACCTCAAAGACCTAAAAATCACCATGAAAGACTTCGAGAAGCCACTAGAAAAAATGAAACCATCAGCAACACGGACATAACAACACTAAAGAGAGCAAAAACAGACCCTAAACCAAACCCATTCTTTCTAAAGCCTACAAGCAAGCTATACTAGATGGGGAGATATACTCTTCAGTCAACTCCCTTTTTTGATTAAAATATTTTGCATTTATAATAGTGTTGTTGGTGAATAAATCTAATTAATACAGTAGTTTCAGATATTATTGTAGGTGAGACTGGTTTGAAGAGATGGGAATGTGTACAATTAACCACCACAGTAATATTGGAAAAACAATCGAGGAATTCCAAAGCAGAGGCTGGAGTCTTTACACATATTCTGCTGCTCAACTACGAGGGTCAGAGATTAACCACTACTTACTATTCGAAAGAAACGAGTAAACAACAGCTTCAACAAGCTAGTGGCAACTGCACTCGCCACCCGCGCAACCTCTTTACATATAATATTATAGATAAGGAGGGCTGTAAAACAGTTTGAGGATTTGGTGTAGGACTTGAGGGTTGTTGCTGATCTTCATATTCACAGCAGGTTTAGCCGTGCTACAAGCCAGAGCATGACTGTAACCGAGATATCCCGTTTTGCAAAAATAAAGGGACTAAAGCTTGTGGGCACAGGCGACTTCACCCACCCAAAATGGTTTAGCGAATTATCTGAGGAATTGACAAAAGTTGCTGGCACCAGCCTATACGGCTCCAAAAAACATCCAGAATCGCCTGTTCGTTACATGATAACCGCCGAAGTCTGCACCATATTCAACGTTGACGAGAAAGCCAAGAAGATACATCACGTTATTTTTACGCCTAGCCTCGAAACCGCCACGCAAATCAGTGATAGGCTGAATCGTTACGGCGACCTTGGCGTGGATGGCAGACCAATCTTGGACATGACTGCTTCACAGCTTGTGGAGGAGGTTATGCAGGTTTCAGACGAAAATGAGGTGGTTCCCGCTCATGTTTGGACTCCATGGTTCAGCCTCTTCGGCGCCTTCAGCGGCTTCGACACAGTAGAAGACTGCTACGAGGACATGACCAAGCACATTCACGCATTGGAGACGGGACTCTCCTCGGATCCACCCATGAACTGGAGACTAAGCAGTCTCGACAAATTCACATTAGTTTCTAACAGTGACTGCCACAGCCACTGGCCATGGAGAATCGGAAGAGAAGCAAACGTCCTCGAACTGGACCAGCTAACATACATGGAAGTAGTTGACACCATTCGCAAAAAAGACCCGAAACGCTTCAGATATACGATAGAAACTAACCCCGCATACGGCAAGTATCACTGGACAGGACACAGAAACTGCAAAGTCTCCCTCTCACCCCAAGAAGCCATAAAATATGGTAACCATTGTCCAGTCTGCGGCAGAAAACTCACCAGAGGAGTTGACCAGCGAATTGAGGAACTGGCTGACCGCCCCGCCGACTATACGCCAGAAAATCCGATAGGTTATAAGCGGTTGCTGCCACTCTCCGAAATCATCACTGCAGTCTTGGGAGTCAGCTATCCTGGAGCCAAAAAAGTCTGGAGCATCTACAACCCATTAATAGCGAAGTTTGGCGAAGAATACACTGTGCTCATTGATGCACCCAAACAAGAAATGAGCAAGGTTGTTGACCCAAAGATTGCAGAAGCCATCGTTCGGGTTAGAGAAGAAAAAGCGCGGGTAATACCCGGATACGACGGGGTGTATGGGCAACTTGTAATCTTCGACCAAAAACAAGAAGTTAGTCAACAAAAACCTAAACAGAAGAGCATGGCAGACTTCATGTAACTTTTAGATTGCTAACAGTTTTAAGACGCGACTGAAATCTTAATCGGCATACAAAGGGGTGAATGCATTTTGAAGGACATGCTGACGAAATCTGTTGATTATGGTCAAAGTCTCGGCGCCGAGTACGTTGAAGTTCGGGCGCAGCATCTTTTCAAAACCCTCTTGACAACCAAGGACGGCATGGTTGAGGGGGCGAATGAGGGAACTGAAGACGGTGTTGGCGTCAGAGTTTTGACGAATGGGGCTTGGGGCTTTGTGTCTCTTGGAAAGCTTGATTCGAAACTGCTAACAGTGGCGGTTGGTGATGCTGTTAGGTTAGCGAAGGCGGCTAGTCTCGGGGTGAAGAAGCCCGTGAAGCTTGCTGATGTAAAGGCGGTGGAGGATAGAGTGGTGGCTAATTCAAGGAAGAACCCGCAGGATGTTTCTATGGAGGAAAAGATTGATGCGACATTGGCGATGGACAAGATAATTTTCGGTTATGACAAGCGGATAAGAAGCTGCACCATCAGCTACTTGGATGTAACAGGAACGAATTACTTCGTCAACAGTGACGGAACATGCATAGAACAGGACAAACTTTACGTCTGGTCACGAATCCTAGCCTCAGCACGAGAAAACAGCATCTACGCCTCTGCAAGGGAGGAGATAGGCTCCACATCAGGCTACGAAGTCTTTGACACTGAAACCCCAGAAAAGGTGGGAACCATGCTCGCCAAACGAGTGGTTGAACAGCTGAAGGCTAAGACGCCGAAAGGGGGAAGCTTCCCAGCGGTTATAGGCCCAAACGTTGTAGGCGTCTTTATGCACGAGGCTATGGGGCACCTAGCGGAAGCAGACCTCACCTTATCCGGTTCTGTGCTCTACGACAAACTTGGAAAACAGATCGCATCAGATGCTGTCACAGTCTATGATGACGGTACAGTTGAGGGCGCCTTGGGGTCCTTCAAGTATGATGATGAGGGAGTTCGGACACAAAAAACGGCTTTAATCGAGAAGGGAACCTTAACTGGGCTCATGCACAATCGTGAAACTGCCCAGAAGCTTAACATGGAACCTACAGGGAATGCTCGAGCTGAAGATTTCCGGTTTGAGCCTATCATCAGAATGCGGAACACGTACTTGGCTCCGGGCGACAGAAGCTTCGAGGAACTGATTGAGGACATTGATTTTGGTTATTATCTGAAAAGTTTTCGGGGTGGACAGGCGAATTTGGATGGAACTTTTCAGGTGGGTATACAGGAGGCTTACGAAATTGTTAAGGGTCAACTGGGAGATGCTGTTAGAAGTGCTTCCATAAGCGGCAACACACTTGAAACTTTGCATAAGGTGGATGCAGTTGGCAGAGATTTCGAATTGTGGTCAGGAAGATGCGGTAAAGGACAGATAGCGTTCATCTGTGATGGAGGACCACACATTCGGGTAGGAGAGGTGATTATCGGTGGCGGAGCCTAAAATCACAGAATTGGTTGATTTTGGGAAGAGGGCGGTTAAAGTTGCCGTAGGGAGAGGCGCTGAAGAGGCTGAGGCTTTCCTGAGTATGTCTTCCGGCACTTCGATAGATATTGAGAGGGGGCAAATCGTCAGAAGTATCAAGAGAATGGATCAGGGTTTAGGAGTGAGGGCAGTTTACAGGAAGGCAGTCGGTTTCTCCTATACAAACACGTTAACGATTAAGAACATAGAAGAGGCTGCGGCAAGAGCCTTCAGGGCTGCCAGAGCCAGCAGACCAGACAAGAACTGGCTGAAGTTTCCCAGCCCCAAAAGATGTGGTGAAACAAAAGATACCTATGACAAAAAAATTGTTGCGGTCTCTTCTGCCGAGTTGATGGAAACTGCGGCGGTCATGTTGGGGGCGGTTGAGGCGTATGATAAGCGGGTTTTGGCGGTTGATGGCGGAGTGGCAACATCTCTGTTTAGCACGGTTGTTGTTAATTCTCATGGTGTTGAAGCCTATGATGTGGGAACTGGTATCACCTGTTCCATGGAGACGATAGCAAGGGATGGAGCGGATGTGACTCCGGCGTGTTTTGAATTGAATGCGGAGAGAGTTTATGATATTGACCCTGAGGGTGTTGGAAGAGAGGCTGCGAGACAGGCTGTTTCATCTCTCAAGGCTAGGAAGATTGGGTCTGGAGTTTTTCCGGTGATCTTTACTCAGGCTGCATTTCGTTCCCTCCTCTATTATACATTGATAAATTCTGTTAAGGCGGATTATGTTCAGAGGGAACGGTCTGCATTAAAGGATAAAATTGGAGAAAAAGTTGCCTCAGAGCTTGTTACTGTATATGATGATGGGCTTCTTGATGGGGGTCTATTGACAAGCAAATTTGATGGTGAAGGCGTTCCATGCCAAAAAACGTTAGTCATCGACAAAGGCGTGCTGAAGCATTTCTTGTATGACAATTACACGGCAAACAAGGTTGGAGCTGAGAGCACGGGAAACGCTTCGAGAACAGGACTTGCCCCTTTTGCATCAACACCAGTATTAGAGGCGAGCAACTTCACGTTTACAGGAGGAAACCGGACGCCTGAAGAGCTTTTAGGCGAGGTTGATGAGGGTCTATTAGTTTATGGAGTTCAGGGTGCGCACAGCAGCAATCCAGAGAGTGGAGAATTTTCGGTTGTGGCTACTCCAGTTTGGAAGATTGAGGATGGAAATGTGGCTTATGCTGTGCGAGAGGTTATGTTGACTGGTGTTGTCTTTGATGTTTTGAGGAATGTTTCGGCTCTTGGCAATAACGTTAGGAAACTGGGGCAGCTGGTTGCGCCGTGGATTAGAGTGGAAAACGTCAGAGCCGTTGGAAGGGGATGAAACATTTTTATTGTAAGTGGGACTCAGGTCTTTACTATTGCCTGGAGATTGAAACGGTAAAAAAACTTGGCAGGAGAATGAGAGGAGGAATTGACTAGCCCAGAAGAGACAGCGTCTCGATTTAGAAATGTTGTTTGGAGAATACAGACTGCCAGAAGAATTGTTCAGTTTCTCTCTTTACTGCTGTTCATTGCCGTTGTTTTTGGTTTGGGGCCTTTTCCCATTGTTCTTCCGGTTATGTTCACTTTGGGGCTTCAGCAGCAGGCATTGGGGGATGCTTTTGCGATGCTGCAGGTGATGCTTTATGATCTTGTTTTTCCGTGGATTCCTTTAGCCTCGTTTTTTCTGGTTGCCGCTTTTTTAGGCAGGTCTTTATGCGGTTGGGTGTGTCCCTTCGGTTTGGTTCAGGACCTGATGGGAATCGTCAAGAGAAAGCACATGGATGTTTCGCCGAGAACTCACAACTGGATGATTTACATCAAATACCTTGTTTTGCTGGTTGTCCTCCTTGTCAGTGGATCCTTGGCGGCGACGCTGGCTTCTGGATCAGGTGAGAGCCTCAGGTCGGCTTTGGGAGTCTTTGCTGCAGCACCATTTAATGCTTTGAGCCCAGCTGATACACTGTTTGCGGTTATTCCAAACGGAATCTTTAATCTGGTTAACGGTGGCGTTGACTCTTTTCTATCAGGAGCTTTAGCTGTTCGTCCCCTTCTGTGGGCACGCTTTGTTATATTGGGGGCAGTTCTGGTTTTTGCAGCGTATGTTCCTAGAAGCTGGTGCAAGTATTTTTGTCCCCACGGCGCAATCTTGGCTTTCCTTAACCGCTTCAGCTTCTTGGGCTTGACAAGGGACCCCTTGAAATGCACAAAGGCGGGATGCAACGACTGTGTTGCGGCATGCCCCATGAACGTTCCTATACTGGAGTTGCCTTGGGAAAAATTCACGCACCCAGAATGCATATACTGCCTCAAATGCGCAGACGCCTGCACAACAAAAGCCATCAAACCAAAAATCCCGTTTCAGTTAATATTTGATAAATTCCTATTTTTCTTTAGTTAGAAAGCTGCAAAGTAAAAAATTCATTTCGGGGCTCTTTTTTGCCAACTTTATTACCCACGATTGGACTTAATGTAAAATGGGAATTGATTATGTCTTGTGCTGCCAAATCGACAGATATTTGCATGACGTGTAAAAATAGGAAAGGAAAAGGGTACGAATTGGATATCAGTAGAAAACTCTGTTTCTTGGGGAACAGGTTAGGATTTGAGGTTGAAGATGAATGGACTCCACCTAAGTTAATAAAACAATTCTCAAGGAGGCAGAAATACCTACCAAGGATAGATTTAGTATGGTACAGAAAGGCTGGTTCTTTTCATGAGTTCATCTCTCAATTCGAGGATCAAAATGTTTTACCTGCTTATATAGACACAACGAAGGCGATTGTTATAGGTTTTGAGTTGGAGCTTTCAGACAGACCAACAAAATATATTCTGGGAGATATTTCCAACCTTTCACGGATTTGCACTTACGGCTTTATTGTTATGAAAAACGTTGAAAACATGATAAAAAGATCAAGAAAAGCCTCAAAGACATTTAGTGAACTTCATGGTTCTTCTAGAGTCTTCATAATAAATCCTGAAAATCTTCAAGAAATTATCGAAAAAATTTCTTCTCAAGAAAATTTCAAAAACAATCTGCAAAAAACAAATTAGATGGCGCGGGGTGCGGGATTTGAACCCGCGTGGCCACATGGACCACAGACTTAGCAGGCCTGCTCCCTACCAGGCTAGGAGAACCCCGCCCGCTCAGAATATTTTGTTAAAAGAGTAACCTAAAAAAAGTATCTGTCAAACAACCAACTTGATTTCTGCAAAACAGTGCCGAAAAGCACCTTTACGCGAAACTACCTCAACCCATGATGAGGGGATAAGAGACCTCAAAACAAGAGCACAAAAAACAGCAAACGAAATACTACAAAACCTCAACCAACTTTCTTTTTTTCTGTGGTACATTGGCTTATAGCACGGTAATCTTAAACCCAAGATACAACTGAATAGTAACTATGGTCAAAAGAAAACCACTGTTTGTCGCCATTGCTGGTATATCGATTATTGTAATCATCTGTATTTTGTCACTGTATAAATCTCCCTTTGAAACTTATTACTCGAACATAGTTAAAAATTTGAACCGTGATGAAACCAAGACTAAAGTACGAGGCTGGTTTGAAAGAGATTACAACTATACCCAACTTCTTGAGTGGGTAAATGATACGCTTGTTTTTGACACGACTTATAATGACCCTGAGAGACATTGGAGAACCGATCCATCAGTAATTAAAGAGATTGGAAGGGGTCAGTGTGGAGAGTTCAGTATTCTCTATGTGGCGGCGTGTTTAGCTCATGGTTATGACAGTAGGCTCGTTGTAGCAGTTAATGTTAGTGACCCAAATAATTGGACTGATCTGCATGTTTGGGCTGAAGTTGAGGACAATGGTTGGGTTCATGTTGATACATATCCTGGAAAATTTAATCAACCATACATGTACGAAAGAGGCGAAACAGGGGATTGGGGAGATGACATTGGGTCAGATGTAAAGATCTACGCTTTTGAAGAAGGAAAATGTGAAGAAGTGACAATGTGCTACCTTTCCTAATCCCCAAAAGGTTAGCAAAGAAGAGTGCCCCGTTTCAGTCTAAAATTTGTGTGCGCGTGTGTCTTATATGGAACTAGTACCCAACCAACAGCCCTCTAAGAAAAAATATACATGCACACACTCTGAAACCAAGTTTTTATAAAACCGTTGCATCCATACTGTTGGAAGATGGGCCGGTTGTCTAGTTGGTTAGGATGCAGCCCTTACGCGGCTGAGGTCGCAGGTTCAAATCCTGCTCGGCCCACCTTCATTGTTGAAAATCAGCTTTTTTCTGAAAAACCAAGAAAGACAATGATTGTGCTCTTTAATGGCTATTTCAAAGAGTAAAATTCAAGGTTTAGTAAGTGAAAATATATCTGATTCGCGTAACTTGTATAATTTCACTGTGAAGTGATGAATGGTGTATGATGTGGTGATTTTCGGTTCTGGTCCGGCTGGTTTGACAGCTGCTATTTACACGAGCAGGGCTGGGTTGAAGACTCTTGTTGTCGCTGGAACTTTGTGGGGCGGTCAACTCATGCTTACGCGGGAAGTGGAGAATTGACCCAAACTTATGGAGGAGATGCGGAAGCAGGCTGAACGCTTCGGCGCAGAACTGATCTTCGAAAACGCCACCGCTGCAGACTTCAAATCCAAGCCCTTCAAAGTAACAGCTGGAAACAAAACGTACAAAGGCAAGTCTGTTATCATAGCCACTGGAGCATCACCCAAGTGGTTGGGTTTGGAAAGCGAAACGAGGCTGAGGGGCAGAGGCGTTTCGGTGTGTGCTACTTGTGATGCACCCTTTTTCAGGAACAGGAAAGTTGTGGTTGTGGGGGGAAGTGACACAGCCATGGAAGAGGCTTTTGTTCTCTCCAAAGTTGCGAGTGAAGTCAAAGTTATCCACAGAAGAGACAAGTTAAGGGCTTGCAAGTTCCTTCAAGAAAAGGCTTTCGAGAACCCGAAGATAACGTTTGTCTGGAACAGCACAGTTCAAGAGATTCTGGGCAAGGACCGAGTGGAAGGGGTTAGGCTTAGAAGAGTTGATTCCGGCAAAGAATCAGTTCTAGAGTGTGACGCTGTTTTCTTAGCTATCGGTCACAAACCTAACACAGACATCTTCAAAGACCAAATAGAACTGGATCAAACAGGTTACATAGTAGCCAGAGAAGATACAAGAACTAACAGCAGAAAAATATCTGTTAGGAACTTGAGACAGTCCTCTTAATTGGTTTCAACAGGTTAATGGAAAAGAGGATGTAGCAGTCAAATTTAATAAAGCTTTTACACGGGATACACCCATAAACTGAATCTGTTACTTTCTCCACAGACTACGGTAGCGGAGAAAAGGGGAAGAGTCAGTCATGAGCGTGAAATCTTATGCAAAAACGTTGGGAATCGTCGGCAAACCTAACACCGGCAAGTCCACATTTTTCTCGGCTGCAACCCTAATTCCCGTGGATATCGGAAACTACCCATTCACCACCATCAAACCCAACCGAGGCATAGGATACCTGCGGACCCCCTGCGTCCACACCGAATTCAACGTTAAAGACGACCCAAAAAATTCCCTGTGCCTAGACGGAATCAGATTGGTTCCAGTTGAGTTGATTGACATGGCTGGTCTGGTTCCCGGCGCTTGGAAGGGACGGGGACTAGGAAACCAGTTTTTGGATGAAATCAGAAGAGCAGACGCCCTTCTCCACTTAGTCGACATTGCAGGGGCAACAGATTCTGAAGGAAGAATCTGCAAACCCGGACAACATGACCCCTTAGAGGATGTTAAGTTTCTTGAGACTGAAATAACCATGTGGATGAACCAGATACTGAAAAAGGACTGGCCTAAAATGGCCAGGACAGCCGAGTCTGGCAAAGAAGACCTGATTTCGCTTCTTGAATCTCGCTTGAGCGGACTAGCCATCAAACGATTCCACATAGTTGAAAGCCTAAGAAAAACCAACCTTAACATGGATAAACCAACCCTCTGGAGCGACGAGGATGTCATAAAATTTTTGGATATTCTGAGAAGCATTTCTAAACCTACACTGATTGCAGCCAACAAGATCGATCTTCCAACAGCAGAAGAAAATGTTAAGCGGTTAAAAGAACGCGGATACAATGTGGTACCTTGTAGTGCAGAAGCAGAGTTGGCACTCAGAAGAGCCGGAGAAAAAGGTTTAATCGACTACAAGCCTGGAGACTGCCGGTTAACTGTAAAAAATCCTGAAAAACTCACGGAAGCTCAAGACAGAGCGCTGAAGGTTATTCAGGAACAGATTTTGTTCAAATTCGGGTCTACCGGCGTCCAAGAAGCCATCAACACTGCCTTCTTTAAGCTCTTGCAGATGGTTGCTGTTTACCCCGTGGAAGACAGCGAACATCTCAGCGACCACAAGGGTCGAGTGCTCCCCGACGTATACCTCGTACCCTATGGAACTACTGTGCGCCAACTTGCCTACATTATCCACACAGAACTGGGAGAAAGTTTTATCCACGCAATCGACATTCGAGGGAAAAACAGAATCGGGGAAGACTATGTGCTGAAGGACAGGGACGTAATTTCGATAGTCAGCGCCAAGAAAAGAGGATAACCTCAATTTCAGGTTTTTACTTGCCAAAACGGCGCTTTCGTCTCTGGTACGTTCGAACTGCACGCAAAAGGTCTATGCGTCTGAAGTCTGGCCAGTTTACGTCCACAAAGCAGAGTTCGCTGTAAGCGGACTGCCACGAGAGGAAACCGCTGAGTCTCTCTTCTCCGGAGGTTCGGATGATAAGGTCAGCGTCTTGCTTTGGCATATGAGCTGTGTACAGATATTTCTCAAAAAGCTTCTCGGTTATTTTCTCGGGTTTCAGTTCTCCGTTTTTCACTTTATTAGCTATCTTCTTTGTTGCGTCAACGATTTCTGCCCTTCCACCATAAGCCAGAGCCACATTCAAGAATCGGTCATTATACATTCTTGTCGCTTCTTCTACGCGCTGAATCACTTCTTGAATCGATTTAGGTAAGAGATCTAGACGACCTATGGCTTTAACTCGGATTTTGTTTTCGTGAATTCTCTTATTCTCAAGGGTCAAACGCAGTTTTTCCTCAATCAACTTCATAATCTCCTCCACTTCTTTCTGTGGACGGCGAAAGTTTTCAGTTGAAAAAGCATATAGAGTAATGAATTTTACATCCAGTTCCATGCACCAATCCATCAGTTCATCAATCTTGTTGGCGCCATGGCGATGACCGATCCAAGGGATCAGAGCTTTATTGAAAGCCCATCTGCGGTTTCCGTCGAGGATGATGGCCACATGTTCCGGTTTTTTTTCATCTCTAACTTGGAACCACAGCCACTTCTCGTATAATTTGTAGATGCCTAATAGAGAGAGCAAACCTTCAAGCATAGTTTTTACCACAGAGAGTTAAATAATTCTGTTATTACAATTCTGCCAAGTTGTTTAGTTTTTTCCAATTTCATTATATGGATTCTGGAACTATATAGACAGGATTTTTAGATAATAAATCTTTCAATTATGAAGTTGTTAGGGCATCCAGTTGATCTGTCCGTCAGCTTTCCTCGAAGTCCTCCATTGCCTCTTCTGTTCCTTTGAAGTAGCTACTATATCTTCTACGTAACAGTAGCGCTGTTAAGAATGTGGATACTATCACTGGTATACCACCAACGATGGCGTAAACCAATGTGGTGTAAGAGGACTCTGGGTTGATAAGTATCCGTGACACCTCAACAAACATAACTGAAGACCAGGCGACCCCAATTATTATGACAATAGTTCGCCATAAACGTAAGTCCCGCTCAAAGAACCAGCGAACAGCTCTGCCTGACAGTATAACGCATATACCGAGAGCTATGAGATATGCTGATCCATAAAGAAACTCTCCGATAAACCTGGGAACCTGTGCAAAGGGGTCAGCCGCCGTATTAGCCACATTTGCCACTGCAGTTCCTCCCAGATAGCCGCCAACAAGAATCAGCAAGATTCCTGCAAGCGCTGAAAAGCCTGCTATCTGCACAGTGAATGGGGGTGGGGAGTATTCTCTTATCCATTTGATAAAGTTATGAGCTGCTTTGTCTATTCTGAATCCTCTCACAACAAGGAATGAACCTGCGATTACGCCAAGGGCTGGTATAGCGTACGACAATCCTTGAGGGATAAATGCTAGGGCACCTAAAACTATGAAGAGGATTCCTGGGAGACCTAGGAGCATTCGGGAATATCGGGGGTTCTCTACAAGAATTTTCAGGTATCGACTAAAGAGCGCGGCTGATTCTTCGATGGATTTGCTGTGCTGTATCACAATTCTTCGAACAGAAGTAACCGGCACTCTTGATTCAATCAGTGGCAACACCATCTCGTCTGTGTACCCGTCGGTAACGAGGATAACATCTGTGGCTGGAAACTCTTTTAGAACTTCGGTGAGTTCAGCTACGAGTTGCCTGTCAGCCTCCACTCCTTTCAGATCGGAGCCTGCAATGGTTGCAACCTCGTGCTCTTCCTTTCCTTTGGCACTCTTCTTCAGGTTGTCGTAGATTCTAACAGCTTCGAACATGGCATTGGCGTCAGCTTCCTCAGGGTCTCGGAGGGCTAGACTCGCAGCAGCATTCACGTTTTCTTTTCTTCCAAGGATAGGCGTGTTTATTCCTGCTTTCATGCCGAGATCGTCGTCCCTGTCGACACATAAAACAAGAATGCGTTCCGCCTTGGCTACCGTCGGCATATCTGCTCTCCCTTATATTACCCTTTTATTTGGAGGCACACTTTAATCTTGTCTTTATTTTTCTTTCAAAGACTCCGTGAATAAGCCTTGTCTATGTGTATCTCGAAATTAGAGTATCCCTTTTTCAGCCAGAATCTGAAATTCTTCCCACAGTAACTTCTCGCCGCGTTTTAACTTCGCTAACGCCCTCTCCTCCAGCTCTTTCTGGAGTTCACTCTGACGTTCAGCCTGTCTGTTATCCGCGGTTTCCTTCAATTCTCTTTCAATGGCTTTGATTTTTTCTAGAAGTTCAACGCATTTTTGGTGTTGTTGTTGGGCTTGCTGTTTGGTTTCCACGTATTTTTGGTGGGCTTCATCAGCTTCAACTTGGAGTTTGCGGGCTGTGTCTAAAATTTCAATCATCTGGGCATGGAATTTTTGGCTCTGTTCTGCTAGTTCAGCCAGTTTTTCGTGAATTGTTTTTGCTTCAGCTCCAAATGTTTTCTCGTCGGTTCGTAGCTTGAAGAGTTTTTCTTTAACTTTTTTTATTTGTTTTTGAGCTACGAGCTGGATTTCAAGCTGTCTCACCTGATTAACTAAGTCCTGTTCTTCCTTTACTGGAAGCGAGGTGGTTTGAATCTTCCAGTCGATCTCCTCAATCTGCTGTTCTACCTGCCGCAGGTTCACCTCAGGTCTCTTTTCCTTCAATTCCCTGATTTTCTCTTTTAACTCCGAAATCTTGTCAAGTTTCTCGTTGCGTTTACTCTTAACCTGATCGCGCAGGTTTTTCAGTTCCTTAACTTGCTCGTTTAAGGCGTCTCTTTTTTCTTTAATGTTGGCAGCACCCTTTCGTAGGTTTCTAATTTTTTCGTGTAGAGCATTTCTTTTGTCAGCCCACTTTTTTGCTTCCAAGTTCAGCTTGTTTCGCTCTTCTTTAAGCGGAGCCAATTCTTGGTTTAGGCTTTCGATTTTGTTTTTAGTGGAGTCAGCTATTTTCTTCACTTCCTATGCTGGACTTAGCTTCTGCAATGATCTTTGGAGTTAATTCCCTGTCTTTTGGAGTCTGGAAAGGATGTGTTTTCTAAAATAAGAGGTTTATTCCAGTATGATTCTTGCATCGACCGTTTTTGCTCCCTTCTCGTAAACCATTACCGGATTTAGGTCAAGTTCTTTAATCTCCTGGTGGTCCATCACCAACCTTGATGTGTTCAGCAAGATTTTTGCTATTATGTCGATGTCAAGGGGTGGTTGACCGCGGTAGCCTCGGAGTATGGGATATGCTTTTACTTCTGTGATCATCTCTTGAGCGTCCTCTTCAGTTATTGGGGCAATTCTGAATGCCACGTCTTTCATGATTTCCACGAAGGTTCCGCCGAGTCCGAACATCAAAGTTGGTCCAAACTGTGAGTCTTTGATTGACCCTACTATAACTTCTGTTGAGGATGGAGCCATTTCCTGAACTAGTATGCCGTTAATTTTTGCGTCGGGTTTATGCTTCTTTACGTTCTCCACGATTTTGTTGTAGGCGTTTTTTGTGTCCTCTCGGCTGTTGATGTTGAGGATTACTCCGCCTACGTCAAATTTGTGGAGTACGTCGGGAGAAATTATCTTGAGAACTGTGGGGTAACCGATTTCCTCGGAGAACTTTGCCGCCTCCTCAGCAGTATTTGCTACCTTAAATTTTGTAACTGGGATTCCATATTCGCTGCAAACAGTTTTTGCTTCATACTCAAGGAGGAAGTTTCGTCCCTCAGTTCTAGCCTCCTCAAAGATTTTGGTAACTTTTCCCGACAACATCAACAACCTTTTTTCTTGGCTGTAGGGAGGTAGGTAAGTTTTTCCCCTTTCTAACTCTTTCGCATATCTTATCTATAAACCCTTTAATGTTTTGTTAGTGCTTTTCCTGAAAAAGTACTGTTTTCGCTACAAATATGCTTGTGGCTTTTGCTCAGAGAATAGTGCGGGTGGGGGTTCTGCCTCTCGATATGTTAGAGGCATCACTAAACATCCCCTTTTTTGTCTATGTTTTTCCTGACCAAGTCGGGCGCGCGTTAATAATCGAAACTTAATTTTCATGTGTATGACAACAGAAAAATTGAGAGGTATGCT
>SMTZ1_10008566_pt1 | contig 18217 bp, 13 predicted proteins | sample DeeMarSWOR136_30_FD_25667 | JGI IMG/M metagenome (IMG submission 25667)
CTGGTCCGGCACGTCGTGATTGCCGAGCACGTGCAGGACTACGCCATCCGCCTGGTCCTGGCGACCCATCCGCAGGGAGAATATGCGCCCGATGTGACCAACCGATTCGTCCGGTTCGGCTCCTCGCCCCGCGGCGTTCAGGCCCTGGTCCTCGCCGGCAAGGTCCGCGCGATGCTCGACGAGCGCTACCACGTCAGCTTCGACGACATCGAAGCCTCGGTCCTGGCGGCGCTGCGTCACCGTCTTTTGCTGAACTTTGAAGGTCAGGCCGAGGGAATAACCACCGACGAGGTGCTGGACCAGATATTAGAGAGCACCCCCACGACCCTGGAGCAGAAACTCAATGTCCCCTGATCGAAAACGACTGACCGACTTGCTCGATCCGGATTTTATGAGCCGGCTGGACTCGCTCGACGTCCTGAGCCGCAAGATTCTCCAGGGCAAACTCCAGGGCGAGCGGCGCTCCAAGCGGCGCGGCCAGAGTGTGGAGTTTGCCGATCATCGGCCGTATGTCGCGGGCGACGATTTGCGATTCGTCGACTGGAATATATACGGGCGCCTAGAGCAGTTATTCCTCAAGCTTTTTCTCGAAGAACAGGACCTGACCGTACACATCGTTGTCGATGGCAGCGCGTCGATGAGCATGGGCGAGCCGTCAAAAGAACGGTTCATCAAGAAACTCACCGCGGCTTTGGGCTACGTCAGCCTGGTCAACAACAACCGCCTGGCCGTCAGTTTCTTCGCCGACGGCGTAAAGAATCAGCTTGCCCACATGCGAGGCCGCAACTATCTGCACAACATGGCCGAGTTCCTTTTGATGTCCGAATGCGATGGCACGTCGGATTTCGACGGCGCGTGCCGGCAGTTGGCGGCCGGGCGCATCGGCTCCGGCGTGATGATTGTTTTGAGCGATTTTCTGTTCAAGGAAGGTTACGACTCCGGGCTGCGCCGGCTGCTCGGCAGGCAATACGACCTGTACGTGATCCAGGTGCTCTCGGCCCAGGAGCTTTCTCCCGAACTGACGGGTGATTTGAAATTGATGGATATCGAAGACGCCGACGCGGCGGAGATTACCGTCAGCGGCGCGTTGATGAAGTACTACAAGCGCACCCTGACGGCTTACTGCAACGAGTTGAAAGCTTTCTGTACCCGCCGCGGGATCGTGTACGTTCTGGCCAATTCCGCCGATTCGGTGGAGTCGCTGGTGCTCAATTACCTCCGGCGGATTCGACTGCTTCGCTAAAAATGAAAATGCAAAGATCAAAATAGCGGAATCGCCGCTTTGCGGCGATGACTTCCTTAATTTTGCATTTTACATTTTGATATTTGATTTTTCTCGTCGTTTTTTGGAGCTTGGAGATATGGAATGGCTAACGCCTTTGACAGCCCTTTACGCTGCGGCGGTTTCCGTGCCGCTGCTGTTGCTGCTGTATTTCCTCAAGCTCAAACGGCGCGAGCAGATCGTCTCCAGCACACTGCTGTGGAAGCGGGCGGTCCAGGACTTGCAGGTGAACGCCCCGTTTCAGAAGCTCCGGCGGAACATCCTGCTGCTATTGCAGTTGCTGATGCTGCTGGCCATGCTGTTTGCCCTCGCCGGGCCGATCCTCTCGCTGATGGCCGGGCCGGGACGCCGGTACGTGGTGCTGATCGACCGATCCGCCAGCATGAACGCTTCGGACGTGGAACCGAGCCGCCTGGAAGAGGCCAAGGCCCAGGCCAAGCTCTTCGTTCGGTCGCTGCGTAGCAAGGCCTTCTTTTCATTGAAGGACACCTCCGACCAGACGATGGTCATCGCCTTCGACAACCGCGCCAAGGTCATGTGCACGTTTACGTCGGACAAGAGACAACTGGTTCGCGCAATCGAGGGGATCGCGCCGAGCGACGGCCTGTCTTCGTTGGCCGAGGCGACCGTCGTGGCCCGTGCCTTCGCACAGGGCAGCGGTGCCGAAGCCGACAGCCCGAACGCCGAACAGCCGGCCCGGCTCGTCCTCTTTAGCGACGGGCAAATCCGGGACCTGGAGAAGATTATGGTCGGTCCCGATGAAGTGGTTTTTCACTGTATCGGCCAATCCCAGCAGAACGTCGCCGTCACCGCGATGCAGGCGCGACGGTCCTACGAAAAGCCGGAAGAGATCAATGTCTTCGCTACCCTGGCCAACTACGGTCCTGACGCGGCGAGCCGTGATGTGCAGCTTAGCATCAACAACGACGTGCGTGCGGTCAAGTCGGTGACCGTCCCGCCGCGCAGGGCAGGCGATGATGCGGAAACCGCGAAGCCCGGCCGAGTCGCCGTGGATTTCACTCTAACGCATACCGAGGCCGGTGTGCTTGAGGTCCGGCAGCTTCCCGGTTCCCGCGCCTCGGGCCCGCCGGCGGATTGTCTGAACTGTGACGACGCAGCGTGGGCCATTCTGTCGCCTCCCAAGAAACTCTCGGTGCTGCTCGTGACCGGTAGTAATGTCGTGCTCGAATCAGCATTGCGCGCCTGCCCGTTGGCTCATCTCGAACGGCGCACACCGGCGGAATTCGACGCCATGGATCACGCAGCACTGAGCGTCGAGCAGCCTTACGACGTAATCGTGCTCGATGGCCACGTGCCCCCGCACCTGCCGAAGTGCCGCTATCTCGTATTCGGCCGCCCGCCGGACGGTATTGATGTCACGGCCCCTCAGGAGCTCGAAAACCAGGTGATTGTCGATTGGAGGGCGAAGCATCCAGCGTTGCAGTATGTCAATCTGGCGAACCTGTTCGCCGTGACCTGTCACCAGATGGTTTTGCCTCGCGATGCGGACGTGCTTGCGGAATTCAATGAAACGCCGGCCGTGGCGCTCGTGCGACGGCACGGCAGCGTGTTTCTATTGGCCGGATTCGACGTCCTTCAGACCAACTGGCCTTTCGAGCCGGGTTTCATTTTGTTCTGTTACAACGCGACCAGCTTTCTGGGCACACAGATCGGGCGCGATCAGGAGTTCAATCTTCAGGTTGGTGAGCCTATTATTGTCGAGGACGTCCCGCTCGAGACGCCGGCTCGAATCGACGGGCCGGATGTTGCCGGCGTCGAAATCACGCCCGGCTCCTCCGGTTGCGTTCGCTTTTCGGGCACGAGCAGGGCGGGGCCGTACAGCGTAAGCGTCCCGGACCAACCCACCCGGCTCTTTGCCGTCAATCTGCTCGATCCAGAGGAGAGCGATGTGAGGCCCCGGCGTCAGATCGTCTTGGCGGCCCAGCCGGTACAGGCGCAAGAGAGTACTGTGAGCCGGGCGAATCTCCCGGTGTGGCCGTATCTTGCGGGCCTGATCCTGGCTCTTGTGTGCTTAGAATGGTTCATATATAATCGCAGGATGCGAATTTAGCCCATAAGTTTCTTATAAGGCGAGGTTTAGAGATGTTACGCGTCCCACTTATTCTGTTCGTTGCCTCGGCTCTGGCTCTGGTGGCGTCCGCCTCCGAGGAGGATCCTTTTAGCGTCGATCTTGTCTGCGGCTGGCGCGGTTATTATCGGCCCATGCGGTGGACGCCGATGGAGATCCAACTGAGCGGCCCTTCCGAGCTGACCGAGCCGTTCGACGGCTCGATTACGATCTCCTCTCAGCAGGACGGCCTGAACACGATGAACATCACCCAGGAGTTTGTCCTGATGCCGGGGGATCGGCGTTATCTTCCGCTGGTCACGAAGCTGGCGTCCGGCCTTAACAGTTGCGACGTGAGAATCAACAACAAGCGCGGCCGCACGCAGTGGCAACATGACTTCGACCTCTACGGTCTTTCCAGGACGCAGCGTTTCCTGACGGCGGTGGGTGAAAAGGATTTGCTGATCGGACTTGTGGGGCGTACAGGATTCGGCCTGCTCCGGCTGCCGAGACAGTCGGTCTGCCGGTCCGGTGACGAGACCGGAAAGGTCTACGTCGGAGATAAGATCGCCCGCATGGTTCCCTGGGACTGGACGGGCTTTGTCCCGCTGGACGTGCTGATCCTCTACGACCCCGACTGGAGCCTGTTCAAGCCGCAACAGCTCAGTGCCATCGCCCAATGGGTCTCGAACGGCGGCCGATTGCTGCTTGTCCTCGGAAACCATCCTGTGGCCCCCACGAATCCCATCGCGCCGCTCTTGCCTTGTACGCCCCGGGATAGAAAGCAGATGACGATATCGCCCGACATCCTGGACACGTGGGGTCTGCAAGCCGACGGCCCGGAGATGGTCACGGCCTGGTCCCTGGTGCCCAGGTCCGGGGCTCATTTTTGCGACGCCGAAACCGACGATGCCAACGAATGTCTCTTTGCGACCGGATACGCCGGCTTCGGGCGCGTGAGTGTCTTGCCTTTCGATCCCTCGCTTATGACGGATAAGCAACGGGCGCACACGGCGCGTTTCTGGGTATCCCGCACCCAAGCGCTTCTCGCAGATGACGGCGCCGTACGCTATGACCCTCGGACTCGTCGGCCGTCATCGAGCAGGATAAGCCGGAGCATTGAGTTTGTCGAGGACGCCGACAGCATGTCCCCTGATCCGCGCCGGAGACGCCCACGTGAAATCGCCCCGGTGTATGCCGCGAACAACGCGATCATGGAGTTCCTATACCAGGGGATTCAGCCGCTAAGTATTTGGTGGGTGATCTTGCTGTTGACGGCTCTGGCTGTCCTGTTGGGGCCTGTGGACTACAAGATGCTCAAGCGCATCGGACGCCTCCCGCTGACGTGGCTGACGTGCACGTTCTGGATTGTCCTGTTTACCATCGGCGCCTATTACGGCGTGCAGGCCCTGCGCGGCGGCCAGTTGGAACTGAGGGTGGTCTCGGTCCTGGACGGCATCAAAAATACCGATCACGTCTGGTCTACCTCCTACTGCGGCTTGTTTGCTCCGAAAAGTGACGACTATCGGCTCAAGGACCTGCAGAAAAACCAATGGTGGTCCGGCATCGCGCCGACGGGGCGGGATATGGGAGCCCAGGGCCGGGAAGGCATCGGAAAAAGGATATACTGCCTTCAGCACGACGGCGGGAACTTGCCCTACTCTCTGCCCGTCAACATATGGGACGTTCAGTGTCTGCTCAATGAATCTTCTCTGCAAAGGCTGCCGTTCGACGCTGAGGTACAGCGCCGCGGCGACGAGATTGTCATCGACATCACCAATGAGTCCAAGTCCCGGATCATGGGCGGCTACGTCCTCACCGATGGCAGTCACGGCGTCCGGTTCGGGTCGGTTCGGGCTGGGGCTGGCAGGCAGTTCCGCAGCCCGATTCAGCGGATGAGGGGCTGGGGCAGCTACAGCACCGAGTACTATCGCGGCGGTGATCCTCGCGGGCAGCGCCCTGCGGTTCCGTTCAAGAAAGATAACGCGTTCTTTGCCCAGGGCTGCTCTCAGCGGACCCAGGCCCTCGACGCTTATATCGAGCGCGGCGCCGCGGTGGTGTGTGTCGAGTACGATCAGCCCACCGTGACATTCGGTCTCGAGGACCGCTCGTGCAGACTCAACCACATACAGTTGGCTCGGCTCGTCGTCTTCCCGGAAGAAAGGATCCCGTAGGAATGGAGACAGACGTGTATTGTTTCTACTAAAGTTGGCGGCTTCGAGCTGTCATCCCTGCGAAAGCAGGGATCCAGGAACACCCCTTCGATGGATTCCCGCTTTCGCGGGAATGACAAATGGCGTCAGTAATACAAAACGAGGCAAAACGAAATGATCGAAACCAAGAATCTGACGAAGAATTATGGCAATCTGACCGCCGTCGATGACCTGAGCCTGACGATTCAGGCCGGTGACATCTTCGGCTTCATCGGCCCCAACGGCGCCGGCAAAACGACCACCATGCGTATCCTCGTCACCCTCCTGGAGCCGACCCGGGGCAGCGCCTTCATCGACGGCCTGGACGTCGGCAAGGAGGGCAAGAAGGTCCGCAGGCGCGTGGGGTATATGCCCGATTTCATGGGCGTCTACGACGACCTGAAGGTCTTCGAGTACCTTGAATTCTTCGCGGCGGCTTTCGGCATCGAACGCAAAAAACGCAAATCCATTGTCGAAGGCGTTCTCGAATTGACCGACCTTCAGTCCAAGCAGGCGGCCACCGTGGACAGCCTGTCCCGCGGCATGCAGCAGCGCCTCGGCCTGGCCCGCGTTCTTATCCACGATCCCAAGGTGCTCATCCTGGACGAGCCGGCCAGCGGACTGGACCCCCGTGCCCGAATCGAAATCAGAGAGCTGTTGCGCGAGCTCAAGCGCATGGGCAAGACCATCATGATCTCCAGTCACATCCTGAGCGAGCTTGAGGAGATTTGCGACCACGTGGGCATTATTGAGCACGGCCGGCTGGTCTTTAGCGGCACGCTGGAAGAGATTCGCCCCCGGCTGGGAATTCACAGTAAGGTGCGCGTCAGGGTGGCGGATCGCCAGGACAAGGCGGTGGAGCTGCTCTCGGCGCTGCCCCAGGTCCATCAAGTGCAGGCCCTCGGAGACGACATCGCCGTCAGTTTCAACGAGGGCCACGATGGTGACGGCATCATCGCTCGAACGTTAGTAAAGGCGGATTTGGACGTGATTTCCATCCAGCCCGAACGACTGAAACTTGACGACGCATTCCTGCAGTTGACCAAAGGCATCGTCCACTGAACACGCACGTGCCGGTAGGGCGGCGGTACTTCAGCGAATGGACGGCCTAAGAGGCTCTTGTGACTATTGAATTGACCAGCTTCTTCTCGGATGTGTTCAGTCCAGCCCGGCTGCTTGGGCCCATCTTCGACAAGGAGCTTCGCGTCTGCAGCCGGAGGCGAAGGAGCTACGTCCTTCGCTGCGCGTATATCGCCGTGTTGTGCGTCTTTATTTTATTTGCATGGTATAACATTGCAGGCGCGCGCCGCTCAAGCTCGTCGGTCTATCAAGTCTCGCGGTTTTCGCAGGTCGGCCGGACCGTGATCACATCCATCGTCTGGTTTCAATTTGTCGTCGCTCAGCTTATCGCCATTGTGATGCTCAGCTCTTCGGTCAGTGACGAAATCCGTGCCGGCACGCTGGCGGTTCTGATGACCACGCCCATCCGCAGCTTCGAGATCGTGGTGGGAAAGCTCCTGAGCAGACTTCTCCAGTTGATTCTGCTGCTGGCGATCAGTCTGCCGCTGCTGGCCATTGTCCGCGTCTTTGGCGGCGTCACGTGGACCTACGTCATCTCCAGCGTTTGCATCACGCTGACCGCGGCCGTTCTCGCAGGCGCGTTGAGCCTATGGCTGTCCTTGGACTATCGCCATGCCCACACCGTCATTGTAGTGACTGTTTTGTTCTATCTGGTGATCTTCGGGGCCTTGCCCGGGCTGTTCAATATCCTTGCGGTTGCCGGATTCTTCATTTTTAGCCGGGATGTCACTCAATCGATTCTCGCGCTGACCTGCCCCTTCTGGGCGTTCGCGGCTACCAACGCGAAGTTCTTGTTCCAGAGCAGCGTTCCCGGTTTTTTTTCGTGGCCGCTGCACTGCTTGGTCACGTTGGTCCTGGCGGCTTCCGTGCTGGCCCTATCCATTCGGCGCGTGCGAAGGGCCGCTTTGGGCGAGGCGTTCGAGCGAACGGCCAAGCCGCCGTCCAGGCGCACCTCGAAGCGAAAAGCCCGTACCTATACCGGCCGCGTGCGATGTCAGCCTATCAGACCAATCACGGGTCCGCCCATCGTCTGGAAAGAGATGCACACAGCGATTCTGGGACGGGGCAAAGAAAAAAACGCGATGCTCGCCCTGTTCGTCGGAGCCTTTGTTGTGTCGGCCATCTTGATACTCTCCACCGGCATCATGGGGCGAGTGAACGTCGCGAGCAGGATAGTGCCGTACTTGCTCATGTCGGGCCTCTACCTTGTGGTCATGATCCGCCTGGCCGTGTTCTCGGCCGGAAGTGTGACTGCGGAGAAGGAGGCCCGAACCTGGCCTCTCCTTTTAACCACCCCCTTGGCCGATAGCGAGATTGTGCGAGGCAAAGCCGTTGCGGCCTTTCGCCGAAACATGCCCTTGATCCTGGCGTATTTCGGACTGCTTTGTCTGAGTTACATCGGCCTGCGTAATGTTGGGCGAGACGACTGGCTCATGCACATGCTACGATCCCTCGTCCTCAGTGCGTGTAGCATTGTGGGCTCCGTGTTCTTTGTGATTGGCTCGGGCGTTTACTTCGGCGTTCGTCTGAAGACCACGATAGCGGCGGTGGCCGCCACGGCCGGGCTCTATTTGGGGATGACGTACTTTCTTTGTGGCATGTTCAATCCACTGCGTCTTCTCGCCTACAGGGCCATAGCACGTCAGGGCCCATCCTGGGTGTTCTATGCCATTCCAATCGTTTATGCCCTGATTCACGCCGGGATCGGCGCCGCTTTCGCCCGGCGTGCGGTGCGCCGGTTGCGGCGTGATGTCTTCTAATCGCCGTCCGAGATGACGATGAACGTTATTTTAGCCAATTCGCTTTCAGGCCTTGCCGGCCTGTCATGGCTGGCGGGGCCGATCTTCGGCAAGGAGCTTCGCGTCTCCAGCCGGCGGCGACGCAACTACTGGACGCGCTTCGCCTATCTGGCCTTCTTGACCGCCTTTCTGACGGTGATCTGGCTCGATGCCGTAGATTTCGCCGGCTCCTCCGTGACGTATGTGGCCTCCCGGCTGGCCCAGGCGGGCAAGCAGATTATTGTGATTCTCGTCTGGTTTCAATTCTACGCCACCCAACTCGTCGCTGTCGTCATGCTCAGCACGGCCATCAGCGACGAAATCTATCATCGCACCCTGGGCGTGCTCATGACCACGCCCATCACCAGCTTCCAAATTGTCATGGGAAAGCTATCCAGTAAATTGCTCCAGTTGATTCTGCTGCTCGGAGTGAGCCTGCCGGTGCTGGCCGTTGTCCGCATCTTCGGCGGCGTTCCCTGGGGCTACATCATCTCGAGCCTTTGTATGACGCTCACGGCCCTCATTTTTGTCGGCTCGCTCAGCTTGTTCTTTTCGACCTTCAGCCGGAAGGCCTATGTTGTTGTCGTCCTGACTCTCTTGGCACTCGGGGCCCTTTTCGGACTTCCGTTCATGCTCATGAGTCGTATCTCGTTGCGTATGTTGTCGAGGAATATCCCGCTGATCGCCCTGTGCCATGCGAATCCACATGTTATGGTGCATACAGGCACAACGATCATGCTCAATCCGTACTTGGCCGGGGGGACTCGCTTTTCCTGGCCCATTCATTGCGGGATTATGCTCACGGCATCGGCTTTGGTTTTGTTCTACTGCATGCGCCGTGTGCGAAGGATTGCCCTCGCACAGGCCTCCGGCCGGCCGAATGTACTGGCGCGTCTACAGCGTTTTTGGAACCTGAAGTTTGCCAACAAAGCCGCCACCGCTCCAACAAACGGTCGGATCCGGCGGGTCATAGGTCCTCCGGTGGTCTGGAAGGAATTGAAGTCGCGCATATCCAGCCGGGAGAAACGCATCGTCGCGGTGATCATTGGCTTGGAGTTAGCGATGATTATCGCAATGTACCTTTTTCCCGTTTTCGCGAACGCTTACGGTCATGAAGAAACGCATATGCTCTATATCAGTATATTTATGGGATTGGGGATGCTCTCCGTCGCGGTTTTTCCGTCCACATGCATCACTTCCGAGAAGGAGAGCCGCTCCTGGCCGCTGCTGTTGACGACGACATTGAACGATTGGCAGATCTTAGTCGGCAAGTTCATCGGCGTGCTCCGACGGAGCATGTTTATCTGGCTGCTGCTGTTTGTTTATGTGGGCTTGTTTTGGATCTATCAGTGCGTAAGACCTCTTGCCGTCACGCATATCATTGTCATCATAGCCGGAACCATTGTTTTTCTCTGCGGCACCGGTTTCTATTTCAGCTCCCGCCTGAAACGCACCAGCGAGGCGGTGATAACAAATATTGTCCTGGCCGCATCCGTCTGGGGCCTTCTGCCTTTGCTCCTGGGACTTCTCCAGGGCGTTGTTCGGGGCAACACCTACTACGGGCGTATGGTCTATCGGAGCATACACGAATTCAGAGACATTTATTTGAGCATGGTTCCTTTCGTGCAGGCGAGGGTCGTGATGGTGTCCACTTTCGCGCGGTCGGGATGGTCTTCTTACCGTTGGCCCGACCATTACCGCGGGCCTGAGGAATCGACGTACCTCATTCTTACTGTAATGTTCTGTTACATGCTTGTCGGCTTGCTTTTTGCCTGGCGGGCCACGCGCCGCTTTCGGCGGAACATTTTTTAGGTGATGAGGGATGATGGCTTCTGCTTTGCATAGTTCTGTTTGTAAGGTTCTGAGTCTGTCCTGGCTGACGGGACCGATCTTCGACAAGGAGCTTCGTGTCTCCAGCCGGCGGCGCAGGAACTACGCGCTGCGCTTTGCCTATCTGGCGCTCCTAACGGTCTTCGTCGTGTACGCCTGGAAGGTTACGGCCCGTCTCGGCGGCCAGGCTTCGCCGACCTTTCAGATCTCGCGAATGGCGGGAACCGGCAGGTATCTCGCCATGACTATTGTCTGGTTTCAATTCGTCGCCATTCAGTTGATTGCCGTCGTGATGCTCAGCACCGCTATCAATGACGAGATCACCCGTCGGACCCTTGCCGTGCTGATGACCACGCCGATCAACAGCTTTCAGATTGTCATCGGCAAGCTTACCGGTGGTCTGCTCCAGTTGGTTCTGCTGCTGGGCATCAGTCTGCCGCTCTTGGCCATCATCCGCGTCTTCGGCGGCGTACCCTGGGACTATGTCATATCGAGTCTCTGCGTGACTGTCACCGGGGCGCTGCTTGCCGGCTCGCTCAGCCTGGCGTTCTCTATATATAACCGACAAGCGCACGCCGTCATCGTTCGCACCGTGCTTGTCTGCTTTTTGTTCTATATGCTGCCGTTGATCGTCGTGTCGTTGGTGGATTTTGCCTATCAGGTTCGCATCGTTCGCGAGACGACGCTCGCCTACGTCAATCCCTTCGTCATGATGGGCTATGCCACTCGGAACATGCTTTTGCCTTTGTCGCGTCATCCTACTCCGTCCTGGTCGCTGCACTGCGCGATCATGGCCGGCATCTCGGCGTTGCTGCTGGGGCTCTGCACCTTCTGTGTCCGACGGGTAGGGCTGTGCCAGGCGACCGGGCAGGCCGGTCTGTTCACGACCCGTAAGGAGCGTCGCGCCGCCAAGCGAAAACGTAAAACGATATTGACGCCGAACACGGCCTCCGGCTCCATCCGGCGAGCCTTTGGTCCGCCGATCGTCTGGAAGGAAATGATGAGCATCTGGAAGCAGGTCCGTAGCCTGAAAGGAATTCTCGGCATCGTTTTGGCTGTTGTCACCTTGGTGGCCATTTACGGATTCTGCGCGTACCAAGGCGTGCTTGGTCGCAAGGAGGTTCACATGGCCTTCATCGGGATCTACTTTTTCTTCGGCCTGCTTCGGACGGCCACCGCCGCCGCCACGAGCATCACCAGTGAGAAGGAGGCGCGGACCTGGCCCCTCCTGCTCATCACGGAGTTGACCGAAAGGCAGATTGTCCTGAGCAAAATAGGCGCCTCGTGCCTGGCCGGCTCGCCCTTCTGGTGCCTGCTGGCCGGTCACGTGGCCGTGTTCAGCGTCACGGGTGGCGCCTTGGCGCGGTTTTGCCTTTGGCCCTGCTGGTTGTCAGCAGCGTGCTGCTGGTCTCCGCTGTGGGCGTTTTCTTCAGCTCGTGCTTTGCGCGCAGCTCGACATCCGCCTCCGTCAATACCGTGCTGTTCCTGTGGTTTACCGTGCCGATCTGTCAGCCTTTGCCGGCCAGCCCGATTGTGGCTGCCGTTATGATTTTGGGTGTCGCCGGCGGGTGGGGCGCAACCGGTACTCCACATTTTCGGGCAGGCTCTGGCGGGACATGGCTTTGGGCGTTTCTGACGTCCGGGCTCGCCCTGATTGTTCTGGCGGTTGTTTACGTGTCACTGGCTTTTGCCGCGTTTGCCGTTGCCGTAACGAACATACGCCGTAGACGCTTGTAACCGGGATCGAATCCGATTATGATTTCTGCTTTGCACAGTTTTGCCTGGAAAGCTCTGGACCTGTCTTGGCTGACGGGGCCGATCTTCGGTAAGGAGCTTCGCGTCTCCAGCCGGCGTCGAAGAAACTATGTCCTGCGTTTCATGTATCTCGCGTTGCTGACTGTCTTTCTAACGGTGGTCTGGATGAACGAAGTGTATTACAGCGGTTCGTCCGTCTATCGCGTCTCTCGAATGGCTAAAATCGGCCAGACGATCATTGCTTGGATCGCCTGGCTCCAGTTCTGCGCCATACAGCTTGCCGCCGTGATCATGCTCAGCACCTCGATTAGTGATGAGATCTACAACCGCACTCTCGGCCTGCTGATGACCACGCCAATCAACAGCTTTCAGGTCGTCATGGGCAAACTCCTTAGCAAGCTGCTCCAGTTGATCCTGCTGCTGGCCATCAGTCTGCCGCTGCTGGCCATCGTCCGCGTTTTCGGGGGCGTGCCCTGGGGCTACGTGATCTCCAGCCTTTGCCTCACGCTGACGACGATCATTTTTTTGGGCTCGCTCAGTTTGTTCTTTTCGATTTTCAGCCGCAGGCCCTACAAAGTCATTATCTTGACCTTTCTGGTCGTCGGTATCCTTTTTGCCGTTCTGCCGTTTCTGTCCGCCATGTTGTGGCACACGATGAAATTGAAGTCGGTCATCTCGGAAAATACTTTGTTCGTCCTCATCTCTGCATTCAATCCCTACGCCACGATGATCTTTAGCACGATAAAGATGCTCGAACCCCGGGCCGCAGGCTCGATACCCTCGGTCTCCTGGCCTTTGCACTGCGGCGTCATGCTGGCCGTCTCGGCGATGATCCTGTTTGTCTCTGTGATCCGGGTCCGCAAAGTCGCGCTGCGCCAGGTCAGCGGACAGTTGGGCATTTCACGCCGCAGGCGCCGGTCCGGCAAAAACGCAAATGGGGCTTCGAGCAGCCGCCGGGACTGCGTTGCCGCGATCAGACACATTACAGGTCCGCCCGTTCTCTGGAAGGAGCTGAGAATCCCACTACTGGGACGGCGAAAGATCGCTACCTGTATTGTGATTGGCCTCTGCGTGCTGCTGCTAGCGCTGACGTACTACCTGTGCGCCAGGGACGGCATTCTGGATGACGAAGACATCCACATGTCCTACGTTACGGTTGCTCTGGGGCTCGGGCTGCTGTCCACCGTCGTCCTCTCGGCCACGTGTATCACTTCCGAAAGAGAATCCCGTACTTGGCCCTTGCTCCTGGCCACCACTCTCGACGACAAGGCGATCGTGTTCGGCAAGTGGGTGGGCATCCTGCGGCGGTGTCTGCCCGCCTGGATATGGCTGTTCGGGCACGTCACCATCTTCAGCCTGGGAGGCCTTATCCACCCCGTGGTGATCTTCCAAATGGGACTTCTGGTGGCGTGGTCACTGGTATTTCTTTCGGGCAGCGGCCTTTATTTCAGCTCCTGTTTCAAACACACGACCACGGCGGTCACGATGAATTGTGCGTTGGCAATTGTGCTTTGGGCGATATTGCCTATCTTCTTTGGGATCGTTGGTGGGTTATTTAGTGCGTGTCGGGAGGTGGCCGAGGTGTACATGGACACAAATCCTTTTGTTCATGCTGTCGCGATTCTGGAAGCCACCGTCGGGGGATTGGATGACTTTCGTTGGTTCAGTTTCCGTGGAAAGGACTCGCTGAGTATTATAGAATCGACGATCTGGATGCTGATATGTACGGCCGGCTATACGCTATCAGGTTTTCTCTTTGCCTGGCGCGCCAAGAGCCGGTTGCGGCGCCATATTTTTTAGGTAGGTTCTAAGGAACGATGACCGCAAAGCTGATTGACTCTATCATGCGGTTCCACGGGCTGTCCCGGCTGACGGGGCCCATTTTCGATAAGGAGCTTCGCGTCTCCAGTCGCCGTCGAAGAAACTACGTCCTGCGATCTTTGTACATCATCTTCTTGACCTTTTTCATTGCGAGTGTCTGGATGACCGTCGTCCAGTTCCAGGGCTCCACGGCCTATCAGAAATCGCGCATGGCGCTGGCCGGGATGACCGTCGTGACCACGATCGTCACGTTCCAGTTCATCGCCACCCAGTTAATCGCCATCATCATGCTAAGCACCTCGATCAGCGACGAGATCTATCACCGAACGCTGGGCCCGCTGATGACCACACCGATCAACAGCTTTCAGATCGTCATGGGAAAGCTCCTGAGCAAACTACTCCAGCTCATGCTGCTTTTGGCGATCAGCTTGCCGCTGCTGGCTATCGTTCGTATCCTCGGCGGCGTCCCGTGGCGCTACGTTTTGTCGAGCCTGTGTATCACGCTGACTGCCGTGATTTTTGCCGGAACACTCAGCCTGTACTTTTCAATCCACAACCGGCGCGCCTACGTTGTGATTATCAAGACCGCCGTGATGCTTGGCGTTCTCTACTTCTTTGTCCCGACTATCACGATAGCGCTGCTCAGCTCGCGGTGGCTGGGCATCTCCGGATCATTATCTCCACGAATGATCGCTCCGCTTGCGGTTTTCTTTCTCCACCTCAATCCCTTCGGTGCTCTCTCCGTTAACACGGCCGCGATGATATCCCCGGGGGCCACGACTGCGATGCTGCTACCTATGGCGCCGGTCGGAAGAGCCTTTTTCTATTGGCCCACCCATTGCGCGCTCATGCTGGCCGCCTCGGCGGGGCTGATCGCACTGTCCGTCAAGGTCGTGCGCAAGGTCGCGCTGCGCCAGGCCACGGGCCAGCTTGAACTGTCTCCGAAACGCGCATCCGGCCGAAAGAGAAAGAAATCTTCGCGACAGCGCACCGAAGCGCAAGAGCATGCCGGTTCCATCCGGGCGGTCAATGGCTCGCCCGTCCTCTGGAAGGAGCTTCGGGCCCCAATGATTCAGGGCGCCGAGGGCAAGTACAGTATCATCGGATTGGCGATTACGATTGCGGCCCTGGGGATCACGTATGGCGTGTGTGCGAAAGAAAAGTGTCTGGACGAAGATTTTACGCATATTACGTACACCGTGATGTTCGTCGTGATAGGCTCGATCTTCCATATGGTGCTCTCGGCGACCAGTATAACCACCGAGAAGGAGACCCGCGCCTGGCCCATCCTGTTGGCGACCTCGATGGACGACTGGCACATCCTTCTGGGCAAGGCCGTCGGTGTTTGTCGCCGGTGCCTTCCGATCTGGCTGCTTCTGGCCGGACACGTCGTGCTTTTCGTGCTGGTCCGCTACATCCATCCGATCGCGATCTTTCATCTGCTCCTTTTTGTTCCGGGGCTCGCCGTCCTTCTCACCGGTTCCGGCATTTATTTCAGCGCGCGCTGCAAGCGGACCACCTCGGCCGTCGTCGCCACCTTCGCCCTTGCCCTCGTGCTCTGGATCATCGTCCCGGCACTGATGGGGCTGGCGGCCGTGACTCACCGCGGCGAGGATATTCTGGAACGATACATCTGTGCCCACCCGCTGGTCCAAGTCAGCGTGCTCATGTCCGGAGCCGGCGGGCGCAACAACGCGCACGCCAAGCTATCGAATCTCCCATTTGACTGGCCGGACAAGGATCTCGGCGAAGGTGTCGGGCCGGCCACCGGCGCGTTGCTGGTTCACACGTCCATCTACATGTCGGTGGGCATGCTTTTCGCCTGGCGCGCCAAACGCCGATTCAGACGAAGAATCTTCTGATGCAATACAGGGGAATATCATTGGAAACGTTCACAAAATACAAACCGCTGATTGAAAATTCCGATTTCACAATTCAAAAGGAGGCAGCTTTGTCCTCTTTGGATATCCGTACTGTTGATGAACCTATTCGGAATGTCATAACGGCGTTGAATGACATTCCTTTTTGCTTCACGATCCAAAGCTGTTTCGGGCACTTTGTCTTTGGAAAACAGAAGAACCCGAAAAATCTGCATCCCTTGCCTCAGACAGAGATTATCGGTGACATCGAATATAGAATCGCCTATGTGGCCGTATGTGTTCAAAGAAGTGAGCCGGTCGCCAGGTTTCTAAGTGAACTAAGTGACATACAGAAGATTGATCCACGATATATTCAGTTCGGATGTGCGAACTGGTTTTGGGAACGACAGGTCAATTCGTACGTGATCCAAGTCGAGCCGGAAAGATATTCTAAAAGGGACAGCGCCCGGATCCCATATCGAGAAGCCAAACACATAGAAGAGCTGAAACGGGATGTTTTCGTCCATATTCACTCATTGGCAAAGTCTTCATTGGGCTAAAATATAGGTGAGGTGCGATGCATCGCCCCGATTTAGGAAGAATAAATGAACAAAGAGAGTCAAATCATAGACTGGCTTCTCAGAGGAAACCTGATCTTCCTGTTTCACATAGTGTTCTTTTCCCTGCCTTTGCGTGCCGGTAATCTGTCTTATCCGATTGTCGATACCGGGCAAATCCGGTGTTACAACAATCGAACGGAAATCGAATACCCAAAAGCCGGCGAACATTTTTTCGGTCAGGACGCTCACTACAGCGGCAACCAGCCGGCATATCGTGACAATGGCGACGGCACCGTGACCGACCTGAATACCCGATTAATGTGGACGCAAGATCCCGGCAGTAAAAAGACGTTCAAGCATGCCGTCGCGGGGGCGGCTACGTGCCGGGTCGGCGGCTACGACGACTGGCGCCTGCCCACGATCAAAGAGCTTTACTCGCTGATTCTGTTCAGCGGTACCGATCCGGATCCGAGGAGTATGAATTCATCCAGGCAAACGCCGTTCATTGACACAAAATATTTCAAATTCAAATACGGCGATCACGATGTTCGGGGTGAACTTCGCCGACGGCCGCATTAAGGGATACGGCCTCTGGACCCCGAGAGGCGAAAAGGCATTTTACACTTTGTATGTTCGTGGCAATACGGACTATGGCAAGAATGATTTTAGAGACAATGGAGACGGGACCGTTACGGATCATGCAACTGACCTGATGTGGATGAAGGTCGATAGCGGCTACTTAAGGGCCGGCCTGAAAAAGGATGGCAGAATGAATTGGCAGCACGCACTTACATGGGCCGAAAATCTTGAATACGCAGGCTACGATGACTGGCGTCTGCCCAACGCCAAGGAGCTTCAGAGCATCGTGGATTATTCGCGTTGTCCGGATGCGACAAAGTCGGCGGCCATTGATCCCGTTTTCGAGGTGACTTCCATCACAAATGAAGGCGGCGTGGAGGATTATCCTTTTTACTGGACCGGCACGAGCCATTGCAGTGTTTTCAGTGCCGAAGCCGCCGTCTATGTAGCTTTTGGTAGATCACCGGGCTGGATGCGGGATCGCCGCACTTTCCGGCGAGTACTATTGGACGTTCACGGGACCGGATCACAACGTAGCGATCCCAAAACAGGAAATGCGTCGAACTTTCCCTACGGCCGGGGTCCACAGGGTGACGTGATTCGTATTGACAACTACGCTCGCTGCGTTCGCGGCGGTATTGCCGAACTTCGCACCAGCGCTCGTCCGGTTGAAATCAAATATTGATCGCGCCGTGCTCAGTATGACAGACCCCAGCCGGTACCAGGGTAAGATGAATCGCACCAATTCCAAGAGAATGGAGCCATGCCGGATTAGAGACTGGAGGAGAATGCACCGATACGGTTGCCGCAGTGCGAAGCATCGCACCCGGCATGGCTGCAAGATTTGGCTGATCGGAAGACACATTTTTCCGACCAAATGCCCACCGAAGAGCCACAACGTAGGGCCAAGTGATCAGAACACTTCGCCAGACGCGTTACCACAACTGGAGTCGGCCGCGCATAAAAGCAAAGATGATGGCCAGCACGACCATCACCAAGGCCATCTTTAGAAGACGGAAATCACTTTTCTTATTAGTGGCTTTTAACTGGCCCTTTAGGCTTTCTATTTTCCTTTTGGTTTGTTTTCTGCTCATGTTTATGCCCTCACTTTCTCCCGGGCGGTGAACAGATGGCAAGCGTGCCGAAATCACCAAACTGTGCCAGGATTTGTTCTCAGTTTTGGCCGGTTCACCCCCGGTAATGACAAATCAGGGTATCATCATTTCCCATCCTGTGAAAAACGCCTCGTGCTCACAGCGGTTATACCATGAGCAAACGTTACAGGTTCACCTCCGAATAAGTCGAAGGATCGTAATCCAGCTCCCGGTACAAATCAAAGCCCGCCGGGACTTTGGTGCTGTTCACCCGGTCAAAGTTCATGGTCGCATTGCCGTCAACCAAAGTAGGGCTGTC
>SMTZ1_10002583_pt1 | contig 18208 bp, 15 predicted proteins | sample DeeMarSWOR136_30_FD_25667 | JGI IMG/M metagenome (IMG submission 25667)
TCCTACTATTGTAAAAATCCTTTAGAGGCCATCATGCTGCAGTACGGAGGCCTCGCCTGGTTCGGCGGACTGATGGGCGGTATGGCGGCAGGTGTCTTCTATTTAAAAAGAAAGAAGCTGCCCATCCTGAGAGTCATAGACCAGACGGTTCCCTTTGTTGCCTTGGGGCAGTCCATAGGCAGGGTAGGCTGTCTTTTGAACGGCTGCTGCTATGGAAAGGCAGCAGCAGTCGGGCTGTATTTTCCTGTGCATCAGTTCATCCTCATTCCCGTCCAGATATATTCTTCGATTCTCTTGCTGGTGATCTTTGTTATCTTACGGTTCCTGCAGGAGAGGCCTCACCGAGAGGGGCAAATCCTCTGCGCCTATCTGCTTTTGTATTCCGTAAAAAGATTTTTTATTGAATTCTGGCGAGCTGATAACCCGGTCATTTTCTTGGGATTGACGTTGTTTCAGGTTTTAAGCATCCTGATGTTCTCAGGGGCCGTGATTTCACTCGTCTTGATGAAAACAAAGAAAAGCAAAATCCCTTAAAGTCCTCCCCTCGAGACTATCGATGAACATATTCACCTTAAAAGTCTCATCCCCACAATCTCATCAGCGTCTGGATTTATTCATTCTCAAGTTTACCCAGGAAAGGAAATTGGGTTTTTCCCGCGTTTTCATCAAGCAGTTGATTATGGAGGGGCAAGTCAGATTAAAGGGTCAGGAGGTACGCAAGCCTCATTATAAAGTAAAAGTCGGCGAAGAATGGCACGTCCGCGTCAAAGAACAAAAGGTCGCGGAGTTGTCTGCAGAGGATATCCAATTGGAGGTCGTCTATGAAGACGAAGACTTGGCGGTCATCAATAAACCCGCCGGATTGGTGGTGCATCCGGCTCCTGGTAACCCCAAGCATACACTGGTCAACGCCTTGCTGAATCGTTTCCAGCACCTCTCGAATATCAATCCTGCCAGGCCTGGCATTGTCCATCGTTTGGATAAGGAGACATCCGGGCTTTTGGTAATTGCAAAAAATAATTTTACTCATTTAGCTTTAACCGAACAATTTGCATCACACACCGTCAAACGCAGGTACGTCGCCGTCGTGAAAGGAAAAGTGGAGTTTGACGAAAATGTCATCGAAATGCCTATCGGCCGGCATCCTTTTAAAAGAAAAAATATGGCCGTCAGCTTCCTTAAACACGCCAAATACGCCAAAACACATTACCGAACTCTCTTACGAACGCAAGAAGCCAGTTTATTGGAACTGGAGCCATTCACGGGCCGCACCCACCAATTAAGAGTACATTTAGCTTACATTCATCATCCCATACTGGGAGATAAAAAATACGGAAAGAACGATACCTTTGCACGTTTAGGCCTGCATGCCTGTCTGATTGGCTTCCAACACCCCAGGACAAAAAAATATGTGGAATGGTCCTGTCAAACACCAAAAGAGTTTCTAAAATTTTTTAAGTCTCGAAAGCTTAAAAAAATAAATCTTGATTTTTGAGTACGCAGTGCTATAGTAATACAAAAAGTCAGAGCATCCAGCAAAAAGGAGGCAGAATGTTACGACAAGGCAAGGCCTTAACCATTGTCTTTATCGTATTAATATCTATAACCTTAGCTTTTACCGGAGGCGTGATTTATCTTTTACAGAAAGAAAAATTAAGGGCCGTGGAGCTGGAAAACAGTTTAAAGGATTTAACTAAAAAGCAGGCCTTCACGGAAGAAGAACTTTCGAAATCAAGAAAACTGATTACCGACCTGCAGTTGCGCTTGGATGAATCCAAGAGTGAGATTAAACTTTTAACCGCTGACCTAGAGTTGCAAAAAAAGGATAGCCAGCAAGCACAGTCAAGAATGGAGCAGCTTAATATCGATCTGGCTGAACAGCAGCAACTCAGGCAGGACCTGGAAAAAAAGTTTAATCTAGCCGAGGAAGATTTACGCAATGCCATGAGCAAAATAAAAGAATTAGATTCAGAGAAGGAAACCCTAGAGGCGAAGGTCAAAGAATTAGAAGCGAAGACCCAGGAAGTGGAACTTGGTAAGATCGTTGTTTCCCCTGATGTTGATATATCAGGTTCAAAACACTATGAAATACCTGAGGTTAGCGTAATGCCGGGCCGTGTGAGTCAGATGTTAGGCGTTCAAGGAAAGGTGCTGGTCGTTAATAAAGAGTATAATTTCGTGGTTATTAATGTGGGAGCCAAAGATGGCGTTGATGTAGGTGATGAATTTTCCGTTTTTGATAATAATAGTTTAATCGGTGATATAAAAGTGGAAAAGGTTCATGATTCTATGGCAGCTGCAGGTTTTCTGACTGCCGACATGAAAAACAAGATCAGTGAAGGTGATAAAGTCGTACAAAAGGTGCGATGATACCTTTTGTCATCCATTCTGTTCCTTGCCTCAAGGGAACCGTAGCACTTCCCGGCGACAAATCCATAGCCCACCGTTCTCTTATCATTAGTGCAATCACTGCGGGTAAAACCAGAATAGAAAATTTTCCTCTCAATCAGGATTGTTTAATTACACTGAAAGCCTTTCGTATGTTGGGCATATTTATAACGCATAAGGATAATCTAGAGAGGTCTACTTCTACTATCGAAGTCTTTGGCAGGGGGCTTTGGGGTTTAACAAAGCCAGCAAAAGGGATATGGACAGGGAATTCAGGGACTACCCTGAGGCTCATTTCCGGGGTGCTTTCTGGACAACAATTTAATTGTCGACTTACTGCTGGTAAGTCTTTGTCTCGCCGACCCATGCTTAGAGTCACGGAACCTCTTAGGCTGATGGGAGCTAATATTAAAGCTAAAAGGAAAAGTGGCAGTAAGGAGGAATATGCACCACTGACAATCAAGGGGACTTTGCTCCATTCAATAATATACAGAGTGCCTGTGCCTTCTGCCCAAGTCAAGTCAGCACTTTTACTAGCTGCTCTTTTTGCAAGGGGGAAGACAAAAATTTACGAACCGATTCCCACCCGAGACCATACAGAACGCATGCTTAGAGCTTTTCAGGCAGACATAAAACTATTTAAAAATAGGATAGTTATAAATGGTTTAAGAGAATTGGTTTCTGTGAAAAGGATCTATGTACCTGGGGATTTATCTTCAGCAGCTTTCTTTATGGTCTTAGGTGCCTTGGCGCCAAAGTCTAAAATTCTCATCAAAGACGTTAGCCTTAATCCTACCCGAACAGGTGTGATTTCGGTGTTGAAAAGGATGGGCGCCCATATCCATATTAAGATACAAAAGGAAAGAAAAAATAATGGGGAGCCTTGGGGTGATGTCAGGCTAGAGAGCAGCCGGTTAAAGGGCGTGGAGGTTAAAAAAGAGGAAATTCCGTCGATTATTGATGAGCTTCCTGTTTTGATGGTAGCTGCTTGTCTTGCCAGGGGACTGACTATTTTTGAAGGAATCCAAGAGTTACGCGTAAAAGAAACAGACCGTATTCGTTCCATGGTTGAAAATTTACGAAAAATGGGCGCAGACGTGCGCCTTCAAAAGTCCAAGAAATTGGATAAAATCAGAATTCTCGGTGGTAAAGAATTAAGAGGAGCCTGTGTGAAGACTTTCGGGGACCACAGGACTGCCATGAGCATGATAGTGGCAGGGCTTCTGGCTAAAGGTATGACGCGTTTAGACGATATCTCATGCATAAACAAATCCTTCCCAAATTTCCTCAACGTTTTGAATCATTTAATACAATAAACTTAAATTTTCGCTTTTTCACGCTTTGGTGCCAGGCCATTCTAGCTGTACATTCATTTTTTGACAGCAAATTTTACTAACTTTTTATTTGACAAATAGTTTAATCTCTGTTAAACTTGTATAAATCTTTACAGGTTTCCAAAAGGAGATGGTGATGGTGAATTTTTGGGGTTTAATTAAGAAATTTTATAATTTTTTATTGGACTTTTACTCAAATGATATGGGTATTGATTTAGGTACAGCAACCACCCTGGTTTATGTCAAGGGAGAGGGAGTAGTGCTTTGTGAGCCTTCGGTTGTGGCTATCAGGAAAAGTACTTCCAGAGTTGAGGCAGTAGGAGAAGAGGCCAAGCGGATGTTAGGCCGTACGCCTGGCAATATTGTAGCTATCAGGCCGATGCGGGATGGGGCTATAACGGATTTTGAAGTGACAGAAGCGATGTTGCGCTATTTTATAAGAAAGGTCAGGCATCGCCGCTTTCAGGTGAGGCCGCGTATTGTCATAGCCGTCCCCTCTGGCATTACGGAAGTCGAGAAGCGGGCTGTCAAAGAGTCTGCTGAGCGAGCGGGAGCCAGAGATGTCTTTCTCATGGATGAACCGATTGCCGCGTCTATAGGTGTTGGTCTTCCCATCCAAGAGCCCATTGGAAATATGATTATTGATGTTGGGGGAGGCACGACAGAAATTGCCGTCATTTCTTTAGCAGGGACTGTCTTCTCAAAGTCTATACGTATTGGTGGTGATGAAATGGATGATGCCATCATTGAGTATTTAAAAAAGACTTATAATTTGATGGTGGGGGAGCGTACTTCCGAAGACATAAAAATAAAGATCGGTTCAGCCTATCCCATGGAAGAAGAGTTGAGTATGGAGGTCAAGGGAAGAGACCTGGTGGCGGGACTGCCCAAGACAGTAACCATTACTTCAGAGGAAATCCGGGAAGCTTTACAGGAACCTCTACGTGCCATTTTGGAAGTTACAAAGATTTCTTTAGAGAGGACGCCTCCGGAACTTGCCTCTGACCTGATAGAGCACGGTATTGTTATGGCCGGAGGAGGAGCCTTGTTAAAAGGGTTGGATAAATTGATTTCAGAAGAAACCGGCTTACCTGTCCATGTAACGGATGACCCTGTGACTGCCGTCGTGCAGGGAACGGGGAAGGTTCTGGACAATCCGCGCCTTTTACACGACGTCACCGTTCCCGTAAAATTCTAAATTCAAATCTTTGCTTTCTGTGTAGGATGTGTTTAAATTCAAAAAGAAAACTTTAATTTTTCTTTCGGTCTCCTGCGTTTTACTCCTATTGATTTCACTTTCCCTGCCTTACCTAAAGAATCCTGCCCTGGTGATTTTAAAACAGCCCTTGCGTTTGTTCACTTTTATCCGCCAAGAGATAACCGCTCTTGTTTTTTTTCATCGTAACGCCATCCAAAGGGAATCTCTCAAAAAGGAAAATGAGGTTCTCAAGAGCAAACTGAATGTCCAGGAAGACCTTCGTCTTGAGAACGAACGATTAAAGGAGTTGCTTTCTTTGAGGGATCGCTCCTCCCATAAACTTATAGCCTGCCGGGTCATTGGCCGTTCCATAGACAGTTGGGCCTCCAGCATCATTATCGATAAAGGTAGAAACAGCGGCTTAAGACGCGGGATGCCTGTCGTGACGTCGCTGGGACTCGTCGGCAGAGTTGCCGAGGCCTCCGAAATCACCAGCAAAGTTATGCTTATCAATGACCCGAACCTATCCGTCTCCAGTATCGTGCAGCGCAGCCGTCAGGAGGGCCTGGTGTCCGGGACGCTGGGCAGCCACCTGATCATGAGATACCTGCCGCAGGATGCCGATATAGAAATTAATGATATAATCGAAACGAGCGGTTTGAACGAAACCTTTCCCAAGGGTCTGCTGATAGGCGTTGTGGTTGATACTGGCAAGGAATATTCTGGCTTGAGCCGATTTGCCATCATTAAACCTGCCGTGAATCTGTATGGTATCGAAGAAGTGCTAGTTGTCGTGGAATAAATATGAAGAGGCTATTATTTGCAGGCATCATCCTCCTGCTGGGGGTTCTCCAGGTAACGCTTATCGATTCCTTCAAGATATTTAACGTCAAGCCCGATCTTCTCTTAATGATCGCCATTATTGCCAGCTTTTTTTTCGATTTTAAAGAAGCTCTGGTTTTAAGCGTTTTTGCCGGCGTTTTGAAAGACATACTGGGAACGGACGTTTTTGGGATGCATACGCTCTTGTTCCCTCTATGGATTTTTCTTATCGAACGCCTCAACCGCCAAGTCCCGATCGATCAGGACCTTATCCGCCTGATTCTTATTTTTGTTATCACATTTTTGCATCATATGCTCCGGGGCCTGATTTTGGTATGGTTGGGCCAACAGATCCGGTCAGGTATTTTCTTGCGCATTCTTTTTGTCGAATCTATTTACACGACCGTTGTATACCTTTGGGTCTTTAAGGGATTGCAGCGATGGATGGTTTTAGATGAACAGAATCAAGAGCGTTAATATATTAGTCAACGGCCTCTTTGTCTTCATCGCCTTGAGCCTGATTAACCTTCAGGTTATCCAGGGGAAAAAATTCAGAATACTCAGCGAAAAGAACTGTATTCGTTTGATTCCACAGGCTGGTGCGCGGGGCAGGATTCTGGACCGCCAGGGCCGTGTTATCGTAGACAATAAGCTGGCTTATGATTGCCTGCTTTTACCAGAAGAGCTCAACCAGCAAGAAGAAACTCTGCAGGGCGTGTCTAAAGTGTTAGGAATATCCCTGAAAGATTTAAAAGAGGCATTGCGTCGAGGGTATATTGCTGCTTCTGTACCGGTTACGGTTGCAAAAAATTTAGGGATGAAAGAGGCGATTGCGCTGGAGGAGCTTAGAAACGATTTACCGGGTATCATCATACAGCCGCATCCCATGAGGACTTATCCTTATGCAGGCCTGGCCAGTCACATCTTAGGATATGTCAGTGAGATTGACCGCTGGCGGCTGACTAAGCTGGCTGATTACGGATATAAGACCAAAGACCTGGTGGGTTTTGGCGGAGTGGAAGAGAAGTACGATTATTATTTACGCCAGGAAGAAGGTGGTCTTTCGGTTGAGGTAGACCACCGGGGCAGGCTTGTGCGCACCTTGGGATTCCGGCCGCCGCATAACGGCCAAGATATGCGATTGACCGTTGATTTAAACATCCAGAAAATTATCGATGAAGAGATGGCTTTCAAAAAAGGCTGCGTTATCCTGATGGATCCTTACAGCGGAGAAATCACAGGCTTAGCCAGTGGTCCGCATTTTGATCCGTCCCTGTTTATGGACAGAAGCCGTTCTGTACTTTCTAGCCTTTTTAAAGATCCTGATGCCCCTTTCATTAACCGGGCCATCAGCGGTACATATCCAGCTGGCTCCGTGTTCAAATTAGTTTTAGCGACGGCAGCTCTTGAGACCGGTAAATTGAATCTCAATACGACCTTTGTTTGTAAAGGCAGTCTTCAAGTCGGCAGAAAGAAATTTCTCTGTTGGGATACGCATGGCCCGCAGAACCTGATCAAGGCCATTGCACATTCCTGTAACGTCTTTTTCTACAGAACCGGACTGGTGCTGGGGGCACAGACTATACACGATTTTGCCCTGAAGTTCGGCTTGGCCAAAACGACTTCTTTCGAACTGCCCTATGAAGCTGCCGGTTTCGTCCCGTCACCTCTTTGGAGAAAAATCCATAAATTCAAAAATTGGTATGACGGAGACACAGCCAACTTAAGCATTGGTCAAGGAGAGGTCCTGGTAACGCCTTTGCAAATCGTGCGCATGATGGCTGTATTTGCCAATGGCGGTTATCTGGTTACGCCCTACATCGTTCAATCCATCGGGGAAAAGGATATCTGGGTTTATCATAAGAAGGCAGTGCGTCTGCCTTTCAAAGCAGAAAATCTGGAATACATCAGGCAGGGACTGAGGGAAGCTGTCTCGCTTCCTTCTGGTACAGGTAATGTCCTATCAGGCCTTCCCCTGTCGGTTGCCGCAAAAACAGGCACGGCCCAGACCGGCACAGGCACATCGCACGCGTGGTTTGTGGGCTTTTTCCCCTCGCAGAAGCCAAAATATGTCATGTGCGTTTTTTTAGAAAAAGGAGGTCCCGGTTATATGTCCTGCGTATTGGCTAAGCGGATTATCGAGCGCATGCTCGCCGAGGGCGCCCTGGAGCAAAGATGATCCATTTGAAGAGCTCTGTCATCCTATTCATCGTTGCTATTCTAATTGCAAGCCTTGGGATTTTGTCCATCTACAGTAGCACGCATCAGAAAGAGAGTGAGCCCAGGCAGGATATTTATAAGCGGCAGATGCTCTGGGTGCTGCTGGGCATACTTATCTTTTTCGTTTTATCGCGCGTGAATTACCGATGGCTCTGGGATGCTACCTACATTCTATATATCCTAGCGGTTTTACTTCTTATCTTAGTGTTTATTCTGGGTGCGACACGCCTGGGCGCCCAGCGATGGCTGCATTTAGCCTGGTTTAACTTTCAACCATCTGAAATTACGAAAGTGATCATGGTCATTTTCTTATCCCGATACTTTACCCGTAAATCTGTAGACGATATTGCCCTGATCTCGGAGAAGTTTGGCTTAAGGGAAGGTCTCATCTATCCTTTAATATTTGTGGCACTCCCTGTACTTTTTATTTACGAACAGCCGGATTTAGGGAGTGCGGCCATGATCCTTTTTCTGTTCATCGCCATTTTATATCTGACCCACGTAAGGCTGCGATATTTTGTGATCTTGATGTTGATTGTGATTTTATCTTTGCCTCTATTGTGGCACTTTTTGCGCGATTACCAAAAGGAGAGACTTCTCGTGTTTTTAAACCCCAATATTGATCCCCTGGGAGCCGGTTATACGGTCATCCAGGCAAAGATCACGATTGGCTCAGGAGGATTGTTCGGAAAGGGTTGGCTGGCAGGGACCCAGAGTCAATTGCACTTTCTGCCTGAGGCACATACGGATTTTATTTTCGCTACTTTTTGCGAAGAGTGGGGGTTGTTCGGTAGCTTAGTGTTATTGTTTTTGTATTACCTTCTCATCCGGCAGGTTTTTCTTATCGCGCAAAGGACGCACGACCATTTCGGAAGCCTCCTGGCCTTTGGCATCTCTTTGATGCTGGGGATCCAGATCTTCATCAATATCGCCATGAATCTGAGTCTGGCGCCGGTGGTGGGGCTGCCTCTGCCGCTGTTAAGTTACGGCGGCTCATCCATCGTTACGACCTTTGCAGCGCTTGGCATCCTGGCGAACATTGACAGAACCCGTTCCGTATTTTAATATATTGATTTTATGGTTTTGCTTCCGTCACGAAAATTTTTGCCGTGCACTTCAGTTTACGTCTCGCTTTCGCTCGCAACTTACGCTGACAAGCCAGGGTTACTCGGCTTCAGCTCGCCGTAATCCCTCGTGCACGCTATAGGTTACCTGCTGTGCCAAAAATTTTCTAATTGTTCCGGAAGCAAAACGCATAAAATCTTTTCAACAAGCCTAAAAACTATATTCGTCCGCACCTTACCAGGCGCATTATTTATTAATGCAATTTCAAGCAAAAAACAACATTTAAAAGGAGGTAACGAGATATGTGTTATATTATTTTGGGTTACTTGTTTTCGACGATCATAGGAGCAATATTTTTAAGAATTGTTATCGATAACTGGCTATGGTCTTATATAATTAAGGAACAAAAAATACCAGGTAAACCTCGTGCAATTCTTACTTTGCCTTTAGGAATCATTGAGAGGCTATTATATACTTCGGCTTTTTTCCTTGGTTTTCCTGAATGGGTTCCTGTTTGGTTAGGATTAAAAGTAGCAGTAAGCTGGAAGCGTTGGCAAAAAGAGGAAGAAAGAGGAATATATAATATTTTTTTGATTGGTAATGCATTATCGCTCATTTTTGGTTTTGTGGGTGCTTGGATCGCTCTCGGTCAGCTACCTATTTTAAAAAAGTAATTATAAATATAACATTGTAACATTGTGGCTTGGTGACGTGGTGACCTATTGATATGAATAACGACATTCTGTTACAGGTTCAAAAGCCGGCGCGATACATCGGCCAGGAGTGGAATGTTTCGCGCAAAAATTTTGATGAGGCGCGCATAAAGTTTGCCATCTGTTTCCCTGACCTTTACGAGATCGGGATGAGCAATTTAGGCATCAGGATTCTTTATGGCCTGTTAAATCAACAGGAGGATGTGGTGTGCGAGAGGTTCTTTTCTCCTGGGGTGGACCTTGAGCCTCTGATACACAGCCGCAAAGCGGATCTACTTTCCTTGGAATCAGGAAAGAAGCTTCGCGAATTCGATATCATCGGATTTTCCCTGGCGAGTGAATTAGGTTATACGAATGTCTTGAACATTCTGGATTTAGGCGGAATTCCTTTGAAGGCCAGTGAACGTGACGAAAGGCATCCCATCATTATAGGAGGTGGGCCGTGTACCTTGAATCCAGAACCCATGCATGCATTCTTTGATTTCTTTGTCATAGGAGAAGCGGAGGAGGCGATTTTAGAGATTTTGGATATTTATCGTAAAGGCAAATCCTCATTCCTAAATCGGCGGGAGCTGTTGTTAAGGCTTGCGCAGGTTGAAGGCGTTTACGTTCCTTCGTTTTACGAAGTCCAATACGCTCCCGATGGCTCGTTGCTTGAGTTTAAGCCTAAAGAAGAAGGTGTAGCCGCAAAAATCTCTAAGCGTATCGTTAAGGATTTCGATACCTCCTTTTTTCCCGTGGATTGGCTTGTCCCTTATATCCAGATTGTCCATGACCGCATCACCTTAGAGATTATGCGCGGCTGTCCGAATCTTTGCCGATTTTGCCAGGGCAGGTCCTGCTATTATCCTTTCAGGTACAGAGAAGTAGAAAATCTCCTGGGTTTGGCAAGGGAAACTTATCAACGCACAGGCTACGAAGAGATTTCCTTGTGCGGTTTATCAGTCAGTGATTATCCTCATTTAGAAGAATTACTCAAAGGCATGATGGACCTGTTTAAGGATAAGGCCGTGAGCCTATCTTTGCCTTCTGTAAAGCCGCGGACAGTACTGGGTGCGGTTTCCTCTTTAATAGCGACTGTAAAAAAGACGGCTTTGACATTTGCGCCTGAGGCTGGGAGCGAGCGATTGCGCAAGATAATCGCCAAGAATTTTGATGAGCATGATTTCTTTAAAACTTTGGAACAAGCCTTTGCCTCGGGTTACCAGCGCGTCAAACTTTATTTCATGATTGGCCTTCCGCAAGAAACAGAGGAGGATTTGGAAGGCATCGTGGAGCTGGCTGTTAAGGTATCTGAATTAAGAAGAAAAATAACGAGGTTCCCTGCCCACGTAAACATCAGCATCAATGCCCTTATCCCCAAACCACATACCCCTTTTCAGTGGATGGGCATGGAAGAGGGATTACGCATAAAAGACAAACAGTATTTTTTGAAAACCAAAGGAAGAAACAAGATGTTGGTATGGAATTTTCATAAGCGCGAAATGAGCCTTTTGGAAGGGGTTCTTGCACGGGGCGATAGGAGATTGAGTGACGTCATCTATAGAGCTTTTCACAAAGGGGCCCGATTGGATGCCTGGAGCCAATACTTTATCAATGGACTCTGGGAACAGGCATTCGAAGAATCCGGAATCGACCAAGGATTCTATTTGCAAAACAAACCCGCTGATAAAATCTTACCTTGGGATTTTATTGACGTAGGAGTGACCCAGGAATATCTCCTTCAAGAATTTAAGAAAGCTATTGCAATAAAATGAGATAGGATGTATAATTCAGGGTTAGAGCTAAAACAGGGAAAAATCATAGCGTTGGCTTTAAATTATCCTTTCAATGGCTATAAGAAAAGTGCTTAATAAACAACTAGGAGAGTTGCTCGTAGAAAAGGGCGTTATCGACAAACGCCAATTGGAAAAAGCCGTTTCCCTCCAGAAAGAAAAAGGCGGACTGATCGGAGAGATTATTGTGGAATTAGGGTTTGCCAAAGAGGAAGACATCGCGCAGACCCTGACCGCCCAGTACGGATTTCCTTATCTGCCATTGAATAACTACGAAATCAGCCCGGAGATAGCTAACCTGATTCCAGCTCAGGTGGCCCGGCAGTATCTCTTGATACCCATTGACCGAATCGGAAAAAACTTGACGCTTGCCATGTCCAATCCCCTTAACCTGAAGGCTGTCGAGGATGTCGAGCTGATTTCAGGATGCAGCGTTCAGACCTTTGTCTCGACGTCTTCGGATGTAAAGCGCGCCATCGAAAAATATTATAAGGAGAAAGAGAAATAATAAGACTACGCCCGTAAAAACATGATTTCCTTAAAAGAGCGCCTGAAAGAGATTCTCATAAATAAGAAGCTCCTGACACAGGAACAGTTGGATAAGGCGCTGGAAATTCAGAGGCAAAAAGGCGGGAAGCTTAGCGATATTATTATTGGTCTTAAGTTTATTAAAGAAAGTGAACTCATCTCTTCCCTCAGCGAAGGGTTAGGTTTGCCTCTGATCGATTTAAAGCGCTTTAAAATAGATAGTGATGTTGCTAAAATCATCCCAAATGATATTGCCCGCCAATACCAGGTTATGCCCATAGCCAAGATGGGTGATGTGGTGACCCTGGCCATGGCCGACCCCCTCAATATCTTCGCCATTGATGCTGTTTCGAGCCTTACCGGTTACAGGATAAACCCCATTATTTCCTCTGCCCAGGATATCGCGGGAGCCATTGAATTGGCTTATCCGGATGCCACGAAGGGAGTCATCGACGATTTGGTTAAGGAGATATCGGCTTCTTCCATTGAGCTTATCAGGGAAGAAAAAGAGGTGATGCCCAGTGACCAGGAACTGACCCGCATCAGCCGAGAGGCACCTGTCATCCAAGTCACCAATATGATTCTTGAAGAGTCGGTTAAGAAAAAGGCTTCGGATGTGCTCTTTGAGCCGATGGACAAGAAATTAAGAGTGCGGTTTCGTATTGACGGGGTGTTGCAGGAGGAGAAGGCACCTCCTAAATCCATGCATCCTTCCATTGTTTCGCGTATCAAGGTCATGTCTGATCTGGATATCGCAGAGCACAGGCTTCCCCAGGATGGCCGTTTCAAGGTCAAAATAGCCGCTAAAGAAGTGGATTTTCGCGTCTCTATTCTGCCTTCCAGCTTCGGAGAAAAGGTCGCCTTAAGAATCCTGGACAAGACACAGGCGATGCTGGATATAGAAAGATTGGGCTTCACAGCAGAAGTCATCGAAAAATTAAAGAAGATCGCACGCCTGCCTCACGGGATGATGCTGGTTTGCGGTCCAACGGGAAGCGGCAAGACTACGACACTGTACGCCATTTTGAAATTTGTGGATACTCCCGATAAGAATATCGTGACGGTCGAGGATCCTGTCGAATATCAGCTGGAAGGTATCAACCAGGTGACCAGCCGTCCGGATATAGGCCTGACATTCGCTTCGGCCTTGCGCTCCATTTTAAGGCAGGACCCCAACGTGATTATGATTGGTGAAATCCGCGATTATGAAACTGTCGATATCGCCATCAAAAGCGCGCTGACCGGGCATCTGGTCATTTCCACCTTACACACCACCACGGCACCGGGAGCAATCGCCCGCCTCATCAATATGGGCGTAGAACCTTACCTGATTAATTCTTCACTTGTCTGCGTGGTGGCCCAGCGACTGGTGCGAAAGATCTGTTCCTACTGCAAAGAAAAATACATCCTTAAGGAAGAGGTCATCCAAAGCCTGAAATTGAATATGGCTAAGAATAAAAAGTTTGAATTTTATCATGGGAAAGGGTGTGAGCATTGTTTTAATCTTGGCTACAGCGGCAGGACGGTTCTGGCTGAGGTGTTGTTATTGAGTTCATCTGTCCGCGAATTGATCTTGAACCGCGCGCAGGAATACCTAATTAAAGATCAGGCGCGTAAAGAGGGAATGAAGACGTTAAGGGAAAATGGCTTGGAAGAGGCCTCCAAAGGAATTACGTCATTAGAAGAGGTGTTGCGCGTCACTGCACCGGATGAATAGAATTTATTTTCCCGATAGCAATTCGCTTCGAAAATTTGTACCAAATTTTCTCGCAGCTATCGGGATCAATTCGCGCATAAACTTACTCACACTCACTTGCCTGGCTGATGGCGGACAGGCAAGGGGTTCGTAAGTTTAGCGCTCATTGAATGCAGACCCTCAAAGAAAGTATTATCGAGATCCTGATAAAAAGCAAGCAGTTGAGTAAGGAGCAGTTAGAAAGGGCTCTGGATATTCAGAAAAACAGAGGCATGCCTTTAAGGAAAGTACTGATCGAAGAAGGGATGATTAATGAAGAAACCCTGTTGTCCCTTTTGTCAGAACAGCTTTATGTCCCCACGTTACATCTTAAAAAATACAGATTCGATCCTGATGTGGTCAAGCTTATACCCGAACGCATGGCTCGGCTCTATCAGCTTATCCCTTTGTCACGCATAGGTAATACCCTGACCGTGGCCATGTCAGACCCTTTGAACATCTTTGCGCTGGATGATTTGAAGGCACTGACGGGTTGCCAAATTGATACGGTGCTCAGCCCCCAGGAAGAAATTACCAAGGCTATTGACACACAGTTTCATATTGAAGCCAAGGACATCCAGCAGATTCTGGAGGAAAGCTCTTTTAGACCGTCTGATCAGGAACAAAAGGAGATTGAATGGCTAAAGCAGCAAGAGATCGAACTCTCAAGCGTTCTCCAGGAAAGCCAGAAGGCCCCTATCGTTGAACTGGTCGATCTTATGCTGACCCAGGCTTTAAAGAAAAGGGCTTCTGATATCCATATTGAACCGCAGCAGAGAAACCTGCGCATCCGTTACCGCATCGATGGTGCCCTGTATGATATATTTGAGATACCTAAACTGAACCAGAACGCTATTCTGGCCAGGGTCAAGATTATTTCCAATCTGGATATCACGGAAAACCGCATCCCACAAGACGGCCGTTTCAAGGTGAAGTTCGAGAACAGACAGGTGGACTTTAGAGTGTCCAGCCTTCCCACGACCTTTGGTCAAAAGTTCGTTTTGCGGTTGCTGGATAAGACAAATCTTTCCATTGGGCTAGACAGATTGGGTTTTACAGCGCAGCCACTTGCAATATTCAAAGAGGCCATTGCCAAGCCATTCGGCATGATTTTAGTGACCGGGCCTACAGGCTCAGGTAAGTCCACGACGCTTTACTCGGTTCTCAATCAGTTAAACATTCCTGAGAGAAGCATTATTACGATTGAAGACCCGGTGGAGTATCAGATTGAAGGGATTACCCAGATTCAGGTCAAGCAGGATATCGGCTTAGATTTTGCTTCTGGACTGCGCTCTCTTTTAAGGCAAAGCCCGGATGTTATTATGATTGGCGAAATCCGGGATTCGGAAACAGCCGACATTGCCATCAAGGCAGCTTTGACAGGACAATTAGTCCTTTCCACACTCCACACCAATGATGCCATCTCCAGTATTACCCGTCTCATCGACATGGGGGTGGAGCCGTTTCTGGTGTCTTCGAGCCTGGTGATGCTCTGCGCCCAGAGGCTTTGCCGGAAACTGTGCACCCAATGCCGAAAGCCCACGGATGTCCCTAAGGAATTCTTAGAAAAGATAGGATTTTTCCATGCCGTCCCCAGATCACGAGACAAAATCACTTTCTATAACGCCAACGGTTGCCAATATTGCAATAATACGGGCTTTTACGGAAGGATAGCGATACTGGAAGCACTCCTTATTGATGACAATATGCGCGAAATGATCATTAAGAAGAAACCTCTTGAAGAAATCAAACAGTATGCCACAGAAAAATGCGGCATGTTGACGCTGCGCGATGACTCGTTCCTTAAGGTCAGTGAGGAATTAACCACTTTGGATGAGGCGCTCAGAATCACCACAGAAGAGTAAACATCCATGGTCCATAATCCAAGAGTATTATTGATTTGTAACAATGAGGGCGTGTCTGCCTATCTTATGGAGCACTTAGTTAAAGAAGGCAGCAACGCTGTTTTTCTGGAATCCACCTTCCAGCGTGCTTTGCAGGTCTTAAGGCACGATTCTTTTGATGTGATTGTCCTGGACTTATCAAATTCTCAACCAGACGGCCCAGTAGGACTTATCAAAGGCCTGAAGGAAAAGGATGCCAATTTGGTCATTATAGGCTTTCTGGAAGAGCCCCACCCTGAATTGGAAAGGGAGCTTTACGACGGCGGGGTCTATGATTTTATCAAAAAACCTATTGATGTCTGGAAATTAAATTTCCTTATCAGGAAAGGCGCGGAGCTACACGCTATTTTGCTGGGCCAGAAAAAACTCATCGAGACCTTGCGCGAGAGTAACAGCGCCCTTGAAAAACAGATTACTTTTCTTAGCACTCGTATTGAGGAATCTACCAAGAACCTCAGCCGGCTTTATGAAAACTTGCGTTCCACTTACATGCGCACCATTAAGGTCTTGGCACAGACGATTGATGCCCGGGATCATTATACGCACTCACATTCCGAAAATGTGGCGAAGTATGCCGTGGCCATCGCAGAGCAGCTGGGGCTGTCCACCAGAGAAATCGAGACCATCCGGGAGGCTTGCGAATTGCATGATTTGGGGAAGATTGGTGTAGACGACAGTATTTTGAGTAAGCCCTCAAGCCTCACCCCCTACGAATGGCAACAGATCCGCAAACACCCGGTTATAGCGACCCAGATATTAGAACCATTGACTTTTTTAAGCGATGTTATAGAATTAGTAGGTCAGCACCACGAGCACTATGACGGCCTGGGGTATCCTGAAGGACGCTCGGGTGATGATATTCGTTTAGGGGCGCGTATCATCCATTTGGCGGACGCTTATGAGTCTATGCGCAGTGTACGTCCCTACAGGAAGACTCCGCTCACCAAAGAGGAGGCCATCAAGGAGATAAGCAAAAACAGGGGGACACAATTTGACCCCGTGGTGGTGGAGGCTTTTCTGGCGATCGTTGATAAATTTTAATTTCGCGGGATGGAAACTTACAAATACATAGCTAAAGATAAAACGGGGAATGCGGTCACAGGCATACTGGAAAGCAATTCCGAAACGGAAGTAGCTGAGATCCTGCATAATAAGGACCTAATCGTCATCTCTATTGAGCAGGCCAAAAAAGGCGCAATTAGAAAAGGAATGACGCGTTCGGGGAGAGTCAAAAGCGATGATCTGGTCATTTTCTCGCGACAGTTAGCGACCATGATCGATGCAGGGATTCCCCTGGTGCATACATTGCGCATTTTGGCCGAGCAGATTGAGGTCAAAAGTTTACAGGATATTGTTCATCAGGTGCGGCAGGATATCGAGGCGGGGATGAGTTTCTGCGACGCTTTGGCCAAGCACCCGAAAGTTTTTTCTGATCTTTTTATCAATATGGTCAGGGCAGGGGAGAGCTCCGGTATGCTCGATGAAGTCCTGGACAGGCTGGCCAGTTATTTAGAGAAATCCGCGTCTCTAGCCAGAAAGATCCGCTCAAGCCTGGTGTACCCTGCTGTAGTTGTAACCATGGCGATCATTATCACGTCGGTCTTACTGCTGAAGGTAGTGCCTACCTTCAAAGGGATATTTGAGATGCTGGGTGGAAAACTTCCTATTCCGACCCAGATCCTCATCTTTATCAGCGATATGTTCAGGAAGTATTTCCTTTACACGCTTGGGTTGTTCACTTTAATAGGTTTCCTGTTTAAAAGGTATATCAGCACAGAAAAGGGGCGCTACAGATTCGATTCTTATTTGCTCAAGGCTCCTGTCTTAGGGCCGCTCTTTCGCAAAGTCGCCATTGCCAAGTTCTCGCATACTTTTGCCACCCTGGTTAAAAGCGGTGTATCCATCCTTAATGCCCTGGACATCGTCAGTAAAACCTCTGGCAATAAGGTCATAGAGGAGGCTGTGCAGGGTTGTTCCAAGAGCGTGCGTGACGGAGAGCCCATTTCCAAGCCCTTATCAAAAAGCGGGGTTTTCCCTCCCATGGTCTGCCGTATGATAACCGTGGGAGAACAAACCGGCCAACTGGAGAAGATGCTGACCAAGATCGCTGATTTTTACGATGAGCAGGTGGATGCGGCGACTGCAGCCTTAACAAGTATGATCGAACCCCTGGTGATTGCCTTTTTAGGTGTGGTTATTGGCGGAATTGTTATTGCCTTGTTCCTGCCGGTATTTAAGATTAGCGAGCTCATTTCTAAATAGCAATAGGAGCGTAACTTTGTTTCTTTACAGAGGTTGCGTTTCAGAAAAAGTTCTTGACAAATCGAAAATTTGTAGTAAACTTAACGTGGAAAGAGACGTATAAGTCTATCTTATACTCGTGAAGAAAATAAAAAGCAGTAGTATTGACAAATTCGGTTAGGTATTTTTCCCGTCGTTAAGACGTGCCTTTAAATTTGAGGGCGTCCCAGGATGTACGGGACGTCTTTTTTATTTTCTGGCGTAGTGCGAAGTCAGAAAACGACC
>SMTZ1_10002584_pt1 | contig 18205 bp, 13 predicted proteins | sample DeeMarSWOR136_30_FD_25667 | JGI IMG/M metagenome (IMG submission 25667)
TGGAGACCAGCGATGCGGAAAGGATCAAGCTCCTCGTTCAGCGTGGTAAAGGGATCTCTTTTCTGGTGAAGGAGTCGGTAGCCAAGGAACTCAAAAAAAGGAAATTGCGCACAGTTCCTGTAAAAGGTCACCAGCTTTTGTTGGATGTGACTATTGCCTATCTGAAGAAACAGCCCCTGTCGCCTCCTGCACAAGCCTTTCTTAAGAGCCTGAAGGGCATTGGGACCAAGGAAATGCGTTTTAAAGGAATGGGCGCCCTTATGTCGAAGATGCTAGAGCAGCATAAATAGCTCCTAGAACGATGGCATAATGGGGGGTCTTTTGACAAGCTAAAATAGTCGTTTTCTCTACTCTTCTCAGATCCTCTAAATCGTCTAGTTCGTCTCAGGGTGACAATCTCTAGGTTGATCAATTTAGATTTGTATTTCTTGACAAAACAAAGCCGTTTTATCACGATATGTGACTGATCCACCCATCCGCAAAGTCAACCGTAGAGAATATCTCTGGATCGAATAACCTTACTGTTTTGAGAATGGCGGCAGCAACATTTATTGAGCCAGCAGAAAAAAGCAGTTTTACTGGTCAACGACTAGAGCTGTTGGCGACGCAAACACAAATTGGGGAAGAAGCACAGATATCTGGAGAGAGTGAAGTGCCATGGAACACAGGATGACCATAGCAGACCGCATTTGTGCTCTGATGAGCGGCCAATCCATAGACCGAGTCCCTTTTTTCCCGTTTACTCTTGGGTTTTGTGCCCAGAACGTTGGGTACTCGCTTGAAAGCTTTTATAATGACCCGGAAAAGTGCTTCTGGGCTCAAGTATGGACTCAGGAGCAGTATGGTTACGATGGTTTCCCCCAGTATAGATACGCCTACTTTGGAGCATGGGAGTTTGGAGCCCATATTGAGTTTCCGCATAGTGAGTATGAGCAAGCACCAAAGGTTATCCGATACCCGGTGAATTCTCAGGACGATGTTAAGAGACTGGAAGTGCCCGATGTAAAATCAGCCGGGGCAATTCCCCTCTACATGCAGTTTTCAAAGCTACAGGAAAAGTTTGGCTTACCCATTACGGTTCCTTCCGGGAGTCCTGTCAGCCGGGCAGCAAACATTTGTGGTGTTGAAAGATTTTGTCGCTGGATTATAGAAAGGCCGAAACTAGTCCACAGGCTTGTTAGGCTGGCCACTGACTTTATCCTGGACCTCGTGAAGTATTGGATTGACACATTTGGCCAGGATCGTCTTGTGGCCGTTGATGGAACGCATATGGAAGCCAATAACCTGCTTTCGCCGAAACATTTTAAGGAATTCGGGCTTCCTTACCTGAAGGAGGTCCATGAAAAGGTGTTAGCCATGGGAGTCAGATACTTCTATACCCACTTCTGCGGTGACCATAACCTGAACCTACCGCTTTTGACGCAGATTCCCATGGGAAACCCAGGCCTGGCCAGCATAAGCCCTGAGGTGGACCTGACCACAGCCATTCAGTATTTCGGTAACACCTGCGTCGTTGCCGGCAACATCGAGCCACAGATCATTCAGTTTGGGACTCCGGAGCAAATCTACGAACTGTGTAAACAGGCTATCCTGAAGGCAAAGTATACCGCCCCCCGGGGTTATGTGCTGATGGCTGGATGCGAGGTCCCGGTCATGACACCACCCTATAACTTCTATATGATGAAGAAGGCCATCGAGGACTTCGGTGGGTATAATGAAAAGGTCTAGTGCCTACGTCCATTGGGTCTGTTTACAATTGAATTTCCTTCATCCTCTCCATGGTCTCGGCAAAAGAGCCAATCTCCCCTCTTATGGTACGCCAGCGATAGGGATACCTGTAGATATCCGATGCCTTTAACATGCGCTCATATTCCATTAGGCTGCCCATATCCTTCTCTTTTGCGGCTTCAGCAGTTACCATAGCGCCGTAGTAAGCGCTGATCATACCGTGAATGATTCCTGAATTTCCGCTCGCATCTCCGACAAAAATAAGGCCTTTATCAACAACCCGCTCACAAAACCGTCCCATCTCTTCGCGCATATAATAGCCATTAATTTGAAGGGGCTGGGCATCTCTTATTTTCTTGGATAAAAGATTGTCTTCTCTCTGTTTTAGGTCCCAGAATATATTGATGTGGGGAAAAGTAATAAGACATGAGTTGCTTGAGTGTGTCCAGAGATTTCTGCCAGATATGGTCTTGTCAGCGCTTTGATAACCTTCGATTATCCCCGGCTTAACCTCCTTTACCCCCACCAGTTCCATTAATATTCCTGCTGCGTATCCCTCTTCCTTGCCTTTGAGTAGTTCCCTTTGGGCAAAACCACTATGTAAAGACCTTATGCCGTCTGCGCAGATCACGACCCCGGCCCTTATTTCGGGCAACCTTTTTGAATTGGTTTTTACGCCAACAATCTGATCTCCCTCTCTAATCAAATCCACAACCTTGGTTGCAAGGGATATCTTGGCCCCGGCCTCCAGGGCCATCAGGGCTATTTCACGGTCAAAAAGCTGTCTCTTAACCAGATATCCTCCCCATCCCGTATCTTCAGCTTTCACAACCGCGGTTCCTGAATCAGCATCATAAATATGGAAGGCGTACACCTTTTGCACCGGTATCTTGCCCTTTAGTGGCTTAATTAGTTCTTCGGTGAAATCGGTACCCAGAAGCCATCCGGTGCCGTGCCGTGGTTGGCCTACGGCGTGATGCTCTTCTAATAGCAAGACTTGGCAGCCGTTTTCCGCCGCAACTTTAGCGGCAAAGCTGCCCGCTGGACCGGCCCCAATAACGACCACATCCCATTTTTTCATGCCTTCCATCTCCCCACAGATTTCACGGCACTAAATTCTTGATTCAAGTGATACGCTTTTTAACCGACTTTGTGCATCAGTTCGTCAAGTAGATCTATCGCCCTCTCTGCAAACAGCTTGTCGTTGATTTTGGCATCTATTTCGACAAGCTTGATATCCGGTTTGAGTCTCTTCTTCAAGATGTCGAAAAAAGCGACATCCGCCTCCTCATCATAGAACTCCTCCCAGCCTTTTCCATAATCAGAAAGCCCGCGCCTTGGGATGATCACAGCGGTTGGACCGATCGCCTTGTTGAGTTTCTCAACCATTGTCTCACCCACCAAAGACATCTCTTCCTTATTAAGTCGGATCAATCCTAAATCGGGATTGTGCATCCAGCGTTTTCTTCCCTTGAACCGCTCTGGCACCCCCAATCCTGTACTGAAAGTAATAATATCGACCTTGCCAGGTACAATCAATTGGGGAATACCCTTTCTGCCGCCTGCCTCCAGACGGGAAGGCCCGGCATCACAAAGACCACCAAATAGATGGCACGCAATTTCATGGGTTACTAAATCAAATGCGCCATCTATGATCCCCTGGGTAATCAATTCTTCCAAGCTCTTGCCCCCGGAACCTACGGCAGCGAAAATAACCACCTCATAGCCTTTTTCCTCAAGCATGGTCTTGCTCAAACTCATGCAGGGCATCAAATCGCCATGCAGTGAAAGGCCGATAAGCGGCTTTTCAGAGGGGATGGGGCCCGGATCTGATGTGACCATGCCAATGATGGCGCCGGCAGCAATAGCAAACACTCGCTTGGTCACCCTGTTTAAGCCCACGATGTCAGCGACCGATGGGATCATCATGATATCCTTATTATCCAGATAGGGACGCGTATCGCTTGAGGCCATGGTGGAGACCATAACCTTTGGTATGCCTATGGGCAAAGATCTCATCACCGCAGTGGCTAGTGAGGTTCCCATCGACCCTCCTAGAGCCAGGATTCCATCTATTTTTCCTGAATGGTGAAGTCCCTGAACGATGCTCGTCGCCCCCCTGGTCATCAGTTCTATGGCCACCCCCTCTTTTCCCTGGGCCACAAGATCTTTTATCGTAGTACCAGCCGCTTGGGCTACTTCTTCATGGGGGATGTCAGCGTCAAGCAAAGGGGTTCCTAGAATGCCTGCATCAAGAACTACGGCACGATGCCCTTGCTCTGTGATCTTCTCCTTTATAAATCCGAATTCTGAGCCCTTGGTATCCATCGTACCCAGCAAAAGTATCGTTTTTACCATCGTTTCATTCTCCTTCAGCTTTTTCTTATCTCCGACTTTAGCTCTAAAATGTTATCCCTTCCATACAAACCTCCCGAACTTTACCGGCTTGAAAGCGAAGAAGCCTTTTATATTTCAGGGTTCTCAAAGAAAAACGTTTAAGCATATCTGAATATTCATTTTGTTTTGGTTAATCAATTTTGGCTCTCATCTGTCTCTTTTGTGCGGTGAACTGATGGAATTCCCTTTTGGTGAGCGCAGCATATAAGAATTTAGATTCACCTGTCAATCGAGACAATTTCCCAAAAGATCGTGCTTAGATACGGCCTGATCCGCGGGACGGTTAAGGAATCACCGAATAATTTTATTTGGGCGCTTACCGCCGCTTGTGTTACACAGGTCTTTTACAGGATCCGACGATTTTTTCAGTTTTACCCACTCCATGGAATACTCGCAACTGGTTAAACTTTATCATCTTTTGCCCCCTCCATTAAGGCAAAGAATTCTTGAACCAATTTTTTGACACTTAGTTGTCATCTATATATTTCTCAAAGGCTATATAAGGTTTACTTATATAGATTCCAAATAAATAAGATTTGACACGAGGACAATGCCAGGTCTAATGTCTTGGAAGTAAAGAATCCAGGACCAAAGGACCTGGCTTTAGTGACACCCCAACAGGGCGTACTATGAAGGCCATAGACTTTTCGAAAGGCCATATCTCAAAAAAATTGCACAGGACATAGCCGCGACCCAATATTTGGGGTTTGCACCGCCAAGCGCTTGTGAATCTCCTTTGAACGGTCTAAACCCCAAATATCGGGGAGCTTCCTCCTCACGAAATAGATGCGGCCTCGAGAAGAGGGTATGGCCGAATCACACATCCTTTCCAGGCAGAGCCAGTGAAGCTCCCCGCGCCAAGGCGCGGGGCATCTGTGGCGAAGGCGAGTGAAATCCGTGATGGGGTTTTCGGGATGGCCAAAAGCATTCTTATTATTGGCACTTTAGATACCAAAGGAGAGGAAATTAAATACCTGAAAGAGAAGGTATCCCAGAGGGGTCATCGTGTAATCATTTTAGATACGGGTATTTTGGATAAGCCGTATTTTACGCCTGATATAAAGCGTGAAGAGGTAGCTCGAACCGGTGGGGTAAACCTAGATAAGGTAATCGGTCTCAATGATGAATGGAAGGCAATAGAAGTGATGACTGAGGGTGCTTCAAGAATTTCTAATCGATTGTTCCGAGAAGGAGCCGTGGATGGCATATTGGCCATAGGTGGTTCTATGGGAAGTTCATTAGGCTTGTCTGTGATGCAGGGACTGCCCATGGGCTTGCCTAAACTTTTAGTTAACGCTTCCGGACTTTCTATAATACGACCAGAGTTAGCGGGCAACGACATCACAATTATGTGTACCATCTCTGACCTTTGGGGGATGAATAGAATTACTAAAGGAGTTCTAGATAAAGCCTCTGGAGCAATCTCAGGTATGGTTGAGAATTATTCCAGGGAATTAAGAGTCTCACTGAAACCCATGATAGGGGTCACAACAGTGGGAACAGCAGGGCTGAGATACGCGCCTTTATTAAAATCAACTTTAGAGAGAAAAGGCTATGAGGTAGTCGTCTTCGTCGCAGCCCTGGCGAGTACGGAATCTCTCAAAAATTTGATAGAACAAGGAGAAATAAACGGTCTTGTTGACGTAGCTCTACTAGAATTTGCCAACTGCGTTTGTAATCCCAGCGCATGTGGCAAGGGGATTGATAGAATTAAAGTGGCAGGAGACATGGGAATCCCTTTAGTGGTCAGTCCTGGGGCCGTAGATTTCTTCATTTGGCCTGGCTTGCCAAACAACATTCCCTCAAAATATGAGAGCCGTCCAGTCCATATTCATAATTCGTTAGTGTCCTTAATCAAGACGACACTGGAGGAGAAAATCCAGATCGCTCAAAATGTAGCCCAAGACTTGAACAGAACTAAAGGGGACACTGTGATGATCATTCCTAGTCGAGGTTTTTCTGAGTACGATAAACCGGGCGGTATTTTCTATGATCCAGACGGCCGCATTGCATTTATCGATACATTGAGGAGTTGTTTGAAACCCAGAATTAAGTCAATCAATCTCGATGTCCATATTAACGATCCTCAGTTCGCTATCACCGCAGGTGAACTCATGGATGCAATCACGCCAGGAAAAAGGGACCTGAAAAAAAATTAATCATAAAACTGGAAAAAGCTTTTTAATAACCATAGGGCGTACTTCGACAAACGCTTTGGGCTGGCGTAGAAAGAAAAGGATTGATTTCTCCTAACTCATTAACTTCTAAGAAATAATCAGTGACTTATAAGTTCTTTTAAATTTTGTATGTTAAGGTTTTCGAGTGATTCTCGGAATGCTTATAATGACGTAATTATTTTTTGGAGGGCTGATTTATGGCCAAGAAAGTATCCGAACCCACTTACCAGGGATTTGTAGTCGGTGAATTGAAAAGGTTTGACGAATCAAACCATGTTTATTCTCGGGTAGACCGGGGTGAAGTCATTCCACCGGAAATGATACCAAAAGGTGAATCTTCCAAGTCTGCAGTCCACAGAATCTTTACCTTCGACCCTGACCGAACAGACAAACGTGGGTATTCTCAGGCCGACTATGCCCGCAGATGGGCAGGCCGAACCATTGATTACATGGCCCGCCAAAATCTCCATGGACGTGAGAATGAGCCAAACACAATCCGTGTAGAGATTGATGACGTACGAAGAATGTCAAATTTGATTAAGAAGATTGCTAAATGGTTCGGTGCGGACCTGGTTGGAATAGCGCCCCTTAATCGCACATGGGTCTACTCCCACTGGGGGGATCACAGTGTAAAATTAGGCCTTGGTGGCGACGTGGGAGATCCCCTTGAGCTCCCTGAATATTTTACGAATGTTATTGTCATGGCCATAGAGATGGACTACCAACACATCCGAAGATCACCTGCCGTGGAATCTGCTACTGACATTGCTTACTCCAAGATGGGCTTTGTTGCTCCCTCCGTGGCTCGTTTCATTCAAGAGCTCGGCTACCATGCCATGCCTTCCGGGAATGATACGTCTCTCTCCATACCTATGGCCGTGGATGCAGGGCTCGGGGAACTGGGTCGGAGCGGCATATTGATTACGGAGAAATACGGATCTCGTGTTCGGCTATGCAAGGTATTCACTGACCTCCCTCTCGTGCATGACAAACCTGTGGATCTGGGCGTTCAAGCCTTCTGCGAAAAGTGTGAAAAGTGCGCAAAAAATTGCCCCGGCCAAGCATTAAAACACGGAGAGCGAACTGCGGAGCATAATAATATTTCTAACAACGTAAACATCCTCAAGTGGCCCATTAATGCTGAACGATGTATCCGGTGGTGGGCCAAAAACAGAGCCCACTGTGCGGTGTGCATAAGAGTCTGTCCATTCAATAAACCGGATACCGCTTTCCACAGATTCTCAAGGCGCGTTGTAAATTATGCCCCCATTTTCAATAAGATCATGCTACGCGGAGACGACCTTTTCCGATATGACAGGCAGGTGTTAGGTGATCCAATGGATGAATTTTAAGTTTCTGCTTTTGCAAAAGAGTACATTTTGTTGCAATGGGGAAGCTATAATAGACTGAAATCTGAAACAAACGCCGTTGTTGTTCCCCTTAGCATATCAGAACAAGCCCCGCCTTACGGCCGAAGGGCACATCCCCAGCGCAGCACTGACTTCCCACAGGATAGATGTCCCATCCAGCATGGGTCACCGTCCGGTAAACGTCGATACCCACCGCTTCCATAGTCGGGCGGGCCCGGAGAGGGAACCGACATGGCTTCCCCGGTTCAAGGGCCTGACAGTGTGTGTCTGCGCAAAAAAGGGCCTTACAGTTACCCCCGGCAAATGCAGTTGCAAAGTAATACCCATCATAAAAGGCCCTGGACTCTACTGCGCACACGATGTCATTCATTTTACGCCTTCCAGCGATAATCTCCGGATCCAGATAGGAGGCTTTTTTCTTCTCCTTTCTTTTGGCTACGACCATAGATGCAGGACCCTTGGTGCTGACCAGAATAGCAAACCGAAAGCACTTCATGAGCTCTACTGTCCTCTCGAAGGAAGGGGCGTGAGGAGGACAATTGGCACTGGCGTTGTAAAGATAACACTTGGGAACGGCACACTTGTAAGTAGCTCGGTAATCAAGCAAGATTTCATCTGTTTCCAAAATCTTCGCATCAGTACCCCCCAGTTTTTTGGCCAGTCGAACGTACTTCTCCAGATCACGTCTTATCTGAACCCTAGGCACAGATTTTTTGATCTTTCGAATTCTCATTTCTTTCCTCCCCCAGATGAATCATGAAAGATCTAAAGAGCTTCTTCATATAAGCTTCAAAATTTCTGACAGAGAATATAGTATGAACTTAGGCTTGTATTTCTCAACATCTCTTCTGTTGCTCTCGCCCCCCAGTACCACTGCCACATCAACACCTGCATCCTGTGCGGCTTTTATATCGGTCACGCTATCCCCGACAAAGAGAGCTTCTCTTTTGTTTACTTTTAAGGCATGAATAGCCTTTAAGATGCTCTCTCCCTGAGGTTTGAGCCTACTCACATCATTCCTTGTGATGACCACATCCATCAGCCTCTTGAAATCGAAGCGCTCTAGCAGCATGGAAATGGCCTTTCGCCCCGCATTGGTCACCAAGCCAGTAAAAATCCCTTTTTTCACTAAATCTTCCAGGACGTATTTTGCATTATCTTTGGGAGTCCAACGCTTGGCGGCATCCATGTCAAAACGATCGTAGACTTCCCCGATTTTTTCAAGAACAACTTCAGAAGGCAATCCCAGCAATTTTGATTCTTCCATAGCTCTATTGAACAAAGTGGCATAATCATATTTGCTGAAGACTCCATGATCAAAACCGAGCGCGGCCAAAGCACCCAATAAATCCTCTACAGCCTCATCGATATTCCACTGAAAATCGACAAGAGTACCTTCGAAATCAAACAAAAGGGCTTTGCAAGAATTTGCCAAATTTGGACTCAATGTATCTAGTTACCTCTTAATGACATCATGTAAGCCTATAGCAACTATAGAAAAAGGGCTGCTCGAAAACCCGAAGGACGCCAACAACATAAGTGCCCCTTGCAAGCAGCCCTGTAAGTATTGAAATATGACATGTTTTCTATGTGCTATTTGTTAGACCCTCTTTACCATGTGTACGGCGCCTTTATCACCATCTACCCTTATAACATCACCTGTCTTCACCACCTTGGTACTGTTACCAGTCCCCGTGACTGCCGGTATCCCATACTCTCGGGAAACAATCGAGCTATGACACATCATCCCCCCCACATCCGTGACGACAGCCTTGATCTTTGAAAACACGGGACCCCAACTAGGTGCTGTAGTTCGGCATACCAATATCTCCCCCGGTTGCACCTCACCAATTCTACTCACGTCCACTAAGACTCTTGCGACGCCCTCAGTCTCACCAGGAGCTGCCGGAAAGCCTTTCATTTCTGATATCTCCTCCGGTTTAAACGCTGCTGCCTCATGCCATATTGCAATTTTCTCGGTGGTAATGCCCCAAAGCCCGATATAAAACGGATCCAATATCTCTGCAGGAGCAATACCGAGGACTTCGGGTGGCCGCCACTCCGTGAGTCTCTGACATGTCTCTTTGCGCCATTTGAGTTCCTTCTTCCAGTACCACCCTGACGAAGGTCTTCCGTTGAACGGATCAGTGGTCTTGAACCTGACATAATCCTTTATTAACTCTTCGACCTCCCATAGCCTCAGGTACCACATATCCCCTGGTTCATTCATCAGGCCGCAATTTGTGAAAATCGCTCCCAATTCGTCGAGTGCCCTCCGGATCTGATAGTTGTGGAGGCATTCAAACCAGAACATGTGTCCTTCAATATGCGGACTGGTGTTTCTATCTAAGGCGCGGAGCTGATCAAACTGAGGCCTGCTCTCTTCCTGGAGCAGGTCCCGGTATTCATTAAAAATTCTATTGCTGTCCGCAGTTAGACCTGCTGTGTCTCTCTCTATGACTTCACCTTGCTTCAGCTTTTCAATATATTCCCTCAAAAGGACTAAGGGCAGGTCCATATCCTCTACCCAGGATCTATCCATTGGGGTGATGACGCTGTATCCCGTGGTAAAATAAAACCAGGGATATTTCTCCTTTTCAAGGGCATCCAGCCATTTCTTACCCTCACTGGTTTCCTTTAGCCGAGCTTCCACTTCACTGAAAGATCCGCGCTGCAAAATAGCATCACGTATTCCAAGATCCATGGCCAGTCGTGCCAGTTTCTGTACGACCTCATCAGGATGGTATATGTCTGCGCCAACACCCATGACAAACTTGGCAATTGTATCATCGGTAATATCGGGAAAGCTATTCTTGCAGAAATCGGAGAATGCCAGGTGGGCTGCATGAGCAATGTTAAATGCCTCGAAATGGTAATCAAATCCAATCTCCCATAGATCCACGATCCTGCGCCATTTGCATTCCATCTCCGTATAACAATAAGTTCCTTTGTATGAGGTTACATCAGTTTCTTCTACAACATTGGGCAATTCCTCAAAGGTTATTTTTTCCATCTCCTTAGCGTTTTCCATGTGCCTATTTCGCAGGCTCTCCATCATTTCAGGCCAGTTTGCGAAATAATAACCTGCCCTCTTTTCAAATTCTTTTGCCCTCTCCTGCACCAGTTTCGGATCTGTAATGGGGGTGGAAGATAAGTATGAGTAGCCATACAGCATCCGATGATCAATGCCTGCGGCAGGAGGTAAACAGAACACGTTTGTGTTCATTTCATTGAGTCGAGGCCACCAAGTAGTATCATAGAGATCAGTAGTCATGGGCCAGGGGACTGGCGGCTGGTGCAAACTGTCCCAGACCCAGAGTCGCTCGCTTTCATATTTCGCCTGTTCTGGGTCCTCGGCCTCAGGAGTAAATAAGTAAGACGGGGAATACATCCTTTCCCAACCCTCAACGCCCTCAGGTGCTGGAACCTCATGAGGATCCATAAATCTTATCTCTTTACCTTCAGTCATTTTGACCCCCTCCTTTGAATAAGTGGCTTCCCGTTTTAATCATCTTTGCACCTCAGAAAGACCTTTACTAACATCATCACCCCCTTTCTGAATTAACCTCCGTGTGGGAGGAACACCCGAAGCTACCCGGGAGTTCTCATATAAATGAAAAATCCTGCTTAAGTGACACTTCGTCAGGAGCTATATTGCTTTGTCGTTCAACATTCTCTTTAAAGTCAACCTGTGGTATTCCTGCCTTTGGCCTTGTCTCACAATACAATCCAAAATGATTGCTCGGAACCGCTTATTCGACGACTCGATAGCCCTTCTTTTCAAGGGCAGACATAACCCTTTCTGCATCCTCTGCTTCAAACCGCAGCACGAGCCGCTTCTCATCGGAGTCGGGCAGTTTCAGGGTAAAGAGGCTGTGCAAGGCCCCACCTGCCAAGGTAATCTCTTGGACAATCTCCTTGATATCGTTTCCTTCCAGTTGCTCGGCATCAAGGGTGATCCCCATGAGTTTCTTACCAATGCCCAGAATTTGATACAGGGAATTAAAGATGTCCATGTCACACGTGGTTCCCACCAGCTTTTCCCCGTCCATCACCGGAAAGAAGGTTCTGCCAAGCTTGGCCCCCCTTGTAAGGGCCGTCTCAACAGTGTCGTCGATGGACAACGTGATGGGTTGGCGGACCATCAGATCCTTTACCTTTAGCCGGGTGTTGAAGAAATTGACCTCATAAATGCTCTGGGTAGCTGTAACCCAGGAAGCAGCGTGCCTAAGATCCCGTCGCGGCAAAATACCTCTCAATTTTCCCCCATCCACCACCGGGATAAAACGCACTCTGTGCTCGTCAAAGATTTTCGTGGCTTCGCTGGCAAGGGTATCGCTTGAAATCGTTATTGGATCTTTTTGCATCCAGTTCTTGATAATCATGATTTTCTCTCCCTGAGCGATTCAGCTTTCGACCCAAGCAACTCTCTACCCGTAATCAGAAGCGTTTTATTATTGTGTGACACTTATATTAGAGGTTAAATGCTATGGGTCCTTCTTGTCGGGTTTCAGGCTTGCTGTAATATATTGTAATGTTGAGACCTTGGGCTTGGCCTCAGGTTTAGCCTTTTTCTGGCTCCAAACGGTTTCAGGCCGGCTCTGAACGATCATGACCCGGCCTGCGCCGGGCATGTCCTTGTCAATGGCCCACTCCACATCCATAGGCTTTCCGTAATGTTTTTCAATCAACTTACCAACCTTCGCGAGTTCAATAATCTCTTCGTCGACAATGCACTGATTTTCACTTCTTTCTGGCGGGATGTCATGTCTTTCGACAGAATGTGTTTCGGGATTGAGTGTGTAAATACATTCTTTCCGAGAGATGTTCCTTCTGACGATTTCCATGGTTATCTTGTTGACCAAAAAGTGGTCTGGAGTACATTCTCCGCTGACAACGCTTTCCCCGAACCCCCAGTTGGCGTCAATTGAAATGGTTGATAGGTCACCCGTGGCTGGATTTATGGTAAACATGACGCCTGCTGTCCAGGAATTGACCATTTTCTGCACACCGACGGATATGGACACCTTTTCATGAGGGAAACCCATTTTGACCCTATAGGTAATAGCCCTGGGCGTAAAAAGGCTGGACCAGCAACTTCGGACATGGGTCAATACCTCATCCACCCCCCTTATCCACAAAAAAGTTTCCTGCTGGCCTGCAAAGCTGGCATCGGGAAGATCCTCTGCTGTAGCACTCGACCGGATGGCAACTGGGACTGCAGGGATATGACATTCCACCGAGAGTTGCCGATAAAACTCCCCTATATAGTCTTCAAGCTCCGGATTAATAGAGGTTTTTTCAATCAATTGCCGGACGTCCTGGCTGGCCCTCTCCACTGTGGACACATCCTCTTCCCGAACCTTTTTAAGAACGCGGAAAATATCTTCTTTGATCCCACCTTCATCGAGAAATCGATCATAAACCTTGGTGGTAAGACTGAAGCCTGGAGGGACTGGAATGTTAGCCTTCAAGAGCTCTCCAAGGCTAGCATTCTTGCCTCCCACGAGAGGTACGGAACTAAGATCACACTCCTGAAACCAAAGCACGTAACTGGAGCGCTCCTCCATGGATCACCTCTTCGTTTATATTTTACTGAAATTCTGGGCCACTTTTAGACCCATCACTGCTCAACGGTTAGGTTGTAAGGTGCGGGTTTTTTCGAGATTAGAACACGTTGGATTTTTCAGATGATGATTGTCTACAAAAGCACTTATAGGTTGCAACATGATTTTTGTCAAATCTTATTTAGTTATGAGATACTTAACTAATTTTCAGAACGAGATTGATATATAAAAATACCTAAGTTAACAGATATTATGTTCACATTTTATCCTCAAATTTGTTTTTCTCAGAATCATTAAGAAAATTGATCTGCGATAAATTTTAATCACCTAAGGGCATTTTATTTTGGAGATCCTTATCACTCTAGCTCAGATCTTCATGGTTATTTTTCTTCCACCAACTCAACTGCCTTAGCCTCACGGTGTCCGGCCGGTTCCTTTGGCTGCCTTTTTTCCAGGTGCCGGAAAGCATATCATCGAGCAATTTAGCCATCAAATCGGCAAACTCCGGTTCGTTGATATGCCGGTCCACGATCAGCACTTCCAGGTTCGATTTCTTCAATTTCAGCTTGCCGCGTAGCCCCTCGAAAAACCGTCTTGCGCGCAGTGACCATTCAGGCTTCTCGGGATCACCCACCCAGAATGGACCTGGTCCTGGCCCGGCCCAGCCCAAGCTCAAAATTGGACCCGCAATGTCGTAGGCACCCCAACCCCTAAGGGGAATACAGATCACTGTCGGGCCTTCTGCAGAATTTAATTTCTCGGCCACATGCTGACCGACTATGCAAGCTTCATCCGGAGTTAGACTAACGCAACTGACAGCAGGATTATGCATGTGGATCACCCTGCCCGCGATGCCCCGCAATTCTTCTTCTTCGAACTTCTTTGGGACAGTATCCCGAGGGCCGAAGACGATCATGTCCAAGCCGCCTGTTGAAACGACTTGAGGGATGCCTTTGCGGCCTGCTGCGCTTAACCGATCCGGTCCAGCGATAAACACGCCCCCCAAGAGCTGAGCCACCACTTCATGGGTGGTGATATCGAGCATGCCAACGATATAACCCTCAGTGATCAACTCTTCCATGGAGCGACCACCGCTGCCAACAGCATGGTTGATCAATACTTCATAGCCCTTTTCTTCAAAATATCTAGACGCCCTAATAACTGCCGGTGTGGTCGCTCCAAACATCATGCATCCAATAAGGGGTTTTTCCTCTGTGGGTGGAATTGGTAGTGCAGAGGCCATACCCACAATGGCAGCGGCGGCGTTGTTGAAGATCTTTCGGGTAATGGCATTAAGCCCGGCTTCAGCAATGGGATACAACATGCATATGTCACGGGTACCTACATAAGGTCGCACGTTACCCGAGGCCATTGTTGAAAGCATCAGCTTGGGGACCCCGATAGGCAAGGTTTGCATGATACGGGTGGCCATGCTTGTGCCCAGAGATCCACCGCAAGCGATCATGCCACCTATTTCACCCCTTTCCGATAACTCGGAGATGAGATCGACAGCCCCTTCAACGACCAGATCCGCCGCTTTGGCACGTTCCATCATAAAAATCTCATCTGTGTGCTGGCCTTTCCTCTTAAGAACCTCGCTGAGGCTTATATCTGCCCAACCCACCTCTTTGCCCACACTCAATTCCAAAATAGTTGTATAGCCGCCCATGGCACGTATGCGGTCAGCGATGAATTGGATCTCATTTCCTTTCGTATCCAGTATACCTGCTACAATGATCTTCGGCCTTCCAGCCATGGCTCACCTTCCTACCTTGTTTTTTCCGGGCTTTCCATCTCAGTTTCAGACCCTAATTCCGCCCCTAGAGCCCCCATGCTAACTATTACCCCTCACCTTACAACAGATTTTTTTTCGCCCTCAGCATCTCAGCAAAAGCTTCCACCCTGATCCTCAGGGCTGACTCATTGTAAGTCCTGCTGTCATACATATCCATTTCCAAGGACAAGACGGGTATTCCGGTCTCCTTCTGAACAAACTGCTTGAGCAGGTGAGAAAGCATGGCTATCGGACGACAATTAAAAATATAGTTGAAAATAACACCATCCACATCAAACTCCTGTGCTGCCTCCGCAGCCCTTTTGATTTCGCCATAAGAGCCGTGAAATGGCCCGCGCTCCAGCTGCTCTTTGGCCAGATCTTCTCCAGAGATGAAAGGCGTCTTCTTCATGATCCTTGAGGCTAACGTGGTGTGGACTGTGACCGGTATGGACAGCCCCATGTTCTCAATCATCCGGGTTATACTCGGATCTGAGAAATGGGCCATGAGGATCATGACTTTAGGGGCATCTCTTTCCACCACTACAATATCTTTATCTATTCTTTCCCTCACCTCCTGATTAAGGATGGCAATGATTTGGGGTCCATCGGTCATGAATCTTCTGCTGGTCGAACCACTCGTCAAACGCCTTGCCACTTCCACCTCTACGATACTGAGGGGCTGCCCTTCTGCTCCCTTTATGAGCCCCACAAGTTCCCTCACCGCTCCAAATAGTCCTCGACTGCGGGATGCACCTTCATAGCGAGCCTTTTTTGTTATCTCCACCCCCAGCACTTCCGTGGCTTTACTGAGGACCTTCTCCAACTGTATACCCAAGAAGTCCGCCCTCTCTGGCAAAAAATTTGGAAATTCACCCCATCTGGAATCCATAGACCCGTCAGCATATACGGCTGGGTGACCATATCTTTCATGTAACAGCTCATCCGTTTTGGACCCCATATCGCAGTAATAACTGGAGGTGAGGACGAGATCCGGAACGGGGATTATCCCTTTGGCAAGGCCCCCTACCCTGATTTGCTGCAGGGAGCATAACCCGTGCCCCGGGGGTAAGCCATTCTCCTCGCCTGCTTCAAGAATCGGGGTGAGTTTATTGAAGATTTGCCCCATCGTATAACACAATACCGCATCGGGGCAGACGCAATATATCTCATCGGAGGCCGCTGCTATGGCGGCGGCCGGGCCAGCAATAGTGGGGAAGCCATAGTAGACCACTCTCTTCCCCTCATCCTTAGCTAAGACCAAATCAATAAGCTCTTTAAGCCATACTCCCAATAACTTTCTCACCCCCACAAGATCGATATCGTGATTTTGTCTCACCCAGTTCTCTGCTTTCTTTATATCCTCATCCCCTAACTCCAGTTTCTCAAAGGCTTTCTCGATCCTGGGTCTTTCCCTGTCAATTTCCTCAACCTCAAATCCGCAAATTGCAAGGAGTTCATCGTAATAATCAGTCATCTCTTACTCCCTTATCGCCTCAATAAAGGCTTCGATCCGTGTTCGTAATGGACCGCTCTCGGAAGCCTCATAGTCGGACTCTACCGTAAGCATCGATAACTCGGTCTCTTTCCTTAACATGTTTGGGAAATAAAAGGATTCCAGCTTGTAGGACTCGCGGTACATGAGTTGATACCAGATGACCCCTGCAACATTGAAATCCTTTGCCAGCCGAATCAGGAACTCAAGTCTCTCTCTGCCCGGTCTAAACCAGGCAGGAGGTATTCTCCTCATAAAATAACAATTGGCCAGGGCCGCCATCGGGTCGCCATCAAGGTCTACATCTTCCCAGTAAGGTCGTATGCCCTCAGCAAATTCCTCAATCACCACAACCCCACCAGAGTCCTTTATCATGTCAAGGATTTTGCTATCTCCCAGGGCCAAGGTCGAACCAGTTAATAGTATTCTGGGACCTTCCTGAACAGGGGGACTTAGCCCCTCCAGCTCCTCCCAAACCGACTCAAGGACCTCCACCATAAATCCTTTATCAGCGATAAAGGACCCATGGTTCAGAGCCACAAACTCCTTGCTGTTTATTGGAACCTGTCTCGATCTTCGCAGGAGACTGATTTTTCTGAGAAGGTCTCTTTCTCTATTACACAGGAGAATGGCCTCTCTGAGCCTTGACTCAGTAATCTGATTCCTGGTCAACTCCTCAAGTCTATTCTTAAGCCGGGTTATTCCTTGCAGGTAATAATCAAGGGCAGCCTTTTCCTTCATGTGAGGGACCCCGAAGGGGAATATGTCCATGTCTGTATGATAGTCCAGAACGTCCATGACGGCTCGGATATGGTTGTCGGTTACAGGCACGACCAGGAGGTCCAAAATACTGTAATAGGGGTCTTCCCCCGATACGCCGTACCCAATCTGAGCGCGACAAAATGTGTCTATCCATCGACAGATATAGGAACCGGCAAGCTCCACCATGGAGTGGTCACCGCCTCGAATAAGGCAAATGGGTATGGCACCACTCGCCAACACCAGTTCTTCAGGAAGATAACCTCCAGGCGTATAACAAATAATTTTCCGCCCTTCCTCCCTCGCCCTGTTCAAATCCGCCAATCGATTCTTCAAATGGGCCGACAATTTTTCAGTCGCTCTCATACTTAACTCCTGTCTTACGGATCAGAATTATACAATGCCATCTTGAGCCTTGTCACCAACTCGCACACAAATTATCAAATCACGGATATAGCTCATGCCGGATTTCTAGTGAGAGTCCCGCCATAAAAAAGCTTTAGACACAGGTCTGTTAAGACCGGGCTCATCCGGTCACATTAACAGACTCAAAGAAGACTTGAGATGGAGACGTGGAAGCAACTCTGAAGGTGCATATAAGCATTCACATCTTTTGGGACTTTAGCTCTAGGTGGTTAGTCCCAATGAATATGTTCTTACTTTCCCAGATAGGCCTTAATGACCTTTTTATCACGAACGACCTCTTCTGGTGACCCATCAGCTATTTTCTCCCCATAGTTAAGGACCATCAGTCTGCTCGATATTTTTAATATCGCTTTCATCACATGTTCAACGACTATCAGGGTCATCCCAGAATCCCCTATTGCCTTCACCAACCGCATGGTACTTTCTGTCTCTGCCGGTGTTAACCCGCTCATCATTTCGTCAAGTAATAGCAGTCTGGGCTTTGTCGCCAACGCCCTGGCAATTTCTAGTCT
>SMTZ1_10006957_pt1 | contig 18203 bp, 17 predicted proteins | sample DeeMarSWOR136_30_FD_25667 | JGI IMG/M metagenome (IMG submission 25667)
CAAAGTCCTCTAAAATAGCCATGTACTTCATCTATATTGTGTCCACATGATTCAATCTCTGCTCTGATTTTTTTTATGTTTGGACACTTAAATTTTATATCATATATCCTTCCGCATTTTGTACACAAAAAATGATGATGCATTCCTCTTTCAATATCATATCTATTTTCTGAGTTACAAATTGTGAGTGATTTTATAATTTTATTTTGTGTTAATGTGTCTAAGGAATTATAAACAGTAGTCTTTGAAAGAGAGGGATTTTTCTTTTTTAATTTTTTATATATTTGGTCAGCTGTAGGATGATCTTTATTATTATCTAGAAAATTTAATATTGCAAGTCTTTGTGGGGTTACTTTCATATTTTTATCTCTTAAAATTTTAACAAATCTATCCAAGAACTCACCATTGTAATGATTATTAAATTGAAATCATTACAATTTAACATGTATTACAATTTAGTATATAAAACTATCGCTTAAAAAATATAGTTGGATTAACAAGAGCTATGCTCAATAGCCTCATTTGGACATGAACTTACACATGCACAGCACTCTATACATTCCCCAATGTTTTTACAAACAGCTTTTTCATTCTCAAGTTCAAATATCTCAACAGGGCAGGCAGTTACACACTCACCAGCACCTGTACATCTATCGTAGTCAATAGTTATTTTTATTTCTCCTTCTTCAAATTCTTTTTTCATATAATAACGACCTCCCACTAGAACGAGATACCGTAAACAAGTAACACTATTTTAGCGTTTCTTTTTCGAAGCTTTTTTGAATGCTGAGCTGTTTCATAATAAAACTAGGGGGCCATTTATTATGAAGAAGATTGTTTGGAAGCCATCAAAAGATTATATCGACAATGCAAATATTACTAGATTTATGAAAAAGCATAATATAAAGGATTATGATGAATTAATAAAGAAATCCACAGATAATATTGAATGGTTTTGGGATGCAGCATTAAAGGATTTAGATATTGAATGGTTTAAACGATATGAAAAAGTTCTAGATGATTCAGAAGGCATACAATGGACTAAATGGTTTGTTGGCGGAAAAATAAATATTGTTCATAACATACTTGACAAACATCTCACAACAAAAAAGAAAAACAATACAGCAATAATTTGGGAGAATGAAGCTGGAAACACAAAAAAAATAACCTATAAAAAACTTTACAAAGATGTAAACAAATTTGCAAATGCCTTAAAACAATTAGATGTGAAAAAAGGTGACCGTGTCGGAATTTATATGCCAATGGTTCCTGAGATTGTTATTGCATTTTTAGGAATTATGAAAATTGGTGCTATAAGCATTCCAATTTTTTCTGGTTTTGGAGGTCATGCCTTATCACAACGCTTGGATATTGCTGGTGCAAAGATTTTGATTACAGCAGATGGCTCTTTTAGAAGGGGAAAAACATTTCAAATAAAAAATGAAGTCGATAAGGCTATAGATAGTGTATCATCAATTAAACATGTAATTGTTTTCAAAAATCTTAAAATTAAAATCAATATGAAACAGGGTATTGATATTTGGTGGGATGATATTGTAACTAATCAATCAGATATTTGCGAGACTGAGCAGATGAATTCTGAGGATTATGCAATGATAATTTTTTCCTCTGGAACGACTGGTAGACCTAAGGGTACAGTTCACACCCATGGGGGAGCTCTTGCTCAAATTGTTAAAGAACTTGGCTATTATTTTGATATAAAAGAAAACGATGTTTTTTTCTGGTTGACGGATATAGGATGGATGATGGGACCTTGGATGATAATTGGTGTTCAGAGTTTTGGAGCCGCAATAACTATATATGAAGGAGCACCTAATTATCCAGAGCCTGATAGGTTATGGAAACTTATAGATAAACACAAAATAACAATTCTTGGTATTTCACCTACAGCTATTCGAATGTTTATGAGATACGGTGATGATTGGGTTAAAAAACATGATCTTAGTTCACTAAGAATTCTAGGATCTACAGGTGAACCATGGGATCCTGATTCGTGGTATTGGTTTTTTGAAAAAATTGGTAAGAGAAAAATTCCAATAATCAACATATCTGGCGGAACAGAAATCGTTGGTTGTTTTTTATCCCCACTTCCAATAACAGAACTTAAACCTTGTACACTTAGAGGACCTGGACTTGCTATGGATATTGATGTTTTTGATGAAGATGGTAAACCAATAAGGGGGCAGATGGGGCATCTTGTAGCAAAGAAACCCGCGCCTTCTATGACTAGAGGATTCTGGAATGAACCAGATAGATATATTGATACCTATTGGTCTAAATGGCCTAATATATGGTATCATGGAGATTGGGCAAGCATAGATGAAAATGGTTTTTGGTTTTTACATGGTAGAAGTGATGATACTATTAAAATTGCAGGCAGGCGAACCGGCCCAGCAGAAATAGAAGCAGCACTAATTGAGCATCCAGCTGTTTCTGAAGCAGCAACAATTGGTGTACCGGATGAAATAAAAGGTGAAGATATTGTCTGTTTTGTAGTTTTGAGAACAGGTTTTAAGCCAAGTGAAAATCTTAGAGAGGAATTAAAAAATCAAGTTGTAAAAATAATGGGAAAAACATTGAAACCACGTGATTTAAGGTTTGTAAATGATCTTCCAAAGACCAGATCAGCAAAGATTGTAAGAAGAATAATAAAGGCTTCATATCTTAAAGAGGAAATAAGTGATATCTCTTCTATTGAAAATCCACAAGCAATAGATGAAATCAGAAAATCAAAATAGGTTTAGAACTTATATAATTAATATATAATTTAACAAAATAAGATAATACGGCAAAAAACGATAACATTTTTTAAGCCATAATCTATTACATATTTGGGTGAGAGAGAAGATATTAATTGAATTTTTTCGTCTCCAACACCTTTTGATTATGGTCCAACTGGCTTTGAGAGTATTGAAGGAGGAGCTGCAGAATGTGTTAGAGAAACTAGAGAGGATATTCCAGATTTCTCTTTGAAGGATATAGATTTGATGATCTATTCACATTTCTCCGTGCATTTTGGTCATCAACTTTCTTCGGAGTGGATTATACATGATCATCTTGGGCTTGTAGGAGTTCCACATTATCGTGTAGAAAATGGTGGTAATACTGGAGGCTCTGCATTATATGCTGCAGCTTTAGCTGTAATGTCAGGTCATCATGATGCTGTAGGAATAGTTGGATGGGAAACTATGGATTCTGTAACTCAGTCCCAGGGTAGCGAGTTTATTGCAATGGCATCTGATATACGTTATGAACTTATGGTCGGTGGTATTTACCCAATTTATTATGCGGCCATGGCTAATAAATGGATGAAAGATAATAATGTAACAGAAGAGGATGTTGCAACAATTGGTGCAAAAAACAGGAACAATGCAATGGATAATCCTAAGGCTCAATGGTACAGGAATGAACACAAATATATAACAGTCGATGATGTGATGAATTCTCGTCTTATATCATATCCTATTAAAAAATATGATTGTTGTTTAATGACCAGAGGTGTTGCATTTCTTCTAGTTTGTTCTGAGGATTATGCTAAAAAGATAAATCCAGATGGTTATGTTACCATAGATGGTATCGGTTTATCTAGTTGTACTATTAGAGCTGGTGATCGTTTAAATTTTCCTGGTTGGACTAATAGATATGGACCTAACTATCCCGAAATGACCGAGTTTGGCGCATGTAGAAATTCTGCAGAACATGCTTATAAGATGGCAGGTATAAACAATCCTTTAAAAGATATTGATTTTGGAGAAATACATGATGCATTTTCCACTTCAGAAGCACAGATATATAAGGCATTGGGTTTAGCAGATGAAAGCAATATATCTCAATTTTTACGTAACGAATCAACCCATATGCACGGTGAAATACCTATGAACCCAGGCGGAGGACTTATGGGTTATGGTCATCCAGTAGGTGCAACTGGTATTATGAGCGCTGTAGAATGTTTCTATCAGTTGTCAGATATGATCCCTAAAAAGCATAATAGTAAAAAAACCGTGGTACCAGATGCAAAATGTGGAATAGTTAATAGTCATGCTGGTACAGGGACAAGTATATCAAACTTTATTTTTAGGAGGCATTAAAAATGTTAGAAGGACAAACTATAGTAATGAAAAAGAAAAGAAACAAATTTGCTGGAGAACCAAATTTTACTAAAAGAAAAGATTACAGACCTGAAAATGTTCGTGAGACAGGTCTTGCATTTGTAGGTCATGAGTTATCAGATGATGGAAATGTTATGAATCAATTTCTGCATTATGATCAACTTTATACTATACGACATGGTTGGAACAGTCGCTTTTTTAAGGGCCTTCTTGAGGGAAAAATATGGGGGACTAGATGTCCTATTTGTGGTGATACTTGGGTTCCTGTTAGGACACATTGTTGGAATCTAGATTGTAATCTAGCAAAAACCGATTGGGTAGAAATGCCTCTTAAAGCAAAGATTCATACATGGACAATAGCCGGTTGGAGCGGCAGGTCCTCGCTTAAGCGGCTTCCTATAGTATTGGTTTATGCAGTAATCGAGGGCAGCAAGGTTGCTATTGCAAACGAACTGCACAATATTAATCCCTGGGATGTAGAATTTGGTATGCCTTTAAAAATCGTATTTAAACCAGTAAATGAGCGAATTGGAGCTGTTACAGATTTTCATTTTGAACCTGCCGATGAATGGAGTCCATCCTCTATGAATGAGGAAAAGGAGCGCATTAAAAAATTAATTGAACCTGTATATGAATGGGTAAAAACAATGAAATAAATGTTTTTGATAAGCTTTAAACATATTACTATATTTATGATATTTAAATGAGATATGTTTCAGGTGAAATATTAAAAGTTACTGGTTTTGAGAAAGGATATATTGGTTTTGAAAAAAAATTTATAATCGAAGCAGGAAAAGGAAATCCTCCAAAAAAGCCAATTTGCAAAGGTTTAATTATACCCTCATTAGTGAATGCTCATACTCATATTGGAGACACATTTATTAAGCAAAAAAATATTGATTTACCAAATAATATAGAAGAACTTGTGGCACCACCTAACGGTTTAAAACATAGATTATTAAGAGAGGTATCAGACAAGGAAATTATCAAAGGGATGGAAAAATCAATAAAAATTATGAAAAAAAACGGGACAAAATATTTTTGTGATTTTAGAGAAAATGGACTTATAGGAATTAATCAATTGAGAGCTGCCTTAAATTCTAAGGATATTTCTTGTATAATCTTATCAAGACCAGAATCTCTTAATTATTATAAAAATGAACTTGATTTGTTATTAAAGAATTCAAATGGTATAGCTTTGTCCAGTATCTCAGATTGGGAATACTCAGAACTTTTAAAAGTGGCAAAATATACAAAGGATAAAAAAAAGATATTTGCACTTCATGCAAGCGAAAGGATAAGAGAAAACATAGATGATATACTTGATTTGAAACCAGATTTTTTAGTACATATGATAAAGGCTACAGAATCTGATCTTATAAAAGTAAAAGAAATGAATATTTCTATTGTCATATGTACTAGGGCAAATTCATTTTTTGGGCTTAAGCCAAATTTTAAACTATTAAAAAAAGTAAAAGTTGATATTTTAATTGGAACCGATAATGCTATGCTAAATTCTCCATTAATTCTTGATGAGATTAACTATTTAAGATCAATTTCTAAGGAATTTTCAACAATGGAACTTTTATATTTTGTAACATTTGGTGCAAGGAAAGTTTTAAATCTAGATTGCGACATTCTCTGTCCCAATTCTAAGGCTGACTTTGTCTGATTAAGGGGGATATGTGTGAAAGTAGAAGAGATTATGTCTGAAGATTTGATTGTAGGTTATGTTCCTGGTACTGTCAAGGATGCATTGAAAATACTTGCTAAACATAATGTGTCTGGTATGCCAATTTTAAAGAAAGATTCAAAAGTTGTTGTTGGGGTTTTAACAAGATCTGATATTTTTAGGAATCCTGAGGAGGATCAAATAGCTTTGATTATGAGTGACAATTTTCATTATGTAGAAAAAGATCAAGATGTAAAAGAGGCGGCAAAGCTTCTATACAACCATAGAATCCACGGTTTACCAGTTATAAATAACAGAAAGCATCTTATTGGTATTATAAGTCCCACGAATTTATTAAAAAATATTAATAAGGGGATTTCTGAAAATATATCTCAATATTTTACAAATTTAGTAGTTCCAATCTATCAAGAAATCCCTATTAATATTGTAATGGAAATAGTTAATATTACTCATGAAAACGCACTTCCAGTATTAAACGATGAAAGAAAATTATGCGGAATTGTTACTGATGGAGATTTATTCAAATTGAGTCATATTCGTGAAAGTGTTTCACAGACTGATCTTGGAATGGGTGGAGACGAAGATGCTTGGACTTGGGAAGGAATTAGAGACACAGTTAGACTGCATTATTCAACTCTAGAGGTTTCTTTACCACCAATTCCAGTTAAAGAAATTATGATTACAGACGTAATAAAGGCATACAAAAACACTCCTGTCAATGAAGTTGCAGATAAAATGTTAAAAAATAAAATTAGTCATATTCCTGTTGTTGACTCAAATGACAGACTTCTTGGCATGGTAACTGATATCGATCTTATGGCCTGTATGATTTAAATCCCATAATTTCATTCTACTTTTCAGTTTAGTAATTGGAGACCATAATCTATGCCTCAGGATGTTTATGATAAAATTATGATGCTTGCTAAAAGGAGAGGTCTATACATTAAAAGATAACTGTATCGAGATAAATACACCGACTATTACATTATACGAAGTCTTAAATTCTTCAGGTCATGTAAATGAATTTACAGACCTTACTATTGATTGTAAAAAATGTAATCAATCCTACAAAGTTGAGGATATAATAGAAAACATTAGGTATAGATGAGGCTATAAAGAAAAATAAAATAAAATGCCCAAATTGTGGTAGTGAACTAAAAGATGCCTATCCCGTAAATTTAATGTTTTCTACAAAAATTGGAATCGGAAATGCAAGAGATGCATTTCTTAGACCTGAGACGGCTCAGGGAATTTTCATAGATTTTCATCTTTTATATAGATATGCTCGTGAGAAATTACCATTTGGTGTTATACAACTTGGTAGAGGTTATAGAAATGAGGTTTCTCCAAGACAAGGGATAATTAGATTAAGAGAATTTTCAATGGCAGAAGCAGAGGTTTTTATTGACCCTTTAGAAAAAACTCATCCAGATTTTGATAGAATAAAAGAGGAGAAGCTAAAACTCTATGATAATATAAAAGAAATGGAACTATCTGTTGATAAGGCAGTAAAAACCGAGGTGATAAACAATCAGGCACTTGCATATTATATGTATCTAACACAGGAATTTTTATTTACTGCAGGAATTAATCCTAAAAAATTCAGATTCAGGAAACATGCAGAAAACGAGCTTGCTCATTATGCAACTGAATGTTGGGATGCAGAGATATTTACTGAAAGATTTGGATGGATAGAATGCGTTGGTATTGCAGATAGGTCTGCTTATGATCTGAAATCACATATTGATTCCTCAGGAAAAGATATGTATGCTTTAAGAAAGTACGACAAACCAAAAATTGTCGAGGTTAAAAAAATTGTTCCAAAAATGAATGAACTAGGACCTCTTTTTAAGGGAAAAGCAGGAAAAATAAAAAATATTATTGAGAGTATGGAATTTAAAGATACAAAAAAGATAAAAATAGATATTGATGGAAAGGCAGTTGATATTCCGAGTAATTGTTATGATGTGGTAGAAATAAAAGAAAAAAAATTTGGTGAAAAGTTTGTCCCGCATGTTATAGAGCCCTCATATGGTATCGATCGGATTTTATATTGTATTATAGAACACAGTTATTATGAAGGAAAGAAAAAAGGGGAGGATTATAAAATTCTAAAGTTAAGTCCAATAATTGCTCCAATAAAGGTGGGAGTTCTCCCTCTAATAGGTGATGAAAGACTAGTTAAAATTGCAAATGAACTTGATAGAAATCTAAGAGATAAAGGAATTGAGACCTACTATGATGATGGAGGTTCTATTGGCAGGCGATACGCGAGAATGGATGAAATTGGAACACCATTTTGCATTACTATTGATCATGATACACTTGATGATAAAACCGTTACAATAAGATATAGAGATACAACAAAGCAGATTAGAAAAAAGATTGAAGAGGTTGCTTCCTATATAATTGAAAAAATTAGATATTAAAAAACCTTTAGTGTTTTATCAATAATATCAATTGCTTCATCAACTTCCTTTGAAGAAATTATCAATGGAGGTCTGAACCTGATTGTTTTTGCTCCACAACCCAAAACAATTAAACCATTTGCATATAGCCTTTTTACCAGCATGTCTCTTTTTTCAGGAGTTAAAAGATCAAAAGCACACATTAGACCAAGTCCACGGGCATTAAATATCTTCTTTGGGTATTTCTGTGAAAGCTTTGAGATACCCTCTAATAGTCGTTTTCCTTGAACCTCAGCATTCTTTATTAGATTTTCTTCAATAATTACCTCAAGATATTTTTTACATCTTACCATATCAACTAGATTTCCACCCCATGTAGAATTAAGCCTACTTGAAACAGCAAAAACATTATCTTTTACTTGATCTACTAAGTCATTAACCATTATTCCACAAACCTGTGTTTTCTTTCCAAAAGCAAGAATGTCAGGTTCGAATTTATAATGTTGATATGCCCACATTTTACCAGTAAGTCCAACACCAGTTTGTATCTCATCCAAAATAAACATCATTTCATGAACGTCGCATAATCTTCTAAGTTCATGGAAAAACTCTTTTCTAAAATGATTGTCTCCACCCTCTGCCTGAATTGGTTCAATGATAAGAGCAGCAATATCATTTTTGTTTTTTGAAACAGCTTGTTCAATTTCAGATACAGCTTGTTTTTCAAGCTCTTTTACTTTTTCAAGATTTTCTTTATTTAAAGGAAATGTAATTTTTGGGTTTGTTATTCTGGGCCAGTTGAATTTTGTAAAATATTTTATCTTATTGAGGTTAAATGTGTTAGTCATTGAAAGAGTATAACCTGTTCTCCCATGAAATGCTTCTTTAAAATGTATTATTTGTCTACCTTTCTCTTCATTTATTCCTTTATCAAAATTTTTTCTAATTTTCCAGTCAAAAGCAGTTTTTAATGCATTTTCTACAGCAAGTGCTCCACCACTAACAAAAAAAAGATGTTTAAAACATTTGGGAACTGCGTATTTAGAAAAACTTTCTACAAACTCTGCCATCTCTATTGTATAAACATCTGAATTTGTTGGTTTGTTTACAGCAACTTCACCAATTTTTTTAATGAAATCTGGTGTTATAAGTTTAGGATGGTTACAACCTAGAGGAGAGGTAGCAAAAAAAGAAAAACAATCAAGAAAGTATCTATTAAATCTTGAATCGTGTATTCTGCATCCTTTACTTTTTTTCAAATCTAAAACAAGATCTAGACCATCAACTATTATGTACTTTGATAATACCTCATGAACGTTTGAAGGCTTAATTGACATAAATAAATCAACTCAGATTCTGTTTTTCCCCGTTAGAGCGGTATCTATCTTAATTATAAAATGATATCGGTAATCTTTATATTATGTTATCAAATTTTTAAGGAGAACCCTGATACTGATATCAAATATATTCGGTAGTATATACCTTTGCCCAGTAGGTGTATATCAAATTGTCTTTTGCAATTTTTTCTTTAAAAAACTTGTTTTCTACTTGAAGTTTTAATATAATATCTTTTAGTTTTTCTAAATCTATCGGTATCTCGATTATTTTTTTATTTCATTTCACCACTAAATTCAGGTTAGAAATTCAAATCTATCTAACCAATCCTAGCAGCCCTTACAGCAGTGGGTAACTATAAAAAAACCAATGAAATAAAATATTATATTAATGAACTATTTTCCACTCTTATTTTTACTGCGGTTCCTAGATAATAATGATCAAAAATATTTTTTGTGATTTTGATACCTGTAAATCCGATTACATTCCCATAAAAATTTCCTGACCAATTCTTTTTCCCAAATAAACCATCTGTATTAATCCATCCTTCTGCAGGAACTTCCTGAGGAGCTCTATAACCACCCTCTACTCCACCATAATGAAGAAAAGATCCAATTTTCAATGGATATAAATTCAAAATTCCTGCTATGCCAAGCCATAAAAACATCCTAAAAATTACCAAATTCAGGCTAAAATTTCCAAAATTTGATAAACACCAGTACAAAAGGTCATTATTTATATTATCTAACCAATTAACTAATATTGTAAATCTTGCGAAGGATAATAATGCATGTAAGACAAATAAAAGAAAAGAAGGACTATAAAAAACTGTATTATTAGTTACCCCTGAAATTAAACAAAAAAGGTTTTCATTTTCATCAAAATTAACCTTTTTTTTATTATATATTTTTTCAAAAATTTTTATAATACATGGATTTCCTTCTGAATCTATAACAATTTGTTGTGCATAATCAAGACTCATATAATCAGGAAGTAAGCCCATCTTATCAAAATTTAAAACAGCATTTTTGTAAATGTTCTTTGTTTCAAATTCATTATCAACAGAATCCAGTTGACTCTTAAAATCATCAATGAGATTCTCTAATTCAATTATTTGGCCCTTCGTTAGCATCACAGTATGATTAAAAGTCCTATCAGTTTCGTAAAATTGAATCGTTATTTCTTCAAGTTCAGAATTATTAGTTTCAGTACGAATATCTGCAATTGCTGGTTGAATACAAACACCAAAAAACAATATGATAATAGCAACTACCAAACCATTCCTACATAACTTTTTTTGCATATTATTTCACTCAATTAAATTTAGTATTATGCATGAAAGCAAAATTATTTAAAATCTATACGAACATTTATTTCAAAATATTACAAATATGTTACAAATAGGTCAATAAATTTAATCCTATTGTGGATATTTAAATGATACATTAATCAAAAATAGATCCAACTTGCAGAAAAAATAAGTGAAGTAAGGAGATAAGAAATTCATATCCTCTTACTTAATTATTAGAGATTTTTACCTATTTATATTTTTGAGTTATCGCTATCTAAATTTAATAAATCGCTCGATTATTTCAAGAATATAAAATTATATCGTAAAAAAAATTAAAAAAAGAGAGAGGGGTGTGGAGGTTATATATGGAAGAGGGAGTAAATGGAATGGGATGCGGCCCCTCTCTCAATTAATACCGTTTACACCAGTTCCACACATTTTATATTATTTAAATTTTCAAGATCATGCGTGTATATTATTAGACTGCTATTACAACAGGTTGAATATTGACTGCATATACAAAACTCACAATTATTATTACATATGCGTATAATATTCTGCCAAGTCGCAAGTTTCTGTATTTCATAAGTTCACTATTTTTCTAAAATATCTTTTATAATTTATAAATAATCGTAAAATGTTCGGGAAAAACCGAACGGAAGTTCGACTAGACTGTTTATACTATATATTTCTCCCAATAAAAAGAATATACATGCTTATATCGCTAAATAAAATAAATATCACGTTGAAAAATATTCTTTCATCGATGGTCTTGTCAATATCCAAATAATAAATGCACTTATTAAAACAGAAATTAAAATATTAATAGTAATAGCGATTATAACAGCGTTGTGAATAAAAAAGTTTACAAAATGAATAATAATCCATCCAAACAAGAGAATACAAACAAGATTCAACACCCATTTTCTCCTACGGTACATTCCTACAATCATTAGAATACTAATGACGATGAATGTAAAATACAGAACTACCTCAAAAAATAATGGTAACGAAGAAAAACTTGAAAGACTTGTGCGAGGAATATTAAAAGAGATAAAAAACAGTCCCAATACCCCAAAACACAATATTAAAATAGAAACTAAAAACATTAAATTAAACCATATATCATTTTCATTTCGATTCATTTCCTTAAACCATAAAATAAAACCGGTGCTTCTTTAAAAAAATATCTTTAAGTAAAAATAAACCTATTTTACCCAAAGAAGATTTACAAACTTAGTTTCACACAAACCCGCAATTGCTGTCTAATACTAGTTCTGTTCGGAAAAAACCGAACAAATACTTATCATAAATTTAGATTTAAAAAGCTTACAAATTATTGAGGTTCAATTTTCTCTTTAAATTTTATACCCATCTCCCTTAAATTATCTAATATGGGATTGTAAATATCTGGAATTACAGGTATATGGACTCCAGATAGCTCTATCTGTTTATTTAGAATCATTTTAACAGCAATTGCTGCAGGAAGTGCAACCGTTCTTGATATAGCAGACTCTCCAAAAGGGGTTCCATAACTTACTAGAGTTGAAGTAATATATTCTTTTTTTGAGGGATAATCTGCAATAAACTCATGATGCATAATTATCATATCCCTTTCTTTTTTATCAAGATGCATTTTTCTTAAAGATAAAACATTGAGATAATCAAGTGGATTATCTTTATCTTCTGGAAGTTGTTCATCACTAAAAAAACCAAGCCATTCTAGTCTTTTAATAACTGTTGAATATGTACTAAGATTAAGATATCTTGCAGTTTTTTCTATTAGATTTTCTTCTTCCTTTGCACCAACAAAAAATCTTGTTAGATCTGAATAGGTTTTACCCTTAAATCCATTTATAGGCTTATCATTCAACCAACCAAGCGATACAATTTTTTTTAATGTCTCACACCAACCAGTCATTCTAAATGTTCCGCGATAAACAGTCTCTGCATCATTTAAACCATATATGTCCTTGTATGGTATTGAATCCCTATTTGGATAATTTTCAAAAGTACCAACGCCTGGGATATCTTGCAAAGTATAATTTTCAAAAAGTTCTTCACCAGGAACAAAAATCTCTTTACCATTCTCAAGCCATCTTGCAGAATTCCGGGAAGCAAGAAGAACACCGCGTGGTGACCAAGAGAATTTATAGCCAAAGGGATTGTTATTTGCTTCAAAAGATGGAAGTGCACCTGTTGTAGATCTAAAACTGATAATCTTTCCAGAATTACTTTCAACCTCATGAATGATTCTCATTGCAGACATGTGATCAATTCCAGGATCAAGACCGCACTCATTTAAGAGGATGATACCTGCCTCTTTTGCTTTTTTATCAAGAGACTTCATGTCATCGCTTACATAAGAGGTTGTGATCAAATGCTTATTATGATTAATGCAGAGTTTTGCCACCTTTACGTGATAAATATAAGGTAAAAGACTAACTGTTAAATCTGAATTTGTAACTAATTTTTCTAATAATTTATCATCATTAACATTAAACTCAACAGCAGTTCCAAAATTGTGACCATCTATAATTTTTTCAGCTTTACTTACTGTTCTACTTGCCATTGTAATTGAAAAATCAGGATGGTCTAAAAGATATCTAACTAATGGTTTTGAGACCATTCCAGCCCCAAGAACTAGTACATTAAACGTCATTAGTAAATGCCTCCAATTATTTGGCTTAAGCAACGAAGAGAAATACCCTATAAATATTTGTTGATATAAGAATAATCTGGTGTAAGCTTACCATGATATAAAACAATAGCTTTTTTAATTTCAGAAGGTAATTTCAATTTGTTAAAATCATAAGAGAAATCTGCCTTTACAATTGATGGAACAAATTCAATAAGAGAATTACTGAACGCAATTGATGACTCCTTCGGAAGTTCACAAGGTAGATTATCAACAGCCATTACAACAATACCATTACCAGAAAAACCATCAATGATTTCCCCACTGATGGGATTATATACAAATACAGGATTATCTGGTGTTGTTACCTTTTCTGTAAATTCAATTGCTCCATTAATGTCAACACTTATGTCTCCAATTAATTGTAATTTAAAATGTTTATTGTATTTATTTCTGATATAATTTTTAGTAACAAGCCGAGGATACTGTTTGTTCCAATAAATGCAATTCATAAGAATAGTAAGCTTATCTAGATAGTTATAAAAAACAGATTTATACAAATGTGGATTATTGTAATAATCTTGCAAATTGAATTTTTTTTCTTTTGATATTGGCTCAACCATATCTTCCTCCTTAAAAACAACCTTATAGATTAATTTATTTGATGGTTTTTTTTGTATTGTATTAATTTCTTTTGGAAAGATTTCCTTTACAGGCAATATATCTAAAATCTCCTGGGCTCCCTTTGAAACATTTCCATATCCAGCAAGTCCAACAATAAGAGGAGTTATAGAATCGGGTAAACCTTCTTCTTTTATTTTTATCCCAATTTGTCTTATATGATTCTTAGCATCATCAAGGTTCTTATAACCAATAGTTTGTTTAATCCCATTAAATGGATTTTCAATATTTTTCCATATCATTCTTTTACCAAATGCCCAAAGGACATCTATCATACCTGCAAGTCCTGCATATCTTCCAAAAAAAATCAAACGACGTCCTTTTTTATCGGTAATCTTCTCATAATCAATTAAATTACATTTTTGTTCTATCATTTTTTTAAGCATAGGCATATTCTTTTTCTGACCTTTGGTTGTATGAGAAAAAAACAAATAAGTTACACCTGATTTAAAAAATTCTAAAGGTATTTCTTTTATTGCAAAAATAACATTTGAAGATAAATTCTCATTTACCTGTGCTCTTTTAATTTTGTACTGTTTATCTGAAAAAACCCTTATTTTTGATGGTTGTATTATTGTTTCAATACCATATTTTTCTTTTAATTCTCTTACATGTTCAGGAACAATTGGAACACGTCTTTCCCATTTATTTTTATCTTCTCTTCGAATTCCTAATATATGACTCATTGAAAATCACTTAGGAGTCTCATCTAATTTCCTTTTAAAAAGATTGTGAGAAGGTTTAATATTATAAAAATCTTAAAATTGCTCCTACATGACCAAGATCTGCGATTTCTTCACTATCTGTAAATTCAATACTTGCATTTGTTCTTTCTGCAAATTCAAGAATTTCTTCTATAACATCTACTTCTGAAGTTTTATTATTACAGTACGGGCATTTTTTGTTTTTTCCTTCTTTAACAACTTGACAGTTCTCACATATCCATCCGCGAGATTTATAACCCTTTTCAATAATAAGTAAATCAACCTTTCCGTTTCTAACAGCATTCAATGTTTCATTTATACCATAGACTGCTAAACCATTCTTTAATATCTCCTGTTTTAAATGTGAAACAGCCTCAATACTTTTCTCTTGCTCTTTTTTGATTATTAAATTAAAAGATTCTTTTAAAAGTCTTTTTTCATCGTTAATACTAATATCAATTACATCAACAAGTCTATCTTTTAATTCCTTAGGTATCATTTCTATAAATCTAATTTTTGTATTACCTGGTCCCGCAATTATTATTGATTTATCAGCTTTTTTTTGGAGTGCTTCAATAACTTCTGATAAAAATGCATTTATTGCTCCTTTTCTTATTCTATTGAATCTTGCCTGGGACCATCCCCCTTTTTTATGTTTGTTAATTATGTCGGCCGATAATTTTTTTGTATCATCCACTTTACCAGTAGAAATAGAAAATATTTTTGCATAATTTGAATTAATAAGTAGCAAAGTAAATGATTCCCATTCATCTTGTATTCTGGCTAGTGGGCGAATATATGGTGAGGAATCTACGATAAGTGCGTTTTGCAATTCTAAAGTAAGCTTTGTGGATTTCATAAAATTGTTTTTATGAGACGCAAAAATTACGATACTAGCTGAAGAAAAATTCTTTAAAACATTCTCAATATCTTCTATTGTTTTGTTAAAATTCTTTAGTGTATCACCTTTTAATATAGATCTGCAAGCTCTTATTCTCTTATCTATGAATTTCCTATACGTTTTCTTATTCGCATATATACTAATATAGGTATCTTCACTATCATTATCATATTCTTCTGATAACTCTCTGATTAATTGTTTAAAAATTTCTGTCATTACAATCAATTACCGAAAATAGATAGTTCTTATAATGTCTTTCTAAACAAGATTTTACTTTCAACAAACCCTAATCAAAGAATAAAAAGTGTAACTGTATAGTATTTTTATTATGACACATTCAAAAAACAAATCTTTCAAAAATTCAGATATTATAAAAGCATCAGAAATAGGGCAATTCTGTTTTTGCTCAATTTCTTGGTTTCTACAAAGATGTGGTTATAAACCAATATCTCCAATGATAGATATTGGCATAAATAAACATGAAGAATTAGGTAAAATTATTGAATTTTCTCAAAAAAGTAGTAAAAAATCAAAAGCTTTTGCAGTAGCAGGATATTTAATTCTATTTTTTGGTCTTTTTTTTGTTATATCTGAGGTGATTTTATAGAGGTTCAAATTATAATTGGATTTTTACTTATTTTTATCTCATTTATATTGATTTTTTCATCAATAATTATTAAAAGAAAAATTAAAAAATTAAAAAATAAACATAACATACCCGATGGAAATATAACCTACCAAGACCTTTCTAAACCAGCAAAACCTTTTTTTTCCAAGCGCTACAGAATTACAGGTAAACCAGATTACATCATAAAAAATAATAACTTTTATATTCCAATTGAGTTAAAAACTAGTATCTGTAGAGAACCACAAAAAAACCATATATTACAACTCGCTGCCTATTGCCATCTATTAGAAGAAAATTATGAAAGATTTTGTCCATATGGAATAATCGCTTACTCTGATAAATCAAAATTTAAAATACAATTTGATCCAAAAATTAGATTTGAACTTGAGTCAGTTGTAAAAGACATGAGACAAATAATGAAAACTGGAAAAATATCTAGAAATCATAATGATTCATATAGATGTAAAAAATGTTCTATGCAACAATTTTGTGATTTTAAATTAAAATAAAATATAAAATTACAAAAATTTATAAATAATTTTATCATTATATTATTGGGGGAGCAATATATGAGAAAGAAATTAACCTTTGAAGATGGAATTTTACTTTGTAAATATATCTATCAAAGTGCTATTGAAAAAATACTTAATGGTGTTATAGAGGAAGAACAAATTTTTTATAAAACACATACAATGTTAAATAAATTAAATATAAAACTCAACAATAAAAGAATAGATGAACTTTTATACATATTAAACATTGAAAATATCTACTCAATAATTTAAAAAAAAAAAGAGTTTTAAGTTTATATTTGAAATTAAATTAAGAATTGAGTCTATTTTTTCTTAAGTACCAAATCAAATGCCTCATTAAGAAATTCTCTTTCCTCTCTAGTAGGCGACCAACTAAAGCCATTTTCGTCTTTTACAAAATTTGGAGCATTTGGATCAAATCTTGTCATTATATTAAGATGACCAGTCATTGGATCTCTACTTATTTCAAGCTTAATATGAATATTTTCATTTTTATCCATAGTATCCTCATCCACTTTTTTTATAGTATATCTATTTATATATCTTATACTTTTCTTTTTCTCTCATACTTTTTATATTTAAATAAACGGGTTTTAAAGATGATTGTCATATGTGTTAGGACAGGACATATGTCCTTTCTGTTGTTATCATAAAATAGTTAAACATCAACAAAGTAAAATTTTTTTAAATATTTCAAATAAACACAATCTTATTAGAATAAAAAACCTTTTAATTAATATTATCTTCTCCCTTTTTAGCCCATGCGGATTGCTGTACTTATAAAAGATAGATGTAAATCTAAAAACTGCTCAAGAGAATGTATAAAGTTTTGTCCTAGAGTTAGAGCTGGTGACGAAACAATAATTATGGGCGAAGACAGAAAACCAATAATTTCCGAGCAACTTTGCGTTGGATGTGGAATATGCATACATAAGTGCCCTTATGATGCAATAAAAATAATAGGTCTTGCTGAAGAACTTCAAACTGATCTTGTTCATCAGTTCGGTAAAAATGGATTTAGATTATTTAGACTCCCAGTTCCAAAAAGTGGAATTTGTATTGGCATTCTTGGACCAAATGGAATAGGTAAAACAACAGCTATACGAATTCTATCTGGCCAAATAATGCCTAACTTTGGTGATTATGATGAGGAGGTTACTTGGGAAGATATCTTATATTACTATTCAGGAACAGAGTTGCATGAGCACTTTAAAAGTCTTGCAAACAATGAAATAACAAGCATTGTGAAACCCCAATATGT
>SMTZ1_10006389_pt1 | contig 18198 bp, 12 predicted proteins | sample DeeMarSWOR136_30_FD_25667 | JGI IMG/M metagenome (IMG submission 25667)
AACGGAGCGTGGCACTGGAAAGCTCTACTATCGTATTGCCTCAAAGCTTATCGCTGTCTAATTTTAAGAAGACTCGCATGAGGGAGAACAGAAGACGGACTGACCTTGGTGAAGACGGAATAAAGCTTGACAAGGTTATGACCGATCTCGAAAAAGACTATATCCTGAGGGCCCTTGACATGGCTCAGGGCTCCAAACAAAGGGCTGCCCGGCTTCTGGGTATAACATTACGATCATTGCGCTACCGGATGGGCAAGCTAGGTCTGGAAGCCTTTTCCGATGAGTCATGATTGCTCTTTATTGCCTCACGCAAACCCCTGCACGGAACACCCTCGTCATAACGGCTTCAGCACAGATCTACCGAAAATTGTCACAATCCTGACAAAATGTGTCCTCCGAAGGCACGCAAATGCTAAAGATTGGTGAAATGAAACTATACCTTGGAAGCATAATAGACCTAACTATTTGGGAATATTAAAGATAATTTTTTGACTCAGGAATGTTCCCAAGTGGCACGCTGTTTGCTTTACAATTGGTCACACGTTAAACTGCTTAGGAGGAGGGGAGGTGAGTGTTCAGCACGAAAAATTGTGTAATTTTTTTAATCATCCATTATGCAAATTAATCTAGGAGGAATAGAAAGATGTTACTAAAACTCAACAAAATGAAAGATCAAAAAGGTTTCACACTTATTGAATTGATGATCGTTATCGCGATCATCGGTATCCTGGCAGCCATTGCTATACCGCAGTTCAGTGCCTACAGGAAAAGGTCGTATAATTCCTCGGCAAATGCAGACCTCAGAAACGCGGCTACAGCCCAGGAAGCGTACTATGTCGATGAAGAAACTTACACCAACAGCATCAGCAACCTCACCGGCAGCTATGGGCTCTATACCTCTAAAAATGTAAGATTCTACAGCGTGGCTGGTGATGTGACTTCGTATACCATGAGAGCCTACCAAACGAGCGGCGATAAGACTTACAGGATAAAGGGTCCGGGCGGATCTGTAGAAAGCTTATAAGCGCTTCTTATGAAACCTATGGTGGTTAATGGGGGCAGGCCGAAAAGGGCCTGCCTCTTTCAGTTGGGAAACTGCTTTAGGCTTTGTTTGTTGCTTTCTCACCGGTAGCGAAGCTTGTGCAGCATGTGAAGTAATGGTTGGCCATGAGGAATCCTTGATATATTGAAGTGCATAAGCACCTACCACGACTAAATTGGATGAAAAATAGAAGGGGGTTTACCCCCATTGAGTTGCCCATCGTTATCGCTGTCATCTTCATCCTGCCGTTAGCCCCACTTCTTAAAGGTCTTCCTTGGCCTTTCCTTTTTCCAGGTACCTCGATCCATATTTCCTCAACATATCCGAGCGTTCCAGATAGGCCCTTCCCAAAAGGGGCAGAACGACTTGGAGATCGGGAGCTTCATCAGTGGGAATATTATCCGCTTCAATTTCCTTGATCAGTGCATGGAGTTTGTCAGGTGGTATGATGCGTAGCGTCTCAGCCAGGAATTCCCTAAGCAATTCCTTGTCCTGCATTTGATAAAGGACCTCAATCATGTGAAGCCGGGTCATGATGTCTTTCCCCCGTTTCTTCAAGGCCAAACCAAGATAATGTTTGGCCTTTGAAAATCGTTTCTTGTATTTATATATGATTCCCAGATTATAGAAAGCCCGGGTGAAATCCTTTTGTAATGCAAGGGCCTTTCTTGATTCAATAAGAGCATCTTCAAGACGCCCTCTCTTGAGCAAGACAAAAGCCAGATTGTTATGTGCGATCGCGCTGTTTTCGTCGCAGCTTAGTGCCCTTGTGAAATTTTCGAACGCCTCATCGTATTTCCCTTGTTTCATCATGAGTACCCCCAGGTTATTATAGGCTCCCGGAAACCCAGGGGCTAACTCAATTGCCTTACGCAGATGCTCTAGGGCCTTTTCTTTTTGATCCAAGCTGATGTATGCCAGGGCCAGATTGTAGTGAGTCATGTGGTGGCTCGGGCTACTGGGACCTCTTTCTAGTGTGAGTGCCTTATGGTACAAGGGCATTTCCTTTTCCCTATTGCCCATATCGCCGTAATATTTTGCGAGGTTGTGGTAGGGTCGTGGAAGGTTAGGATTCTTATCCACGGCGTCCATCCACAAGCTCTCTTCCGTTTTCCAGATAACATTGCGCACAAAGGTGCTGTGACCTTGGCCTACGAGAACAAGTATGATGAAAATGGAAGAATAACATGGAGGGGATGTAATTTCGGTGTTCAAAGACAAGTTCGAGAGAAAGTACAGAAGACTCGATCAGGTGATTAATGAAGAAGAAGATGATGCAATACGATATAAAAGGCCACTGTCTGGATTTTAGTATGCTCAGGCAGAGGATACCCAAGATGATGAGGATTGATACTATAGTCGTCGGGGGATCAATAAAGCTATGAGAGATGACAATGTCGTGATTTATGCATAACCGGTCGGGCATGGGGTAAAACAGGAGGGAGATATAGAAGAGTATAATCCTGGGCTCAGTTAAGAGTCTTGCACCGAGGGTGAATGCCCGCAGTTCATAGCTTGAAACCAGATTTTTGCCAGAAAATACGGAAGGGCCCATGAGAATCAATGCAAGAACCAGAGGAATTAAAAGGAGGGCCAGGAACACAACCAAATTCCTTTTGACATTTTTCCTTGTAAGGCCCTGGATTAGAAAAAGGTCGAAAAGGAATATGCTGATCGGGAGCATAGCGGCATTTTCTTTTGAGCCGAATGCTAGTGCGGCGGCAAAAAAACATAGCAAAAAGTAGAGGCACTGTAATACCCTGCGCTCCGAGGTCCTCCCCTTGAGGTAAAAGTACAGGGATGCTATATAAAACAAGCCCGCCATGCTGGCCATCCTTTGGACGATGTAGGTAACTGCTTGGATCTGGACAGGGCTAATGGCCCAAAGCACTGTGGCGAGTAAGGCTATGGAGTAAGAGTTTGGCCCGTATCTTGCTTTTACAATAGGAAGGTTAAGGGTATTATAGATAAGAAGAAATAGAAAGACAGCGGCCAGAAGGTGTATGGATACATTAACCACATGGTAACCAAAAACCTTGTCTTTCCCGAAGAAATAATTAAGAGCGAAGCTCAAACATGCTGTTGGGCGATAGATTTTCTTGCTACCATCAAGACTGGCAAAAAATGTCTTCTTGATGTTGCTCCAGTTAAGTTCCTTCAGGTGTAATGGCTTGTTTGTCAGGATATTGATTTCATCATCGAACTGCCAGGAGGCATGAAACGTATTTGAATAAATCGCTAGCACGATCACGAGGATCGCAACCACGGCGAATACATTTTTGCGACAAAGGGTTAGATGAGTTTCCGGTTCGAGATTAATAAAAGCCATATTTCCTCCATCACTCCAAAACGATTGTGGTTGCCCTGTGCAATCATCATCCTGCTGGTCACCCTTGTCTATTTCCCTACCTTTAGCGGTAAGTTCATTTTAGATGACAATAGCCTGATCAGAAACAATCCATATATAAGGGAATTGCGGCCTATCACCTCTTACCTTGCCCAAGAAGACGGCATAATCGATAGGAGAGACGCACGCAGTTATCACACCGGTTACTATAGACCGTTAATTAATGTAACGTATTGGCTTGATTATAAATTATGGGGCATGAGTGCCCCTGGCTTTAGAACAACCAACCTTATTCTTCACCTTTTGACCTGCTTACTCCTGTTCAAGGTTCTTCTTTCTCTTGTTAGTGATCGGCATGCGTGTTTGTTTGCTACAGTCCTTTTTGCTGTGCATCCCGTTAATACCGAATCGGTCTCATTGATTGTTTCCAGAAACAATATACTGGTAACACTTTTTGCCATTGCCTCATTCTATTTCTATTTGAAAGGTTTGAGAAATGACAGTTATGCTGCTATGTCACTTTCTATACTCTTCTTTGCGGGTGCAATACTTTCAAAGGAATTTGGGCTGATGGTTCTGCCTGTGTTTTTTCTATATCACAGATTTCTATCCAAGGAAAAAAATAACTTTTTCAAAGAGTTAATAAGCTATGCTCCATTCTTATTGATATTGCTCTTTTATTTCATGATAAGAAAAGGTGTAACCGGCTCATTACTTACCCCATGGGACATGGATCACCTATGGTCCAGGGTCTATTTCTTCCCTTATCCAATATTGTTGAGCCTTAAGCTGATTTTTTTCCCCTATCAGCTTCATTTTTTCGGTTTATCTTATCCGGCTAGCTTTTTTGACTGGCGTGCAGTACTTTCAATAGTATTGTTTCTATTGCTAGGGACTGCCTTGTGGATGGTAAGGAATAATAAACTCCTCGTATTTTCCGGGCTTTCTTTTTTAGCTACTATTTTCCCCGTACTCAACATCATTCCAACAGCCTCGCCCTCTCTTATCGCAATGCGCTGGCTCTACCTTCCGTTTGCCCTTATTTCAGCAGGTGTGGCCTGGGTCATTCAAAAAGGTATCGTCCGCCGAAAGATGCTAACAACCTCAGTACTTTGCGTATGTATCTGCTATCTTGGGGTTTATTCCTATGTTTTAAACAAGAACCTTTGGCGTGATGAAGGTACTTTTTTTACTCAAGAGGTGCTCCACTTTAATAACTACCTATATGCAGGTGGCCTCGCAGGAAGACTCTTAGATAAGCAGCAATACCAGGAGGCGGAGAGATATTTTCGTATTGCCATCAATAATTACCCCCAAGAAGTGGAAAATTATATCAATTATTCAGCTCTTTTGATCGATACTGCCCGACCAGAGGAGGCCCTATTACACCTGGCCAGGGCAAGGTCACTGACCATGACCTACAATGAGCGGGGACAATGGTTTAACAATAGGGGAATGGCCTATTTCAAATTGGGAAAAAACGCGGAGGCACTGAAGAATTTTAGAAAGGCAACAATATTTTACCCAAATGAACCACAATTCTGGAACAATCTCGGCGCCACCTATGGATACCTCGGCGAATTTGAGAATTCAGTTCTGGTTTTGAAGAGGGCTCTGGAAATTGTTCCAGATTCCATTTCATTAAGAAAAAACCTAGCAGTTACCTATATCCGTATGGAGGATTATGAAAAGGCTATATCTGTGCTTGAAAAGATCCCCCGGAAAAATCGCGACGAATTCGGTATCAACGCGCTGTTGCTAAAGGCCCAAAAAGCTCAAGCATTTCACTTGCCCGAGATCGAAATAACAGATCAGCACAAAATAGAGCCATGAAAAAACATATACCATCAACTATTGGTGTGTGATTATATAGAGATCGTCTTCATTAATTGGATATAAGATACAACCCATGCTAAACGGAAGAAGAATTGTCGTTGTCCTCCCGGCGTACAATGCCGAAAGAACTCTAGAGCAAACATACCAAGAAATTCCTTTGGATATTGTGGACGATGTATTAATGGTGGACGATGGCAGTACAGACAGTACGGTATCTTTGGCTGGAAAACTGGGCATTCACACCATCATGCATAACCGTAACTATGGTTACGGCCGCAATCAAAAGACCTGTTATATTGAAGCATTAAAGCGTAACGCCGATATCGTGGTTATGGTTCATCCGGACTATCAGTATACCCCCAAACTAATTACCGCCATGGCAAGCATGATTGCTTATGATGTGTATGATGTTGTTCTTGGCTCACGTATTATCGGAGGTCAGGCCGTTAGGGGGGGGATGCCAATTTATAAGTATATCGCCAACCGTTTTTTGACTGCCTTTGAAAATCTGCTTCTTGGGAGCAAATTGTCTGAATTTCACACTGGATACCGAGCATTTTCCAGAGAGGTGCTTGCGGCTCTTCCGCTCCACGAGAACTCCGATGATTTCGTCTTTGACAATGAAATGCTGGCTCAGGTCATCTATTTTGGCTACCGGATTGGCGAAGTCTCATGCCCCACACGGTACTTTGAGGGTGCTTCTTCAATTGGCTTTAAGAAGTCCGTTAAATACGGATTTGGGGTGATGGCTACCACTCTGCGGTACTTTCTCCATCGCCTGAAGCTCCGCAAGGATCCCCTTTTTGATCTCGAAGCTCGCGGGCTTGGGCGGAAAAGGATGGCAACTCATGAGTGATCGGGATTTTGGCGAGTGCCCGTTATGCTCTGGGTCTCAGACGAAGATGCTTTTTTCGACAAGGACCCCCTTTACGGAATTTCAGATTGTTCAATGCAATATATGTAAATTGGCCCGCACGTTCCCCCGCCCCGTTGGTGAGTCGCTCGGTATTTATAGTTCTTCTGCTTACTATGGAAAAGGTGTGAATAAGTTTATGCCTATTGTCCAGAAGATGCGAAATATTTTCGCGAGATCAAGGGCGAAGCGTTTTCTATCTTTCCTCCCCGATTCGGCGGGAACACCGAAAATTTTGGATGTAGGCTGTGCGGAGGGGCGTCTTTTGAAATCATTTGTTGGATATGGCTGTAAATGTTGGGGCATTGAGCATCCTTCTTATCCATCCAGGAGATTCCTGGAGCGTGACCGAATTGTCTATTTGAGAGGTGATTTTCACGGCGGTTGCATGACTTACTCGCCCCAGGGGGTGTATTGATTTTGGCAGTCCCTAATTTTTCAAGCCTTGAATCTCGAAGGTTTAAAGAACATTGGTTTCACTTAGATATACCATGGCATAAATACCACTTTAACGAGAAATCACTCAGATATCTGATGACGACTAACGACTTCAAAATTGTTAGGATAAGCACAATTTGTTTAGAGCAAGGGCCCTATGGACTCCTTCAGAGTATTCTAAATGCCATGGGATGGCGTAAGAATGAATTATACGAGGCCATGAAGGGAAATCTGAAGCCCGGAAGGGGCATTTATGTCGTTTTTCAAGCCTTACTCGTGGCTCTACTCCTAATATCGGGCTCTCTTGTTAGCCTGCTTACTTCGATCAGGGAAGGCCCTGTATTAAAAGCGGTGGTTCAAAGAGGCAATTGAGCGGAATATGGGAGTTGAAGAACAAAAGGGGATGCGGACGACGGGAAGTTGCGTTCTGAGCGTTGTTCTGATCGGTCTTATGGGCCTGCTAATACTTTCGATTCTTATTTTGGCCTCGGTACCCCCGATAAGCAAAGACGCCCTTGTCCACCATTTGGCGGTGCCGAAACTCTACCTAAGGCACGGTGGTATGTATGAAATTCCATTCATGCCCTTCTCGTACTATCCGATGAATGTCGATCTCCTGTATCTGATCCCACTCTCCCTTGGCAATGACATTGTACCGAAGTACATCCACTTCGCGTTTGCCGCGCTTACTGCTTATCTGATCTTCAGTTACCTGAAGAGGCGAACTAGCAAGAACTACGCACTCCTGGGGGTCCTTTTTTTTCTCTCAACCCCGATAATCGTTAAGCTCTCCATTACGGTATACGTCGATTTGGGGCTCATATTTTTTTCCATGGCATCACTTCTCCTATTGCTACAATGGATTGAAGATGGTTTTAGGCTGAAGTTGTTACTAGTATCTGCCCTCTTTTGTGGCTTGGCAGCTGGCACAAAATATAACGGCTTAATAACGCTGCTGCTGCTCACCCTTTTCGTTCCCTTTGTCTTTTCGAGATACGCAAAAGGGATAAAGCCGGGCTTTCTTAGTGCTTCCGGCTATGGAATGCTGTTCGTCTCCGTTGCGCTCCTGGTTTTCGCTCCTTGGATGATAAGGAATTACCTGTGGACAAGTAACCCAATCTTTCCTCTTTATGAACACCTGTTCAACCCACAAAATACAATCACCACAAACACTGGTGGCCTTTTTGGCTTTAGGAGTTTAATCTATCATGAGACGTGGTGGGAGATGGCACTGCTGCCTATAAGGGTGTTTTTTGAGGGGCAGGATGGTAATCCGCAATATTTTGACGGCAAGCTCAACCCGTTTCTTATTCTGCTCCCATGCTGTGCTTTTTTTCGGATGAAAAAAGACGACCCTCTCATTAGAAATGAGCAAAAGATACTGCTCGCTTTTGCATGCCTGTTTTTCGCAACAGCTTTTTTCACCAGTGATATGAGGATACGGTACATTTCACCTATTATCCCGCCCTTGGTCCTCCTGTCGGTCTTTGGCGTGAGAAAAATGGTTAGCGTAATCTCAGAATTACGGGAGCGGCGCTCACGATATGTAGGGCTGATTGCCCTTTTATTGGTCGTTTCATTTTTTCTTTCTCTCAATGCACACTACATTTTTACCCAATATAGATATGTAGACCCCTTCAGTTATTTGAGCGGCACCTTAGGTAAGGATGAATACATAGATAAATACCGTCTAGAATACCCAGTCATCAGATACATTAATAAAGACCTTGGTTCGCATGACAGGATATTGTTTCTATTTATGGGAAACAGAGGTTATTACTGCGAAAGAGAATATGTTTTTGATATGGTTTCTAACAGGAGTTTGCTGCGTCAATTGGTCAAAGAATCAAGCAAACCTGAGGAAATATTGCGAGGGCTCAAGGAAAATGGCATAACCCATATGCTCATCCGCTATGATATCTTCGACCATTGGGTGAAAGACGAAGATCAGTTTACGATCAGAGAACAAGAGTTGTTGGGGAGGTTTTTTGAGAAGTACGTCGAGCTTCTTTATTCAAAATGGGGCTACGGGGTGTCTCGATTGGAATGCCTTTCGTCGTGAGGTGTGGCAAATGTTAGCTTACGCATGCTTTGAGAGGTATAAAAATTGCATAATACGTGTGAGAGATAATCTCTTTCAGGTTTCTTAGAATAAGAGTCTGATGAATTAAACGATCAAACACACAGGTCAGCGGTAAAGATCAATCAGGGCGGCAAAGCGTCAGCACCAAAATCTTTAAAAGGCGGAACATAATTCATGAGTGCACCAGAGGTTTCAATACTCATACCAGCATATAATGAAGCGCAAATTATCGGGGATGTCGTCACAAGCATCAAAAAGCTCTATCCCGATTTCGAGATCATTGTTATTAACGATGGCTCAACGGATCAAACAGCCCAGACTGCAAAAGAGGCTGGCGCCCTGGTCTACAGCCATCCGAACAATATTGGAAATGGTGCTGCCATTAAGAGTGGTATCAGGTTTGCCTCGGGGAAGATCCTGGTGTTTATGGACGGAGATGGCCAGCATGATCCTCAGGATATAGAAAAGATGCTTCACTACTTTCCTGATTTCGATATGGTAGTTGGTGCGAGATCAAAGGGCAATCAGGAGTCATGGGGACGTGCCCTGGCCAACAAGATCTACAATTGGTTAGCTTCGTATGTGGCGAAGTTTCCTGTTCAAGATCTTACCTCTGGGTTTCGTGCCGTTAAATCAGAAATCGCGCATCACTTCTTATACCTTCTTCCCAACACCTACTCTTACCCTACTACCCTCACATTGGGCGTTTTGAGAAGTGGCAGGAGCGTGAAATATATCCCGATTAATGTGGAAAAGAGAAAAAAGGGAAATAGCAAGATAAAGATCTTCCAAGACGGGACCCGATTCTTCTTGATCATAGCTAAAATCTGCACCCTTTACTCGCCTTTCAGAATATTTCTTCCCATGAGCATAATGATGTTCTTATTGGGACTCTCCTATTACATTTACACATTTGTAGCCTGGGGCCGCTTTACCAACATGAGTGCCCTATTGTTTACCACCTCCGTCCTCATATTTATGATGGGGCTAATTTCCGAACAGATCTGTCAAATGAGGTTTGAAAGGAGTGAAGGGGACAAGTTTGTGTAACCGCTGTCAGTAAGATATGGAGGGGATAGCTCTGACCTCGGAAAGGAATCCGATGATGCGTATTTTGGGAATCCACGATGGGCACACTGCCACAGCATGCTATTTTGAAGGAGGCACTATTAAGACTACCCTCAGCGAGGAGCGTCTCACTCGCGTCAAAGGGCAGGGCGGCTTTCCATCAAAATCGATAGAATACCTTATTGATAAAGGAGGTATTAGTCCGAAGAGTTTGGACAAGATAGCCCTTGTTGGTGTGATCAAGCCACTGGTAAGCATCGACCAATATAAGGATGGTCGACAGCAGTATTTTCCTCATATTGCCAAGCTTTTTCCTGGGAACCCGAGATTCCTTATAAGAACCTTCGTTACACTTGCGAGTAAAGCTCGCTTGAGAGAGCCTAGCCTCATTTCACATTTGAGACGAGCCGGTTTGGAAGTTGACAAGGTAGAGGTCGTTGAGCATCACCAAGCGCACGCTGCCACCGCATATTACCTATCCCCATTCCACACACAGGGTGTCAAGACCCTGGTCATTACCCTCGACGGGTCCGGTGACGGTCTCTCAGGCACCGTATCCATTGTTGATGAGCGGGGAGCGTGGCAGCGGGTGAGGGAGATATCCACCTTTGATTCTCTGGGGACAGTTTACAGTCGTGTGACGCAATATCTGGGAATGAAGCCCTGGGAACACGAATATAAGTTGATGGGTATGGCACCCTATGTATCGGGCGATCATGGCCTCAAGGCAAAAAAGGTTATGGAGCACTATATTAGGCTCGGCCCTGATGGTCTCGGCTTTAGAAATTCCACAAGGCTCTGGGGAAATAGCCTGCTTAAACGGATGGAAAAGGACCTCAGAGGATTTCGTTTTGACGCCGTTTCAGCCGGCGTACAAATGATACACGAGGAGCTTGTTGTTACGCTGATTCGAAACTGGCTGAGAAAAACTGGCATAAGACAATTGGCAGTGGCCGGTGGGTGTTTCATGAATGTGAAGGCAAACAAACTCCTAGCTGAGCTGCAGGAATGTGAACAACTCTTCGTTATGCCGTCTTGTGGGGACGAAAGTTGTGCTATTGGGGCTGCCGTTTGGAGTTATGTAGGATTGGCCCATCAAGGCCATGGTGCAATTCAGCCCCTTAAAGACCTTTACTGGGGCCCTCAATACTCGGACGGAGAAGTTGAAGATGCACTTAAGGAGTTTTCAGATTTAATCGATTTTAGGAAGAGCCAAGATGTAGAAAGGGATTCTGCTAGACTGCTGGCCGAGCACAAGATCATCGGGAGGATGTCAGGCAGAATGGAGTGGGGCGCACGGGCCCTTGGAAATCGATCAATCCTCGCTAATCCGAGTCAGTTGCAAAATCTGCGAAAGTTAAATGCTGCCATCAAGATGAGGGACTTTTGGATGCCTTTTGCACCCTCAATTCTCTGGGAACGAAGAGAAGACTATGCAATTTTACATCGGGATACCGGGTCGTATTATATGACAATGGCCTACGACAGCACTCCAAAGGCGCGGGAGCATCTGATTGCTGCGCTGCACCCTTATGACTTCACCATGCGACCACAATTCGTAAAAGAGGATCATAACCCGAAATACTATAAGCTTCTCACCGAATTTAAAGCATTAACGGGCATAGGAGGTGTGCTTAACACCAGTTTCAATCTTCACGGCTGGCCAATTATCTGTTCCCCTCAGGATGCTGTCAGGACGCTCGTGAATTCTGGTCTAGATTATGTTACCATAAATAATTATATAATTTGGAAAAAGTCAGACCTGCCTGTGGGATTACGCAGTGCACCATGAGAGCATTGGTGCTCACTACCTCCCTTTTTGTCGATAGGATTCAATGAGCGTGATGAAGCTGCTTGCAGAATCTATTCAGCTACGATTGATAGTCTCACTGCCACAAGGCGGATAAATACTAGTATAAAGGTCTTTGAAAGAATGGGGAGTCGTACTACCTTCCGATTGACTATGTTTCTATATTTGGGCTGTAACCGGTGATGTACCTGATATGAATGCTATATTGATTGTTTTTACCCTCATAAGTGGACTCCAGACCTTATTTTTCGGTATGTGGTTTGACATGGATTACGACAAGAAACTGAAATAGCTTGGGGTCTGTGTTCGGAGAGCAGAGTCAAGAGTATACAGTTTTGGTGAAGGATCTGGGCTCTCATATCGTGACAGTGGGATATAATGGCACGTCTAAGGTGTGGGGTAAGCCTCTTACTGCTTACACCTTGTGATTTCCCTAATGCTGTCGCAGTTTGTGAAAAAGCGATATGACCTGAAGTGCCATAAGTTTATCCATTGATTCGAGAAATTGACGACTATAATTGGGGCGCCTAATATCAGTTTTAGTCTTTACGGCTGGCCAGTTATCTGTTCCCCAAAGAAGGCTCTCGGGACGCTCGTGAATTCTAGTCTGGATTATGATAGCATCAACGATTATGAAATCTGGAAGAAGTGTGAGCTGATGATTGGATTCGGAAGGGTGCAATGAGAGCTTTAGTTCTCACCACCTCGTTTCCGCTCAATGACAATTCGATGAGCGGGGTGTTTGTCTTACGCCTGATTGAGCACCTGCCACCAGGCATCGAGGTGACAGTGCTTACGCCCTGTCACATGGGTGATTTCCAATTCCCTTCGAGCATGGCCTGCAAGGTCAGATGCTTCCGCTATGCGCCACGACGCTGGCAATTGCTCGCCCATGGCCCAGGCGGAATCCCTAATGCATTAAAGAGGAATCCCGTATTGTGGTTCTTTGTCCCAATTTTTCTCCTTTCAATGTTCTTTTCTTGTCTTAGGCTATCTTTGCATGCCGATATTATGCATGCTCACTGGGCTATTAGTGGTGTTATCGCAGGGATGATAGGGTTTATTACAAGGAAGCCCGTTGTAACGACTTTACGTGGTACTGACGTAGCACAGGCCTCGAATTCTTTAATGGCTAGACAGGCGCTGAGACTGTGTGCCAAACTTAACCAAAAAGTCATCACAGTCAGCAAGTGGATGCAAGCTACCACAAAGGAATATCTACATGGTCGGTCAGAAAAGATGCTAACAATCCCCAATGGAGTTGATCAGAGGCTCTTGAGCGTTGGGGCAGAGCGGCGCGGTGAAGGAGGCGCAAGGCTGCGATTTGGCACCATTGGTAGTCTAATTACCACCAAGCAAATAGATACTGTTATCCGTGCCTTTGACAGAATGGGGGATCGGGATAATGTGAGACTTCTAGTCATTGGCGACGGTCCAGAGGAGCAATCTCTAAAGGCCATGGTTATGCGCTTGGGGCTGTCCCAGAATATCACGTTTGTGGGCCGGGTAGCGCCAAGTCAAATTCCGGAATACCTGGCAGCTCTGGATGCGCTGATTCTGAGCAGTAGTAGCGAAGGTCGCCCGAACGCGGTGCTGGAGGCTATGGCAGCCGGTGTACCGGTTATCGCCAGCGATATTGCAGGTGTGCGGGAGCTCATTCGGGACGGAACAACGGGTTTATTGTTCCCGGTGGGAGACGATAGGGAGCTCGTCACGCAAATGAAACGTTTGATTGGCGACCCTGTATTACGTGTTAGGCTTTCGGAGGCCAGCAGGGATTTTATTATTACGAATCGTCTCCTGTGGACGGAGACTGGTCTCCGGTATGGTGAGATTTATGCGGATCTTGTTTCGCATCAATAATTGAGCAATCAATGCCAGTGATCTATGTGCGGTTTTGTATTTTTCTACAAGGATGGTGAGGATTCACAGGGCCTCAGTGAAATTGTGAATCGGAGCCTGAAACGCTTGTCGCATAGGGGACCCGACGACGAAGGCGTTTGGTGCGATCCTCCTTGTGTGGTAGGTCATCGACGTCTGGCAATTATCGACATAGCGGGGAGTCGGCAACCAATGATCGATCCCTCAAAAAGATTTGTGATCGCGTATAACGGTGAAGTTTACAACTTCAGGGAACTTCACAAGGGCCTTGAAGAGAAATGGGACTTCCAAACCAAAGGGGATACAGAGGTTGTCTTGGCTGGCCTAATTATTCATGGTGACTCATTTCTGAGGCGTATGGAGGGCATGTGGGCTATCGCTTTGTGGGATACACAAAGCCGAACGCTCTTACTTGCCAGAGACCGGATGGGGAAAAAACCGTTGTATTATCAACAGGGCAAGGGAGAGTTTGCCTGTGCTTCAGAGTTACCGGCACTCGCTATTCTGTCAGGCTCGCTGTGGCAGGAGGATACCAACAGCACGGCCGACTATCTGCGTTACGGCTATTACCTTCCCGGCAGAACTGCTTATCAAGGTGTTCATGAGGTATTACCTGGTCATGTGCTGAAATGGAGTCCCCGTAATGGCGTAGACCAGAGAGCCTATTGGTCTCTTACTATTGGGGGGTTTTCGGGATCAAAAGAGCAGGCCCATGCCGCGCTTCGGGAAACTTTCACAAGAGCTGTTAAGCGAAGGTTGGTAGCTGATGTAGAGGTAGGGGCGTTCCTCTCCGGCGGCATAGACTCATCCCTGATTGTCTCCGTTTTGTCTAGAGAGCTTGGTGTTAAGCTCAAAACCTTTACCATTGGGTTCCCTGAAGCCTCATATGATGAACGACGGTATGCCCGGCTCATGGCAAGGTTATGTGCGAGTGAGCACTATGAGAAATCCTTTCGAGATTGGGACAGGGAACGGCTCATCTCCATACTCCTGAATCATTGTGGACAACCCTTTTCCGATGTCTCCTTACTGCCTACGGCAATGGTTTCCGAGTTTGCGGCGAGCCGAGTAAAGGTAGCGTTGTCGGGTGATGGAGGCGATGAACTTTTTAGTGGCTATCAACGGTATCAGGCCCGCGCGATGTTGCGATGGTATACGCGACTTCCAGATACTATCAAAAGGAATGTTAAAAGGTCTATACGAGCCATCCCCGAACCCATGTCTCATCATAGCCACAGTATACTCAAGAAGGCACATCTTTTCCTTGATATTGTCGATCGCCAAGAAAGTGAAAACCCTTACATCGCTCCCGCGCTTTACGCTCCTGAGCACTTTAGGCAGCTGGCACCTGAATTGGATGGAATGGGTGATACGCCACCGGGATTGCCTGAGGAATCAGAAGAGGATTCGCTTACAGAAATGATGGCTGCCGATGCACTCATATATCTCCCTCAGGATATTTTGGTGAAGGTTGACCGTGCCAGCATGGCTTACTCCCTGGAGACGAGGGCACCCTTTCTTGACGGAGACATGGTAAAATTAGCATTTTCCTTGCCCCGTCGTTGGCACAGAAGAGGGTTTACGGGTAAGCGCATGTTCCGTGAGTCGTTCCTCGATCTATTGCCCCGTCTGTTGTGGCGTCGTCGTAAACAGGGTTTCGTGGTGCCAATTCACCACTGGTTCAGGCACGGGCTGAGTGCTCAGCTTATGGAATTACAGGCGCAATTGAGCACCCCGCTCAATGCTTCATTTATCAAGCAGATGGTCCATGAGCACTGCAATGGCCGCAGGGACCATGGCTATAGGCTCTGGAACATATACGCGTACTTGCTCTGGTTACATCACCGACCATGGCGACTATCCTGACTTGCTACTATCGGCCAAAACCTGGAGGTTTCTGCAAGCGCCTGTTCAGGGCCATGGGCGCATTGCTTGAAAGGGGCCACAGCGTGCATTATCTTGCCGTGATGCCATTTCCAGTGATACATCCTCATTGTCACTTCCACCGGTTCCCATGGCCCCGCAACAAGACTGAAAGGCTCCCGTTTTGGATCGCATTCCACTTCTTAGCACCCCTAGTGTTAATCTTCCTAGGTATCAGGTATCGAATTGACCGGGTCTTTGCGTTTGGGGCCAATTACGGATTTCTGCTCCAACCCGTGCGACTAATAAAGCGTACTTCCCTGTGCTTATTCCTCCGTGCTGATAACATAAGGAATCACGCGCTCAAAGGTCGATCAAGATTTCTGCTGGTCACGGAGAGATTAATTGAAGGCCTGGGTATTCATGATGCCCGTGTCCACGCAGTTTCCGATGCTCTGAAAGAGGCGACTATTGAGCGGCACAGATTTTTTGAACCCCAGTCTTCTGGGATCTTACCAAACAACATAGAGAGAGTGGGAGAATTGAACGATCATCCAATTCGTTATTCTTTGCCTGTGCGGCTAGCCTGTGTGGGGATTTTGGAGAAAAGGAAGAACCAGCGTTTCTTATTGGAACTGATGGAGCGCATAAGGCCGGAACAAGCTCAATTGTATCTTTACGGTATTGGACCCGACGAGAAGCTGCTTAAGCAGATGAGCCAAGAGAAGCGACTGATGAAAAGTGTTCATTTTATGGGTTGGTTAGCGGAGAGGGACATTTGGACCAACGTTGACCTGCTTCTCACGCCTTCCCTGCATGAGGGTGCGCCAAATGCAGTATTGGAGGCTATGGCTCGCGGGATTCCTGTTTTAGCCAGTGACATTCCGGAGCATCGAGAAATATTGCCCCCGGAGAGTCTTATTTCTCCCCATAGCGAGCTGCTGTGGCTGCAGCGACTGCAAAAGCTAATTGGAAAACCGAATATGGAGCTGCAGAAAATGAGCGAAACACAGTTCCGTTATGCAAAGAGGTTGCAGTTTGACTGGAACGAGATCATTTGCAAGCATATTCTAAATCCTTGATGCTCTGACAAGTAATGGATACCTCAGCGTTTTCTATAACAGCATTCAGCCTCTTCTCTCGAGCGCTGCATTTGGTGCTCTTCCTCTTTATTGGTAACCGCTTTGGGGCCAACGAAACAACTGATGCCGTATTGCTGCTTCAGGCGCCCCTGTTGGTGCTCATTTCCGTTACCGCAGGGGCTGCAGAGGCTGTGATCATGCCCGCGATGCACCGTGCTTTCAAATCGGACTGTGCAGCTGTATTGCTTCGCGTTCTGGTGCGGCGAACGATTGCTTTTGTAGCTCCGGCTAGCATCTTTATATTGCTGGTGACTTCGAGAGTATACAGGGATACCACAATGGGTCTCATAGCGGTTCTGGCCCCTATGCCGGTGCTGGCAGCGCTGTCATCGATTCACATGGGAGTGTTGAATGCCGAGGGAAAATACCGAAGGGCACTCCTGGGCCCTCTGTATGGCAGCCTTGTAGGAATGCCGCTGATTTTTCTTCTTCCGCCATCTACTTACAGCTTAGCCTGTATTCTGGTGCTCTTCGAGTTCGGTCGTGCAACTGGATTGTGGCTACACGCGGGGCACCACTATACAGTGAGCGAGCGCAAAAAAGACTCATCAGCGGAGAGTCTGATCGCTTGGGCAAGTCGAGCTGCGCTGTTTCAAGCCGTTGGATCCTTTCTGCTGGCTCTCAACCCGATGGTTGATGTACTGTTTGCGAGCACGCTTGGTACAGGCGCTGTGACTAATGTGGAATACGCAAATCGTTTGTGGAACGCCGTTCCCTTATTGCTGAGCGGGCAGCTCATGCTCGTGTATGCAGTTATGAGTCGTGCTGCTTCCCACGGTCAGATTGACGGGAGGCAGGTGCATCTCAACGCGCTGAAATTGGGTGCCATAGCTTCAGCGTTGAGTATCGTGGCTATTGCGTTCAGTGGCGTTGTTATCGATTTGCTCTATGGTTTTGGCAAAATGGAAAAAGCCAACCTCAACACATTGGCTGATCTTCTCAGATGCTACTTAATTGGAGCCGGACCATTCTTAGCTGGGCTTGTTTATGTAAGGGCGCTTAGCGCAGAGGGTAGAACTAAGATTATGCGGAATGTTGCCGCAGTAAGTGTACTTGTTAACATTGTGCTCAACATAGTTCTCATAAGGGCTTATGGTTTGAATGGTATTGGCCTTGCTACGAGTATTGCATACAGTATTAATACGATATTGCTCGCATTCTTGTTTAGTTCCCACACTGGTTTCATCGAGGCGAGGCATCATGAAAATCGACACTAATATAGAAACAGTGGACCACTGTATCCTTTGTCGGGATGGAAAAATACGATCTGATCCTACGTTTTCGCGACTCTTAGGCCTTGTTCAACCGTATGATGTGAAGCGGTGCGTAAAGTGCGGCCTGCGTTGGGTGAGCCCACGACCCACAGCGAGAGGATATGCTGATTTATATTCTTACGAGCAATATTTCGATGGTCCAGATGCAGTGGAATGTTACCCTGACCTGGCATGTCGTCGCCGAGGCTATTTTGTAAGCAGGATCAAATATATCGAATCGCGCTATTCCTATCAGAAAAGCCTTTCCATACTGGATGTCGGCGCTGCGACGGGCGAGTTTGTCAATGAGGCGCTGAAGCGGGGCCATCGTGCTGACGGTTTTGAGATGTCCGCTGGAGCAAGGGAAGAGGCATACAGGAAATACTCCATTGAATTAGCTGCCGGGGGGCTAGAAGAAGTCAGGAACGCCAAAGCCTACGATGTGATCCACATGAATCACGTGTTCGAGCATTTACCTGACCCCGATGGCTCCCTAAGAATTTGCCAGAGGCTTTTGCGGAG
>SMTZ1_10011476_pt1 | contig 18198 bp, 19 predicted proteins | sample DeeMarSWOR136_30_FD_25667 | JGI IMG/M metagenome (IMG submission 25667)
GGGCACTTTTTTGTGTCACTATCTAATATAAATGCAGTTCCACAGTTTTCACAAATCATCTTTGCTCCATAGTCTCTTTTTCTATCAATTGAGTTCTTATTTTTAATAAGGATTGCATGGGGAAGCGCTAAAATAAATAGGAGAGTTCCATAAATCCACCAGTTATAGAAATTACGTCCCTTTTTTTGAGCAATAAAGGCCGGGATAAGTCCAAGAATAACACTACATGTGAGTTTGACAAAAAGCATATATAAAGCCTGAATGCAAACTATTTAAAATCTATAAATTTTCAATACGTTTTAACAATTCAAAAGTGTTCAGTCAATAAGATTTTCTAATTTATTCTGTTTAGAGCAAAGCCGCATTTTTATTGTGAGATAGTAGATATTTTAGTTATAATACGAAAACCTAATACGATGGGAGATATACATGGCAGAAAAAAAGAGCATAGACAGTATAAAGGATATGCTTCCACTGGCGATGGACAGCATGGGAGTGGCCATAACCATTATCGATTCAAAAGGAACCATGCTTTACTATAACAAACATGCTGAGAAGATACTCGATCGGAAGCCTGAATATATCGGCAAAGATATCCATCTACACCATAGCAAAACAGCGACAAACGAAAAGTTTGATCGCATGCTTAAGGAGTTTCAGACAGGAAGGACGGATGCCTTTCACTACGAGGCTGAACCATATGGTGAAGTAATTCATGTTACATTAACCCCGATAAGAAAAGACGGGGTTTTATTAGGATGCGTACAAGCTGTGCAACTCAAAGAGGATACAATTAAAGGCTCAAAGATATAGATTGGATAGGCCAGTATCTCTAGTATATGGTGGGCGATGTGGGTATCGAACCCACGACCTCTGCCGTGTGAGAGCAGCGCTCTACCACTGAGCTAATCGCCCCTAGACATTTTTATAACTTTTTACTATACAATGACAATACAGTCAAGGAGAAGAAAAGGTAGGATATGCTCTTCTATCTAACTCTAACGCCAGCACGCAAAAAAGTATTGACAAAACAATTATTTATTATATATTTTAAGTAGATTCAAATTCAAGTTCAATCATCACTTCCAGTTATTACTCCGAAATAATTAAACTCAGGCAAATAAATATCAATTAGAAGGATTAAGTAAGATGTTATCTAATGAGCCTGGGAAAAATCAGCAGATAAACGAGGACTATACCAAAGCCATACAGCAGGATCCGGAAGATGTAGATGCTTACTTTAATCGAGCAATGGCTTATTTTTATCTGGGTAGCTATAGAGAGGCTATCAAAGACCTTGATAAAGCCTTAGAGTTAGAGCCAAAATATACCGTTGCCTATTTAAGTCGGGGTATTGCTTATAAAGCACTTGGTGACTATCAGTTATATATTAAGAATTTTAAAACCGCTGCAAGATTGGGATGTAGAGGTGCACAGGATTCTTTGAGATTAAAAGGTATACAAGCCTCATTCTGTGAGAGGATGAGCGATCAGATAAAACGGCTCTTAAGAAAGTAATAACTCACGTATTATAGCCTAAAAAACATCTTTCAAACTTTCCAATCCCTTCATCATAAGCCATATTACTCCTCCTCCAGAGATAAAAAATGGTGTCATGTAATGTGTTAATATGTTAAGAATCTGAAAGGATTGCTATTACAATATTAGGAGAAAGCTGAAAAGAAAGATCTTAATTTAATGTGTATTTAATGATGTTACCGATACTATGTAATTGTCTACGACACATTTTTGATAAGGATCTTCAATAAATTCTACAGCAGTAGTGAATTCAACATTAGTCTGCTGTTCACAGCGAACTACCCTACCAAAAATATCGAGCAATGGAATATAGTTTGTTGATAGAAGATTTAAATGAATTTTCGAACCACTAATATAGGGTTTGTTAGAAATAAATTTTGTTCCCACGTGAGAAATATTGCAGATTTTCCCTCTTACTTCTATCTGATTTTTCACTTTTTGAGAATATACATCAAGAGAAATATCGTTTAAAACTCTTCTTTGTGCTCGACGCCTATCTTTTTGCTCTATATTTTTCATTTAAAAATAATTTATAAATTTAAAAATTAAATGTTCTTTATATTAATATCGGAAATATCTTATTAACACTTTAATACAATAAGAGTTAACAGGGTATTTTGAGTGAATTTAGCAGGGTAAAAGATGTGAGATTAAAAAGATAATTTTAAAGGGAATTGGTCTCCTCTTACTGGTAAAAGCCAACAGAAAGGAGGGAGGGAAGAGGAAACCACTCATTAAAAAATAAAAGCTGAAAAGAAAAATGAAATATTTAATATAATTAAGTATAATTGTCAAGTAATATTTTGTTAAATTTTAAGATTTTTTTAAATGTCTGATAAAAAACAAGATAAGGGCCTGTATTGAAGAAATATTTAAAGGATATATATTATAAAGTAATAACACCTTTTTGGTGTTGGGGTATGCTAATTCTTGCTCTTTTTGAATCTCCCCTTTAAGATGGCTGATATATTTTACGCCAATATTACCTCCCATCAGCCATGGGCAAGAATGAAACATGCCCCTTTTTTATTTTAAAAAGAAATTTTATTTTTTCATCAACTATACAGTAGAGGAGGGGAAGAAGTTACTGACAAAACCTAATCATCCACCACTGCTTAAAAAAAGAAAAAGGGCTTTTACTCTGGATTAATTTTTAAAAATATCAAACAGATTTTCTTTATGTGCTTTTAAGCCAAGGTATGGTTAGCTTCAGTTTTATAAGTTTTTCCTCAAGTTCAATACACTCCCTGCTTCTTTTTATATCAGCCTGGCTATATTTTATAAAACCTACGTTCTTAGAAATTTGAATGGCACTATCAAAATCTCCTTTTATTATAGCGCTAATTATCTCTTGATCAGTTCCGGTTAAATAAATTGAATTTAATCGATAATCTTGAAATGCTTCCCAGGTAATTGGACACCACTTTTTTACGATTTCATGGCCAATGATATTAGCGTAACTTCGAATCTCAATTTGAGCATGAAGATCCATTCTCAGCTCGAGAAAATGAAGGAGATTATGAAGATCTATTTTCCAATACGCTTCAGTATAAGTCGAAAGGGGCAAATCTTTTCTTGCTTGTTCTCTTGCAACACCTTCTTCCAGTCGTTCTCCATACATGGAACGAGCGAACTCATGAAATTCTTTTTCCTTTTTTGATAGGTTTTTACCTATACTTAAATCTATATTTCCTTCGCTGCCTTGCCTGGTGCTTTTCGCCTGCACACGCCAGTCTTTTGGCTTGGTCTTCTGTGCAGCGTCAATTGCTTCGGAGTATCGTGTTGAATATTCATTTACGTTTGCCGTTCGATGCCTTATCCATTGACGCCAACAATCCATAGGGACTCTCACATGCAATTTGATTTCACACATTTCAAAAGGAGAAGTATGGCGATGGCGCATCAAATATCTGATGAGTCCGCGATCTTCATGTATTTTTTTTGTCCCTTTACCATAAGAAACTCTGGCTGCTTGCACAATGGATTCATCTGAGCCCATATAATCTATTACCCGAACGAAACCGTCATCTAAAACCGTCAAAGGTTTTCCAAGTATTTTGTCCAACTTTGGAACTCTGACACTTAACAATTTGTCAATTTGGATTGTCATTATCAAATACCCCTTCTGTAATATTTTAATCTAAAAGAAACTATTATTAATAAATGAAACCCAAACTAAAACTCGTCTGGGTTATCTAAGGAAGTGGAATTAAAACGTGAGTATGAATCAGTTATTTTTATCAAAAGAGATCTAATTTAGTCAATAAGTTTTTGCGAATTAATTTTAGTTTGGTAAGAGAAAAACCCTTTTCCCTTGACAATCAAAAGGTTTTAATCTAATAAAAATTTATTTAAATAGTCTGTTACTTGTCATAAAATGAAATGAATAAAAATGAGCTTTTTATATCAGTAATTATTCCAACATATAATTGCAAGAATTATCTTGTTCATTCACTTCCTCATATCAAAAAATCGGATTACCCGCACTTTGAAATCATTGTTGTAGATAATAAATCCACTGACGGATCTCTGGAATTTTCAAAACAATATGCGGATACCATAGTAACACTCAATGATCAATGGACACCAGGAAAAGCAAGAAACAGAGGAGCAAAGGCAAGCAGAGGCTCGATACTCATCTTTATCGATGCTGATGTTCAGGTGGGGCAGGATACGATTTCCATGATTGTGAAAACATTGGAGGAAAATCCGTCAACAGCAGCGGTTTTCGGTTCTTATGACGAAGAACCGTTCTTTCACAATTTCTTCTCCCAGTATAAAAATCTCTTTCATCACTTTACCCATCAACAAGCCCATACCGAGGCAAGAACCTTTTGGACAGGCTGCGGAGCCATCCGGAAAGAAATCTTTTTCGAGATGGATGGATTTCCTGAGAATTATTTGTCCCCCTCAATCGAAGATGTTGAACTGGGTTACAAGTTATCGGAAAATGGTAAAAAAATAAGGCTTTTAAAAGAACTGCAGGTAACACATTTGAAAAAATGGGATTTCTTTAGTCTGTTAAAGTCGGATATATTATGCCGCGCAATACCCTGGACAAAACTAGCTTTTAAAAAAGGACTTCCTTATGATCTCAACTTTAAACTTTCTCATAGAATAAGCGGAATAGCTGTCTTCATGCTCTTTCTATGTTTTATCTTGATGTGGCGTTATAGCTTCCTGTTTCTTCCCACTATCGGACTTGCAGGTATTCTTTTTTATCTTAATAGAGATCTTTACAGGTTTTTCTGGGAAAAAAAAGGAATTAAATTTACGGTGCCCGCTATTTTTCTGCACTGGCTTTATTTCCTTTATAGCTCTGTCACATTTGGTCTATTCTTCGTAAGTTCTCTGTTTAAAAGCCGATAATAAAAGGAGAGAAAATAAAACCAAGAACAATGGATACCGAAGAAACGAGAAAAACGCCGGACAGAAACCCTTCTCTTTCAAAATCCTGGCCTACTGTCTTAATAGTGATTGTTAACTGGAACGGCAAGGATGATCTTTTAGAATGCCTGGCCTCAATAAAAAAAATAAACTATTCAAAGGACAAATATAAGGTTTTGGTTATTGATAATGGCTCAAATGACGATTCACAAAATGCTGCCTTAAAATTCTATCCGGAAATCATTCTTCTAAAAAATAAAAGAAACATAGGCTACGCAAAAGCTGTTAATCAAGGAATTGAACATGGTTTAAAATCAGGAGTGGAGTATATCTGGATATTCAATAATGATGTTGTTGTAGAAGAAAACTCTCTCAAGAAGCTGGTCGAGGTTGGAGAAGAGAATGAAAAAGTTGCTGTCATGGCACCGGTTATATATTGTTATGATGACCCTGAAAAGATAGATAATATAGGCTATTCAATCAATTTCTGGATTGGCAGGCTCAAAAAACTAAAATATGGCCAAGATGTCTTTAAGAATCATAATGAGAGAATTGCTGATATCGATTCCATTCTGGGCTGTTCAAATCTCATCAAGACAACGGTTTTTAAAAAGGTTGGTTTGTTACGCCCCCTCTATGAACTCTATTTCGAAGAAACGGACTTCAACACAAGGGTAAGAAGAAAAAATCTCAGAGTGGTGGTGGTAAAGGAGGCAAAGGTATTACATAAGAATGCTTCCACAATGAATAAATTTATCTTCCGACGGGCCTATTTGCTTTTAAGAAATCTTTTTCTTTTTGAGTTATTCAATGCCAGATTAAAACACTTATTGATTTTTATTCCATATTATTTTTTTGTACATATCCCTTATTGTTAAATTAATAAGACGAAAATAAATTTTTGTGTTAAAAATTAAAAAAAGCCCGAACCAATGAAAATATTTATTTCAGGTGCTACCGGATTTGTCGGCGGACATCTTGCGGAAAATTTGATTAAGGAAAACCATGAGATTAAAACGCTCGTTCGAAAGTCCAGTGATGTTTCATTTATAAAAACACTTGGAGTAGATATAACATACGGAGATATAACCGACTATGCATCCGTAAAAGCAGCAATGGAGGGTTGTGAGCTGGTTTACCATGCAGCTTCTTCCCGATTTTCGACGTCTATTAAGTACCCTGTTTATTATGATGTTAATGTTAAAGGTACCAGGAATGTAATGCACACTGCTATAGAAACTGGTGTAAGCCATGTTGTTTATTGCAGTACAGTAGGAGTCTACGGATGGTCATGCAAAATTCCTGTGGACGAAAATACGCCGTTAAACCCGAATGGACTTTACAGCAAAACGAAATTAGAAGGTGAAAGATTGGTTTCAAAATATTGTGATAAATATGGGATTAGTGCTGTTATTGCTCGCTTAACTTCCGTCTATGGCCCAAGAGATTTTTTCTGGTTAAAATTATTTCAGGATATCGTGAAAAAGCGATTCATTATGATTGGCTCTGGGAAATCTCATCATCACATAACTTACATTGACGACATTGTACAAGGATTAAAACTTTGTGGTAAGATACAAAATTCATCAGCTAAATCTTATATTATAGGCAGCAAAGAAATTCCTACTGTAGCTCAAATTGTAGAGACAATCGCCGAGGAAAGCGGTGTTCATCTACAGGTGAAAAAAATACCGGCCCCTCCTTTTGCAGCTGCTTATACGGTCTTTCGATTATTGACCAAGGGATTTTCCACCGAACCTCTCATTATGAGAAAGATCAATTTTTTTATTAAAGAGCATATGTATGATATCTCCAAGGCAAGAAATGAATTAAATTATTTCCCAAAAATATCGTTGCGTGAAGGTATTAAACAGACACTTTGCTGGTATCTGGAATATGGATATTTATAATAATTTCTTTTTTATTACCTTATCGAAACAGGGAAAAAATAGTCCCGATATTAACATGAAGTGTTAATTCTATTTTTTTAGTTATGCGAAATATTTATCAAAAAATCAAACAGGTCATATCTGCAGTATTCGCAAAAAGAATCACTTTCACTTATGATGGAATTAAATATACAGTCAGACATTTTTCATTGAAGAAACTGATCAACTGGATAATGAATGAATGGGCAGCTTATACTAAACCTCTTTACCCATGGGAAATGCCTAAATATCTGCAATTAGAGCCTACAAATCTCTGCAATCTTCATTGCCCTGGCTGCATTTTAGGACAGGGTCATATGACCAGGATTCAAGGAAAGATGTCTTTAGACGAATACAAGAAGATAGTCGACCAACTCAAGGATTATTTGCTCCTGATTATTCTTTTTGAACGGGGAGAACCATTCTTACATGAGAACATCTTCGATATGACTAAGTATGCATGCCAAAGGGAAATAAACGTAACTTTGAGTACAAACGGTCATTTTCTAAACTCACTCGAACAAGTGGAATCTATAGTTCATTCAGGACTGAATCACCTTACCGTTTCCCTTGATGGCGCAACACCAGAAACTTACAAGGTTTATCGCCGTGGAGGCGATTTTAATAAAGTCATTTCTGGAATACGCACCCTTTGTGATATCCGAAACAAAATAGGTTTCATATCTCCACAAATAGAACTTCAGTTTATTCCGACGCGTTACAATGAACACGAAATCCCCCTCATTCGAGAGCTGGCTTCCAACCTTGGTGTTGATATTCTTTCTTTTAAAACATACAATCCTGCTCACGAACCAGAGGATATCACTTATAAGCTTCTTCCCAAAAACGAAAAATACAGAAGATTCTCATACAATGCAGAAGGAAAACTTATTCGTAACAAAAAGAATCTTTGTACAAAGCTGTGGAATACCATATGTATACACTGGAACGGGGATGTTGTTCCATGCTGTTATGACCACCAAAACGATTTTGTTCTTGGGAGCATAAAGGAACAGACTATCTCTGAAATCTGGAGAGGAGCTGCTTTTGCCGGTTATCGGAAGGATTTTCGTGATAACTGGTCTTCTCATCCCCTGTGTAATAACTGTACTTATGCCTATATGAAACCAGGTCTTTTTACCGGTGAAATGATTTATGGACCAAAATTTAAATCTCTTTTCTAGAAAGAAACAGATATGGAGAAATATTGTGATTGCGCATTTTGTTGCTTTCTTAAAGATAATATGCGAGTACACCGCCTGTTTAAATGCTTTTTCCGTTTTTAAAATTAAAGGGAAGAAGAGATAAATATGAATAGAGAGAAATGCAATGAACCCGAGGTATCAATGATAACCGTGGTAAACAGTGATTCCTCTTTCGATGCTATCTTTAAGTTGCTTCATTCTTTTTTTCCACAAGAAGGCGGCATTGACTATGAATTTATAGTTGTCGATGAAGAAAACAAACAGAAAGCTAAGATATATTCTGAGCGTTTTCCATGGGTCAATTTAATACAGACAAAAGAAATGACGCGCGGTTCGCATCTCAGAAATGTAGCTTTACAAATTGCAAGAGGAAACATTATCGTCTTTCTGGAAGACCACATAACAGTTCAAAAAAATTATTTAAAAAACCTTAAAAGCTGTTTCTCAAATAATTTTGATGCTGTTGGAGGTCCTGTTATCAATGGTAATACAGACAGATTAAGTAGCTGGATACAATACTTTTGCGACTATCATAAGTATACTGTTAACATTCAGGAAGGTGAAATTGATAATCTCCCTGGTTGCAATTTTGCTTATCGCTCAGATTCATTAAAAGAATTAGGGTTTTTCAAAGAAGGAAACTTTAAGCTTGAGTATTTATTTAATGAGAAAGCGAAACAAAAAGGTAAAAAATTTTATTTTTCTCACAGCCTCAAAATAAAACATTTTGAAGATAAAAATATATTTGATATTTGGGCTTACCGCTTTCATTATGGGAGAGTTTTTGCATCTAAGCGCGGATTCCCAAGATGGAAGCGAATAAGCTACACTGTTCTATCCCCTTTCGTAGCTATGGTTGAATATATTAGGATATTTAAAAATATTAGGGGCGATCAAACTTATCTGAGGAAATTTGTTGAGTGTTCACCACTGCTTTTGTTAACTTTGTTTATTTGGATGTTTGGTGAGTGCTTAGGTTATATATTTGGTAACAATACATCTAAAAACTAGAGAACAACATGTCAAATAGCCTGATGTCAAAATTATATAAAGCCGCCAGGGCGTTAACAACACGTAGCGTGGTCATCGAGTGCGATCGTATCCCTTTTGAATTTCATCAAGTGCCACTCAGGAAAATTCTCAATTGGATTCTTGTTGAGACATCAATATTTATAAAGCCCGAAAAACCATGGGGTTGGCCTACGCATATTATGATAGAACCAACCACCTTATGTAATTTAAGATGTGCTCTTTGCCCTGTGAGTGAAGGGATGAACCGTCATAAGGGGCATATGGATTTTGAACTTTTCAAAAAGCTAATTGACGAGGTAAAGGATTATGTATTTCTTATACTTCTCTGGGACTGGGGTGAGCCTTTTATTAATCCTTACATTTACGATATGATTTCATATGCTAAAGATAAAGGAATTAAGATTATATCCAGCACCAATTGCCGAGGAGGAGAATGCAAAAAAACTGGTCCAATCAGGTATTGATACAGTCATTGTTGCTCTAGATGGAATAACCCAGAAAACTTATGAGCGTTACCGCAGGTCAGGGGATCTTGAAACGGTTCTCGAGGGCATTCGAAAAATTGCAGCGAAAAAACGTGCGCTTCATTCACAAATACCCCTCATTAATCTGCGTTTTATGGCTATGAAGCATAACGAACATGAAATCCCAGAACTGAAAAAATTAGCCCAGTCTTTAGAAGTGGATGTTTTGAGCATCAAAACTCTCAATCCTCACGCCAGTGATACTTATTTCGAAAATAGAGCCGCCAAGAAAGAAATTTATAATGTTTTTGTTCCCAAATCCGCCCACTTCCAGCGTTTTAAATATGTTGACAATGGAAAAAACAGAACCTATCTCAGAAGAGATCCACCATGTAAGAATTTATGGAATGCCCCTACTATCCACTGGGACGGTTCTGTTTGCCCCTGTACCTATGACTACAATGAAATGCATACTTTCGGAAATCTTAATAAAAATTCTTTTAAGAATATCTGGTTTGGAGTCCCTTATCGGAAAATGCGCCGTCAATTTCGCTCAGATTGGTCCAAAATTGAACTATGCTGTAATTGCAGTTATACCTATGAAGGGGGTAGTTGCATTGATGAAACGATTGCTGATATCGTTTTTTTAAACAAAAATCATGAATAAGAGTTTTTTATTATAGTCATAGGACTCTATCTATGCTGTCGGTCATTATAGCCTCTTATAATTCGGAAAAAACCATAGAAGGTTGCCTTTCATCCTTAAAGAATCAAAGGGCTGACAATGATTTTGAGATTATTGTTGTTGACAGCTCCTCTGATAGGACTGCAGAAATCATTAAACAGAACTATCCCTGGGTCAAATTATACATATTCCCCGAAAGGAAATTTTGCGGTGAAGCGCGTAATATCGGTATCTCTATAGCCCGGGGTGACATCATCGCTTTTATTGATGCTGATTGCATGGCTGATAAAAATTGGGTAGATGAGATTCTAAAGGCCCATCAATCACCGTACCCTGCAATCGGAGGGGCAATTGCAAACGGTAACCCCGAAAGCTACGTGAGCTGGGCTGCTTACTTCTGCGAGTTCAGTCAATGGATGCCGAATAAAACAACTACATGGTTGGCAGATATAGCTGGAGCAAATATGTCATACAAACGAGAAGTCTTTGAAAAATTCGGTCACTTTATAGAAGAAACTTACTGTTCTGATACCGAATTCCACTGGCGACTGGGTCAAAACAGGTATCAATTGCAATTTATTCCTTCTGTTCTTGTATACCATCACAGCATTGACAATCTGTGGAGATTTTTAAAACACGAATATCTTCACGGACGATCTTTCGCCCAAGTGCGAGTAGAGAGTAAAAACTTCTCTAAGTTGAGGAGATTTATCTATATGATTTGCTTCCCGCTTATTGCCGTAAAGATTTTCCTGGGGATAGGGCTAATTAATATCAAAAATCGAATCTATCTGTTGCACTATTTCAAGACATTACCCCTTGTAACATTAGGGCTTATCTTTTGGTCCTTTGGAGAGTGCGTTGGTTATATGAAAGGCTAAAGATTGCAGATCTTACGAATAGGGTAATTCAGCAGTCTCTTCATTTTGAAAGACCGCCTTTCCTTCGTGTATGTATTTAAATACATACATAATAAGAAATCCTAAGGCAATTACATTTATAATTAATGCAAGTATAGCTGGAATAAGGATACCGAAAAAAGGTATAAGAAGATAGCATCCTAAAATCATTACAGTTACTCTGAAAAGTTCAACAACGGCTATTGTGTGGGGCTTATTCATAGAATAGAGCGCTGAACGGATAGAGCTGCTAATCGTGAAAGGAATATAGCTTAAAAGAAGCCAGTTAAAAATAGCAATGGAATCTAAATAACGCAGGCCAAATAAAAATAGAATTATTTTTTTGGATAAAAACAAAAAAGGAATAATAAAAATAGTTAGACATAATGAAATTTTCAAAGCCCCTTTTACATATTTTTCGAACTGCTCTATTTCTCTAAACCTTGAAACTTCAGGCAATAACACTGCCCTTAAAGAAAGAAACAGTATTGGAAATATATAAGTTAGATTGTGTGCTAATCCATATATTCCTGCAGCTTTGATGCTTAACATCTTCGCAAGCATGAAGATAGCAATATAAGGAAATATCCCATAGCAAATACTATTTACAAAAGCCCATTTGCTGTAAGAGAAAAGTTGACCTAGTAGATCTTTTATGAGTTTTCTTTTTGAAAGTAATATGGGCCTGATTAGCCAGAATCCAAACAAAATCCCTAATAGGGGGATAAACATAAAGACAAAAACAGCAGAAAAGATATTCAGCTTTAAAGAAAATATTAAGATACAAACGGTTAAAAGCTTAGCAAGATCGACCAAAAGCTGTAAGACGATATATTTCTTAAACATTTTATAAGTGTAGAGAACATTCTTAAGATAATCTAATATCGAAACAAACAGGACCCCAAAAGCGGCCAGTTTAAGGAGAGGGGGTAAGTCTGGGCATTGGAATACTTTTCTGGACAAAAAAACAGCTGTGTTGAATATTGTGACTGCAAGAATAAAACTCGTTACCATCCTTAGATAGAGAATTAATCTGAGGACCTGAACAGCTTCAGCATTTTTGCCTCTGCACAAATAAGATGAAACAAACTTTATCATACTTGTATTCGTGCCAAGAGAAGATAGAGGTGGAGCTATGAGTATCACTGATAGTGTAATGCTAAACAACCCAAAGTCATTTACGGTGAGGACCTTAGAAATTATTAAAATCACGAGTAATCCCAAGCCCGCAGCGAAAATATTTCCGGTGAAAACCAAGATGAGGTGCCTAGATAATTGAGACGTAAAAAGTCTTATCGAATTGGAAACCTTTATCATGTTTTTAAATGCTGTGTTTTCTCATTTAAGAATAAGATCTCGCAGAGTGTTCGTTAATCTATGAGTTTTTTCTAATTTCTTGATGAGGTTTTTGTCTAGGATTCAAGATATTCCCTATCCGTATTCACTTGCCAAACATCAAAGGAACCTTCACCCAAAAAGTTTCGTGCAGCATAGATGCCGGTTAGCAAGGCATGGTCGGAATTGTCATATCGAAAGAGACCGCCTCGACCTATAGTCTGAAGATTACCAAATCTGTCTAAATAATCTCGAATATTACCAATACATTCTTTATAATCAAGAGAGTAGATAGGATAAGCATTCTCGCGGCGAACAACAAAACCGTTAATAAGGTATTTACGAGCTGCAATTCCTATTTTCTCAAGCTCTTCCACTGCATAATTTACTAAATCGATATCATTTATATTCCAAAATTCATCTCCTTCAGTGCAAAAATATTCAAGCCCCAGAGACGTCTTTTTTGGATCTATTACCATGGCAGGACTCCAGTTCTTATAGTTTTGAATTCGCCCCAATCTTACCTCTGGTGAATGAACATAAATCCACTGATCTTTAAAAACATGCTCTTTATCCAAAATAATATTAATAGCAAGGAAGCTTCTAAAGGACAATTTTTGGGCACATGTTAAAATATCTTCTGGCGGTCTAGGATTTAAAAACCTTAAAAGGAGAGTTAAAGGAATACTAGAAAACATATAATCGACAGGCAATTCTTCTCTTAGTCCGTCATTCTTGTTTTGAAACTCAATAGATATGATTTTTTTCCCATCATGATTCACGCCAATAACCCTTTTACCAAATGTAAATTGTCCGCCTTGTGTTAGTATCAAATCCTTGAGTTTTTCGTAAAATTCGCCTGGACCGGTTCTCGGATAGAAAAATTCCTCGCTTAATGTTTTGGGATGATTTTTATGCATCCCTAAAATAGCTTTTTGAACGGCAACCCTTAAAGACAGCCCTTGTATTCTCTGTATTGCCCAATCAGCAGATAGATCTTGGCAGGCGAAGGCCCATATTTTCTCGGTATAGGTTTTAAAAAAAATATTATATAGTTTTTCCCCAAAACGATTGATAATCCATCCTTCAAATGTTTTATCATCACCCAGCTTGAAATATTTACCCCTTAAATAGCTAACAATACAAATAAAACCTTCGAGTGGACCTAAATTCCAGAATGTATTGAAAAAGGTTAGGGGGTAGTTGAAATACTGTCCTTTATAGTATATCCTTGATAGTCTCTTAACTCGGAGCAGATCAACGCCTAGAGTCTCATCACACCAGAGCCGATTAATCTCTTCTGACTTGGATAAAAAACGGTGACCACCGATATCAAAAAGATATCCATAAAAATCAAGTGTACAGCACAACCCCCCTGGGACATCATCCTTTTCAATCACTAAAAAGGGTTGTTTTGCTTTTGCTAAGGTATAAGCACAGCCCATCCCCGCCGGCCCTGAACCAATGATAACGACCTTATCTGAAGACATGCTTACCTTACTTTTTTAATTTTTAAATTTTAGCTATGAAAATATTATTTATAAGATTGATATCAGAAACTTGGAGATGAAACTTGGAAGAGAAGTTTAAGTTTCATGATACTAATCCAAAAGAATTAAAAAATATAAAAAAAGCATTTCTTTTTAGAAATGTCAAATAAAAAATGTAAACTTGACTAAAGGTGTTTAAAATTAAAAAGCGTATTTTAATCTTGGCATCAGATCAATAACGATGTTTTTTATAAACCTAATATCTAATATCTGAATCCAATGACGAATGTTTCGTGATAAAGAATCTAAATAGTTATTTATTTCTTCACCTCTATGGTCTAAATTTATGATATAATTTTTTAGCATACATTAAAATGTGAAAGTTGAATTCCGATGTTTAGACAAACATATTATTATTTCTGGAAGTGAAAAATGAGGGTGATTAAAAGACATTTTTCCAGGTTTTGTCTCTTCTTAGCCGGATGTTGTTTTGCTTTATTGTTAGCTGAAGGATTCGTTCGCATATTTTACCCATTCTCACGCGCCGAATTTAATCCGGGTGCTATATTTGAAATCGATAACTATCTGGTTTGGAAACTTAAGGCAGGAATAAGCACCATACATCATTCACGCTACTTTAATACTGTTTATACCACTAATTCTCTAGGATACAGAGATAAATCACGTGACTTAGTGAAAAATAAGAGCATCCACAGAATTCTTTTATATGGGGATTCTCAAGTTTTTGGATGGGGTATTTCCGAGAATCAACGCTTCTCTAATTTGATTGAAAATCAAAACCACTCTATAGAGATATGGAACCTCGCTGTGCCCGGTTACGGACTGGACCAACAGATGCTTTCCTATGAAAAAGATGGAGAATCGTTAAACGCTGATGAAGTCATCTCCTTTGTTTCCAAAGCTACACTCCAACGAACTCGCTTGGAATCATAAAGCACATAAATTAATAGCAGAACAGCTTCTAAAAGAATTGACTAATAGAGAACGAAAAGAAAGAGGATGAAAAAATGAAAAGATTAGTATTATTAATTCTTATTTTAATTTGTTTGGTAATTTCTTCTTACATTACATTTGCTGATACTTCAAAAGAGTGGGTTAATAAAGGAAAAGAATTTTACAGCTCTGGCGATTACAAGAAAGCAATAGATGCCTATACAAGAGCTTTAGAAATAAATCCAACAGATGCAATGATTTATAGCAGTCGTGGCTTAGTTCATCTGGAATCAGGCAATTTCTATAAGGCAATTATAGACTTTAATAATGCCATAGATTTAGACCATCCAAAAGCAGCGGATGTTTATTTTAGACGGGGAATGGCTTATGAAAAACTTGGCAAATACCAGCAGGCTATTAATAATTATAGCAAAACCATAGCACTAAGCCCCAAAAATGGAACTGCTTATTTCTTTAGGGGGATTGTTTATATAAATCTGATGAATTATAATAATGGCTACAACGACATTAAAACCGCTGCGAGATTGGGTGATAAAAAAGCACAGTATTTCTTAAAGTCGAGAAGAATCAGATGGTGAAGGCAGATTTGAGAATTATAGAGAAACTTATTAAAATTAAAAATAAAGGAAATAAAAAATGAAAAAATTTATATTAGCATTCATTATTTTGATAGCAGTATTTGTTTATTATAATCAGGCTGTCAAAGCTTCAGATGAAGTTAAATATAAACCAGGAATGGTTGTCGAGAAGTGGGGATTTATCGACAGGACGGGCAAGGTTGTAATCGAACCGCAGTTCAAGAGAGCGTATAACTTTTCTGAAGGGTTAGCTTCCGTGAAATTTAAAGAAAAAGAGAAGTGGGGATATATCGATAGAAAGGGGAATGTTGTTATAGAACCGCAATTTCAGTGGGCATCTAACTTTTATGAAGGACTGGCTGTCTTTTGGAATGGGAGTAAATTCGGCTATATTGACAAAACGGGCAAAGAGGTAATCGGACCGATGTTCGATTTAGCATTTGGCTTTTCTGAAGGGTTGGCTGCTGTGGAACTTAAAAAGGAGTTGGGATATATTGACAAGATGGGTAGGGTCATAATCAGACCTAGGTTCGATTGGGCATCTAGATTTTACGAGGGGCTGGCTGCCGTACGAATTAATAATAAATATGGCTATATCGATAAAACAGGAGAGTTTGTAATTGAGCCTCAATTTGCTTTCACAGAGAATTTTTACGAAGGACTGGCTGCTGTTTTTGTTAAAAATAAAAAGAAATGGGGGTATATCGACAAGTCAGGGCAGGTTGTAATCAAGCCGGAGTTTTATCGTGTATGGCCATTTTCAGAAGGGTTAGCTGTCCGGGAAGTTCAAGAAAAGTTGGGGTATATTGATAAGACGGGAAAGATTGTAATTGAGCCTAAGTTCGATTGGTCATCAGTCATCTTTGCAATATCGCGACCTAAGGTAATTGTAGATAAAAAATTTAGGTTTATCAATGTCGAGCCGAGGTACGTTTATCCAGAGAATTTTTCTGAAGGTCTGGCCGCTGTGTATTTCAAAGAGAAACAGAAGTGGGGATATATCGACAAGACAGGAAAGATCGTGATTAAGCCGGAGTTTTATCGTGTTTGGCCATTTTCTGATAGACTAGCTGCTGTGTATATTAAAGAGAGAGAGAAGTGGGGATATATCGACAAGACAGGAAAGATTGTAATCGAGCCTAAGTTCGATTGGGCATCCAGATTTTCAGAAGGTCTGGCTAGGGTAGGGGTTGGAAAAAAGTTTAGGAATATCAAGTTTCTGAAGCCAGATTTGTCATTTAGCTTTCCAAAGGATGATAGAGATAAAGGTTAACTTAGAAACAGAACTTTCAAGTATCAATAAATACTTTTACCTATCTTTTCGTTCTCCTCAATAAAAAACTATATAATTTGAAAAAGGAGAGTTTTTATAGGATATTGAAAAGATTGGTGGAGCAGAGCGGGATCGAACCGCTGACCTCATCCGTGCGAGGGATGCGCTCTCCCAACTGAGCTACTGCCCCTTTTGATCTCATAGTTTATTTATTATTTTAAGTCATATTAAAGTTATTTTTCAATATAAATCTTGATTTTCTATTCTGCACCTTAAATCTTCTTTCATATAATCATTTAAAGTAACCAATTCCTCTCTTTATTCTCGTCTTTTGTTCGTGCAACTATCCTTAAGTTATATTGACAAAATAGGCTATCTCTGTTAATAATCAAAAGTTGTATTATCCTTAATTTAGGGAGATTTTGTGAGCTATTATTATCCTATATATCTTGATATAAAAGACAGAAAATGTGTTGTTGTTGGCGGAGGAGTCGTCGCAGAGAGAAAGATCAATCTTCTGTTGAAAAAGGGGGCAAATATAACGATTATCAGCCCAGATCTTACAGAAAGCCTTCACTCTCTTGCAGAAGAGAATAAAATAACTCATATTAAAGGCAAATTTCATGAAAGATATCTCGACGAAGCTCAACTCATTATTGGGGCTACAAATGATAACAGGGTTAACGAAGAAGTTTATAATGCAGCAAAAAAGAGGAATATCCTGGTTAATATCGTTGATTCTCCTAAATATTGCAACTTTATCGTGCCTTCAGTAGTAGAGAGGGGCGATTTGATTATTAGCATTTCTACTAGCGGCAGGAGCCCTGCTCTTTCAAAGAAGATCAGAAAAGAACTAGAGCAGAAATATGGAGAAGAGTATTCTCAATTTTTATCGATAATGGGAAGGATAAGAGAAGAATTACTCTTAAAGGTAAAAGACCAGAAGAAGAGAGAGAAGATATTTGATAGTCTTGTCAATTCAGATATTATTGACCTTATAAAACAGGGAAAAGAAGAAAAGATCAATTCACTGATTGATAATTTGATCGAAAAGATTAATCATCAGAAAGAATAGATATGTTTTATAATATTAATATCATGCTTTTTATTGTAACCATAATCTTCTATTTTGCTGGAGCCTTATTATATATCTCTTTTTTCTTGTCAAGGAAAGAATCCATATTTAGTATTGCCAGATATATTATCATTTTAAGTTTTATTTTTCATACGGCTACATTATTAGCCCGATACATAGAATCAGGGTATCTTCCATTAACAAGCCTTTTTGAAGCCATTCTCTTTTTTACATGGTTGATTATATTTTTATTTATCTTAGTAGAAAAAAGATATCAATTAAGTGTACTCGGCGTCTTTATAATTCCCTTAACCTTTTTATCTCTATCTTATG
>SMTZ1_10003036_pt1 | contig 18189 bp, 19 predicted proteins | sample DeeMarSWOR136_30_FD_25667 | JGI IMG/M metagenome (IMG submission 25667)
GGCTTTGGTTTACAGAATATCACCTCGAACTTCGTTGCCGGTTTGATTCTCCTGTTTGAGCGGCCCATCAAGGTTGGCGATCGGGTCACCGTCGGAGGTATTGAGGGCGATGTCATCGAGATCAATATCCGTTCCACCACTATCAGATCGCTGAACAATATCGATATCATCGTACCGAACTCTGAATTCGTTTCTTCACAGGTCGTAAACTGGTCGCACGGAGACCGCAAGATCAGATTGGATATAGAGGTAGGCGTGTCATACAATTCGGATTTGGAAACCGTTTTACGATCCCTCAAGGAAGTGGCCTTGGAAAACCCCGAGATCCTCCGGGACCCGGAGCCGGATGTCCATTTGAGGGAATTCGGAGACTCGTCCTGGAATATGAAATTACGGATATGGATCGATAACCCAAAGCGCCATCCGGTTGTCCGTTCGGATATCAATTGTGCCATTGTACGCAAGTTCCGGGAAAATGGTGTTGAAATCCCGTTCCCCCAGAGAGATTTTCACCTGCGCTCGCCGCTGCCGACGCCACTTTTGGTCAGTCAGGGGATCGAGCATAAAGCAGCGTAAGGGTCAAGCCCGTGGCACCACTTAGTTTCGCCGATTCGCTTCGCGAACGGCGGGACTTGGTGGCACGACATCCCGACCGTAATCCCGACCACAAAAGGCCGGGACTAAAGCCGTGGCTTTCTGCGGTCGGGGTAAAGCCCTTCATTTGCCGCCTCAAGGAGCATTAAGTACTTTCTGTATCAACGCCCCCCTTCATCGAGTTATTTAGTTATTTAAAGATGGCCCCCTTTACTTTATTAACTGTAATGTTTCTTCTTGGTCCCTGTCCATATATCAAAGCTAAGGGTCTCTGGCTCCTTGCCTCTTGTGTCCTCATCCTTGCGATAGATTATAGTGTACGTCATCTGCTTCAGATCCACAAAGTCAGGTGCCTTATCTAGCCCAATGGTCTTATGAATGCGGGTTCTCCAGGTACCGGTATTGATGTAGCAGACCTCACGACCTCCTTGCCCATCCATGGCACGTTGGACAGGCATATGGGTGTGCCCGTAAAGGATAAATTGAATGTCCCGTTTTTCCCGCCATATACTCTCACCATAGGCGGCAATGGTGTAAGGATCTTTTTCAGGATCATCCGGGCCACCTGTCATGCCCATCACCAGGGGGAGCAGGTCTTCTGCATCAAGTGCATCCACAAGGCCTTTGGGAAGCCAACTCAACCATCGGCTGCTGGCAAGCCTCAGGACCTCGTCAATGTGGGTACGGGGACTCCTCCACTGACTGACTAGCTTATTGTCCAGGAGTTCCTTGATAACCCTGTCAAAGGCCTCATCGAAGGCCTCACGAATCGTGCCGTGGTCTTCCTTCTTAAGTCGGTAGTAGATCCACTCCATCACGCTACTCAGAGGCCTGACATTATCTATGTCCTTGGTGAACACATCCCCAATCGGCACCTGCAGGTGACCATTCCGGCTCCGGTCATTGGCGCCTCCAAAGTTCCACACATCATACTGGTGACCATGCATTGCAAACACCCCGTGATCTCCGTCCCCGTAAATATACCTGTACCACCATTCACCATCAGGGTCCCCGTCCACACTGTCATGAGTCACGGCGAGGCCAAGCATATCCCGCAGTGCATCTCGCACAGAAGGATAAAGATTGCAGAGCCTGTCATGGTTGCCGGGAACGTAGATTATTTGAACAGGAATCCTTCTCCCGCACCACTTTGCCAGATGCTCTTCCAATTCCCTCAGCAACTTGAAGGTCTTCCAGTTTTTGTAAAGAATTGTGTCCCTGGGCAGCGAATCGGGTGGCTCTTCTTTGGCCATACTCCTTTGGGCCACCCGGCCCAGGATCTTGAGGCACTGCTTCTCAGTTGTACTGCGTTTGGATGGCGATGGAATATCCTTCAGGCCTCTGGTGCCCCAGGGCCTGTCTTCAGGATCAACATCAAACCATTGTGTGCTTCGTATCACATCGACGATATCCCCCAAAAGAAGCAGCTTCACTTCCTTTGCTTTTTTTTCTTTAGCCAGGGAGGCAACATCCCAAAGGAAAACGCTATCAAAAGCGCTGAATGGAAGATTGTGTTCCCCAGCGGTACCGTCCACAAAGTGGATGTCACTGATCGCTATTAACATTTTAAAACCTCATCTCTTCATAAATTAATTTGCCCGCCCTTAAGCGATTTCGGACGGAAAACGAGCCTTTCCTGCTCTCAATTCAATGAAGTTATTCACCAATCCCCGGCTGTTGGGAAAGAAATGCAACCCACTCATTCTCCGTGACGTCAGCGAAACCCTTCATTCCCTATTTCCATAAAGCTTATGGCTTGGCAAAAGTCAAACTGAGCCCTCTTGCCACTACCTATTTTGTCAAATGTAAAGGTGACCCCCCTCCTTCATTTTCACTCTTCCATTCTGTTCTATTTTTAGAAGAATAAAGACCCTAATTCATTACCTTATTTACAAATAACGTTTTAAGGGAGTTCCCCTTTCCATTCGTTGAGATACCAAATAGACGCATTGAGAACGGTTGCAAAACACACCCAGATGGAATACGGAATGAATAGATACAAAGCTCTGCGCGAGTAACGAGACTGAACAAGCATCAAGCTCGCTATGACTACAAGTAATGCGATTATGACCAATAATGCCAATAGGGGCGACTTCAGGTAAAAGAATGCCGGGGTCCAGATAAAGTTGAGGAAATGATGAGTTGCCACGAGGCTCCACATCTTCCATCCAAAACGACTCATGCTATTGTAGAGGAAATATAATGACAGCCCGATGGTGAGATAAAGCATTGACCACACTGGGCCAAAAACCCATCCCGGCGGGTTGAATACCGGCTTATTTAAAGATGCATACCAACTGCCAGTGTCTGTAAATAGCCCACCCAAGGCGGGGAGGTAACCGAGAATAATAAAGAAAACTATCTTTAGCACGTTCATAATCTAATCACCAATAAAACCCTTCATTTCGCATTCCTCAAAGGGCTTATGGCTATACATAAGCCAAACGAAGATCTCTTGATGAGTTGGAAGCGTTACTTTTTGGTCATTAGTCAAGGCGCGACCCTCAATCTTCATAAACTTATGTACCCCGCTTCCAACGATTAATTGCAAGAGATAAAAAAATATTTAAATCGTTTTGGAACCAACGTATTCAGTCCGTGGCTTATAGTTTTTTATTTAGAAATTTAAGGGCATCCCGCGTTACAACAGACGTAACCCTTCAACTTTTCCATGATTCATATGAAACTATCCAGGAATTCTTTAGGGGTAACAATCCTTGTTCCCATGTAATCTTGTATTGCTATTAAAGCTTTGTCTGCTGAAATAATAAAGTCAGCCTTCAAAGCAACAGCACATTCAATGAACTTGTCATCATTTGGGTCTTCTTCCACTAAATGAAGTTCGGGTGTTTTTGCGGAGTAGATAATATTAAAACCATGCCCAAAAAGACTTAATAGTTCTCTTAGCTCTCGCTCATTCCTTAACCCAAGCCGTTGAAGAACTTCTACGTATTCGTCGATGATTGGTTTAGAAAGGCAAAGGGTGAGTTGACCGGATTTCCATAGATCCACGATCTTCCTAGGATTACCGCCAAAGAAAGAGGAAACGAAAACGTTTGTGTCAACCACAACCTTGATCACTTCTTTGTTCTCACTTCCTGAATGACACGTTTAATGTCTTTTGGGCCAAATCCACGAGATTCCAATTTGGTACTGATACGTTTCCACAGATCATCAATATATAGGCCTATGTCGCGATCCTTGACATAATCTTCGAGCAATTCTCTGACAACTTCACTAATATTCTTACCCTCAGTCTTGGCAAGGTTATTGACCTTGGCTTTGAGTTCAGGATCGATTCGGACTATCATTTGGGTCGACATTGTGCGCCTCCAATAAGATTGATATACTGTCTATACAATATATCTTACGGATGTGCAAGACCGAAATTAGTATTGTGTTGAAATGGAGGGAAAAAGCCCTGTTAATAGATATGAAGAAAAATTATATTTAATTTGATATATCTTATGCCTCGCAGAATTGCCCAGTATTTGGGTTCACCAGAATCATTTTTCAGAACGATTGTTACTACATCAAGGTCTAGGTTGGTGCCCATCTCTTAACCGCATTATGCACAGGAGTGGAATTTCACGATTTAACTTTGCCCGATTAGCTGTGATCGCCTTGTGCCTTAAGCCCTGCGCCCTATGCCAAACCTGCTTCAGCAGGGTTACGCATGCAAACCAATCATTCTCCGTGACGCCGACAAAGCCCTTCATTTACTGCCTCAAGGGAAGTTAAGCAATTTCTGCACAAACAGGCCAGCTAGTAAATCGTTTTGGAACCAACGTACCCTTTTACGTCCCCTTTTACGATTTCAGAAAAGATCTTTCTTATTAATGACAATAATAGCATTTAGAGGCAAAAAAGAAATTTTTGGAAACGAAAACAATACTTTTTTATTAACATTAGCAATATTATTAATGCCTCTTTTAGTATCAATAGTATTAATCAGTAAGATACCATCATCTTTCAAAAATTCTCTGATCTTAACAAAATCAAGAGCACCATAATAAACTTTATTATCAATAAAAATATCATAGAATATTACATCATACTTTTTCTTACTTTTTGAAGATAAATATTTCTCAGCAGTCATATTTAGCACAGAATCAAATGCCTTAAACTGAGATGCAATCTCAATCACATCTTTTGAAGGTTCGACATAAGTCACATTTAAAGGCAAATTCAAATAACTTGTCATCCCTAAGCCCATCCCAAGGCACAAAACATCAGCTTTTGAAAATGCAGAATCAATTAGAACTTTCTTAACAGTTTTCATACATCCAAAATTATGTTTTTCTTTTAAATCAATAATACCCAAAATCTGAATGCCAAATTTTCTTAAACGAAGTATTACAAAACGATTAAACAGCTTTATTATTTGATACTCATTATAATTACTAATATTAATTACCATTGTGACGACTCCAGAATGCTCGACTCAATATCTTGAATTCCATCATGATCTTGCGGGATGTCTTCCCCTTGACCAACTTCGCCAACTGACTCACCGCAAGGTACGGAGGAACCGACCCAAATATATGCGCATGATCCCGAGGAACGTAACCTTTGATCATCTCTACATCGTTCGCCCTGCAAATCTCGCGGATCAAATCCCGTGCCCTTTGTGCAATATCGGCTCGCAGTATAGGCTTGCGGTATTTCGTGATCCACACAACGCGGAACTTGATATCGTATACCGTATGACTTGACTTCCGGTAATTTTCCATACCGCAAGCCTACTAAAGTCTTCGCCTGAAGGCGAGGGTTTTCCCCCATTCCCCGAGTGGGACAATAAAGTAGGAACACAAAATGAAAACAATTTTATTTGCTTTATTCATTGTATCAATGTTTTTATTGACAGGATATGTGTCAAAAAATATGAAAGATGCAGTAAATTAAGTGAGCGATTGATAAGAACTCACTGCTAAAGGGTAGACTAGCGCAAATTCCGATTGGCTTCAAGGAAAAAGCAGATGTCATTTACGAATGAAACCTTCATGCCCCCTTAAATGTTACCTTAAAACTCTCCTAATTCGGTAACATTTATTTGTGAGGCAACTTCGAGACATGCTGATCCGGAAGCCATGTTTCAGCATCATCTCCACGTAGTCGTGGGAGGCACACTGAACGCCCCGGGCGGAGTGGTGAATGATCCCCTTCGGGGAATTGCGACGCACAATGGCCATCCGCAGAGCTTCCATACAAACCATTGTATCGATGTTCAGGGAAACGGCATTTCCTACGGGCCGGTGTGCTGACCCCACTCAGCAGTTCTTCCACTACCTGACGTTTGAGTTCGACGCTGAATCTTCTTCGGTGCTTCATGACAAGATCCTTTCTCCCGTTTCCCGGCATGCCCTATCCTGCCGACTACCCTAACACAGTTTGTCCAAGTACAGGGTGCGGATCAGATAATTCTCACAGGCTTAGAGAGAGTAACATAAATATCAAGAGCAAGATGAGTGTTGATATTTATGTTATTTACTGATAATAACCTATCATTAACCCATTTGTGAGAAATATCGTGAAACAGTGGAATCATTATTGGCCTTAGACAGGAGGAAGGAAAATGGAAGAAGAAAGACAAGAGCAGATGAAAAGGATGGCGAAGGTAATCGCCAAGGCATGGAGTGATGAATCTTTCAAAGAGAGGCTCCTTTCAGATCCCAGTGCGGTATTAGAAGCAGAGGGAATCAGTGTACGAAAAGGGGCTGAAGTGAAGGTTGTTGAGGAAACGGAAAAGCTCAGTTACTTCGTAATTCCTATGCTACCTGACAACGTCAAAGACTTAGACACAATGGAACAGCAAGCGGCCGCATCGATGGTAATATGTTATTAACCCATTTGTGAGAAATATTGGGTTCGATCTTTTAGCGACATCAGACCGCCCAACCCGCCCCACAACTAGCGGGTCCATCGTGTGACGTACTGCTGGAGCCGACAACCGCCGGTCCCTTGCTCATGAAGCCGGCGAGCACGCGTCACGAGCCCCTGCAGACTTTCAGCGCTGGGGCGCACCTTGCGGGATGGGTCTATGTGGAATCCCAGGAAAGCGTGGGCCTGGTGGAAACGGCCGATAAATAGTTTTTTTCTGATGCAGGTCAAGGCTCAGCGATTGTGTTGCCCGGATCAGTTCCCGGATGGCTCTGCGCAAGTGCCAGCGAGTTTTTGAGAGCAACAGCAATGAAGGGCATTGTTTCAGAATTTGATATCGCAATACGCGTGAAGCCGGAGCTGACGTGGATTCGGCCGCTCGAGCTTACGGCGCGCTCGTATCTCGAAGCGAGGTCCTTTCCGCGCAAACTGGTAGAGCAAATCAGCGCGGCCATTGTTGAAGCGACGGAACAGCTCATCTCCTTGTGCATCGAGAGGGATGTAACAGTGCCTTTCGAGGTGGGTCTCGCATGGGAGGACGAAGCGGTACAGGTGCATCTGGTTTATGACGCCTCCATCCCGCTCAATCCCCATCAGGAGCAGGATTACGAGGTGCCGTCCACCGGAGAGAATGCCGACAGCGCACTTGAGGGGTTGTGGCTGTATATCATCAAGCGCACGATTGACCGGGTATTTTTCCGTGTCGATGGCAAACGCGCATCGCTGGTGATGATGAAATACTGCCGGGCGGAACAGCTGGCGAGGCAGTCGTGGGTGATGGGGCTCAAGCCGATGTTGAGGGCAGACCTGGTGATCGAGCATCCGGCTGGGGAAATGAGTCAGACGCAATCGGATAGCGCAATCCTCCACGACACCCGCGGGCGGGTAGTGCTCAAACTCTCACCATCCGATGTTTTTCTTATCAGCCGTTTCAATGGACAGAACACGGTGTACGATATTTATCTGGAGCATGCCGCTGAACTGGGGCTGATTTCGCCGCTGCAGGTCCAACGACTCTACGAGGCGCTGGAAGGCGCCGGCATGTTGGAAAGCCGCGCAGCGGTGGCGGCCGAACGAAAGCAGTGGTGGCGGCGCTGGCTTTCACCGATATTCAGTATCCCCCGTCCCGATGCAGCGGTGACATGGGTTCACCGGCGCACTCGCTTTCTATTCAATCCCATCGGTGTGGCTGCCCTGGTTTTGATCGGACTTTCGGGACTGATTCCGCTTTTCAAGGAATGGAACGCCCTCGTTCACCATTTTGTGCGAATCGATACCCTGTTCCTCCAAAATCCTGCCCTGATCGCCCTGGTCTATCTGGTCATGCTGGGAGGTGTGGCGATGCATGAGTTCGCGCACGGGGTGACATGCAAGCATTTCGGCGGACAGATCAAGAATCTCGGCGTCATGTGGTACATGGCCATGTTCATCTTTTTCTGCGACACCACCTCGGCGTGGACCTTTCCGAGAAAGGCGCAGCGGCTGTGGGTATCGCTGGCCGGACCACTGGTTTCCTGGGCCTTCTTCGGGGTGACGGCCTGGGGCGCGGGGTTGACGGTCGCCGCCGCGAGTCCCTGGGCCGCCCTCTGGATCGCATTACTAATGATGAACGCCTTTGGCCTCGTCATGAACTTCAACCCGCTCATCCGTATGGATGCCTATTACATGCTTGTAGACTGGACAGACATCCCCAACCTGCAGAAGCGTTCCTTTGATTATCTCAGAGGCCGTCTCATCGGGTGGCTGAAAAAGGGCCCCTCAACTGCCGGCCCTGCACCGACCTTGCGGGAGAAACGTTTTTTTCTGATCTATGGGGTGTTGAGCGCCGCCATGTCCTTCGCCTTCATCGTGCTGCCCTTCTGGCAGATGACGGAGCTCTGGGTGACCCATCGGAAATTCTCCGTTTTGGGCGTTATTATCTTTGCGGTGGTTGCCCTGCTGATTGGGAAAATGCTGCTCAAGGCCCATGCCCTGCTTTATACCGCCCGCCATCAGGAGTATAAACTGTCGTGATTGCTTCCATTGCACCGCGCGAACTGAAGATTGAAATCACGGATGCTTGTAGTTTGCACTGTACGTTCTGCCACCTCGGCGGAAAGATCCTTCAGGGCACGCGGTTCATGCCGGCGGAGGAGGTGCTGCGCTGGATTGACTGGACGGTGGATAATGCTATCCCGGGCGTCCGGTTCACCGGCGGAGAACCCACGCTGCATCCCCAGATTCAAATGTTCGTCTGCTATGCCCATCTTCGCGGGCGTTACATCATCTTGAACACCAACGGCATGGCCAACGATCAGCTCTACCGGAAACTTTTCCGGGTGGTTAATGATGTGCGCATCAGTTTGCCGACGCTCGATGCCGAAAGGATGGACGAGCTTACAGCCGGCACGGACGTGCTCGCCAAAAAGCAGGATGTGATCCGGCTGGCGCTGGAGGTGGGTGTGCCGCGGATCGGTCTGCTCACGGCACTGCTGCCGGAATTGCATGGAACATTGGAGGCATTTGTTCGATTCGTCAAGACCTCGCCCCGGCTTTTCTGGGTTCCGCTGCGCTATGTGGCCACGCCGCTGCGGCCGCGTCCCTGGACACGCGCCGACGCCCAAACCTTTGCCGAGGAGATGGCGGATTTGATGGACCGTCACCCGGGGCAGGCGTGGGGGATTTTTCTGGGCATGCCCTTTTGCGGGGTTACGCCGACGAGCCTCGGCGCCCGCGTGTTTCATGGCCGGACGCGGGATTGCTGTCCCTTCGTGGCACTCATTGTCAATGTCCGCGGACGGATGCAGGCCTGCTTCGAAGTGGGCAAAATAGACGGCGCCCAATCACTTGCGGAAATCCAAAGCTGCCCGGAAATCCGCGCCTTCGCATCGGTTGAAGCGCTGCCCGATGAATGCCGGCGCTGCGCTCATGTCGCCCGTTGCGGCGGGGGCTCCCGCAAGCCATACGGCCTGGTTCAACAGGGCGGCAAGTGGATTGATTATTTGGCGGGGTTTTTATAATTATGAGCAATTTTAGGATAAAAACGGGCATTGCCACGATCGCGAATGGCGATTCCGGCTGGATCATTATGGATGAAACAGGGCGAAAAATGATCACCTCTGCGTTGGCCTCGGAATTGATCGGTCTGATCCGCCGGGACCTCGGCGACGAGGACGGTTTGGTCGCGGCGCTGGCGGATCATTTTCCAGCCGAGCAGGTATACTACGCGCTGATTCAACTCGAAAATCTGGGTGTGATCTTCAAGGGCGAAGTGCAGCCGGAATCGCCGGTGGACTTGTTTCGGATCAAGGTGCACGGACAAAAACGGACAGAATATCCGTGCCCCCCGATGTCTGCCACGGCCGTGCGGATCGTATCTATCGACGGGGCGGATGCTAATGCACTGACGGCGTTGCTTGATCGGTCGCAACTGCTGAGGATCGAGCATGTGCCGGACTGGCAGGTCCAAAAAATGACCGCTGATGCCGTTTACGTGGTGGTCACACCGGATTATCTTGAACCGGAACTGGAGGCATTCGGACGTCTCGCCTATGAACGCAGAATCCGCTGGTTGCCTGTTAAGCCGCGCGGGGTGATTCCGTGGATCGGGCCACTGTTTCTTCCCGCAGAAACAGGGTGCGTGGAGTGTTTGCTCGACCGGGTGAGGGGGCATCGGCGGCTGGAAGTGGAACAAATCCTCAAAAATGGCGGGAAACAGTCTCTGCGCCTTTCGGTCGCAAAAACGGTTCATTCAATTGAAATGGTGGCAGGGTTGCTGGCTGTGGAGTTGGAAAAGCTGGCCGCAGGCGGTGCATCGGAACTGGTTGGCGCAGTGTTCACGCTTGACTTCCGGACGCTCAGGCTGGAGCGGCATCCGCTTACAAAACGTGAGCAGTGTCCGGTGTGCGGGACGATATTGCACACAAATACCCGGACGATTGCCCTGCCGAAAGAGCCGCTACGCCTGCAATCACGAGAAAAAGCAGATTATTGCGACGGCGGTGAACGGGTATGCTCGGCGGTGGAAACGCTTGAGAAGTACGCCCATCTGATCAGCCCGATCACGGGCGTGGTAGGGCAATTGACGCCGTTGGAGGGCATTCCTGCTTGTTTCGTCCAGGTGATCAAAAGCGACTGGAACGTCCGGGGCAGCGGAGAAAAAGCGCTGAGCGGACAAAATGCGCGCTTGCCCGGTGCCGGTTTCAGCACGGGCAAAGGCCGGACAGTTCCGCAGGCACGGGCCAGCGCCTTGGGGGAGGCCATTGAACGCTATTGCTCACAGTACGAGGGTTATGAGCCTCATTTCCGAGCCCCTTTTGTGGAACTGGACAACGTGGCGATTCATCCTCATGACCTGATGGGCTTCAGCGAACGACAATACACTGAACGCGAAGCCTGGCGTCAAAAAGGGGTCACGGCCTACGTGCCTGATCCTTACGATGCGGTGCGTCCGATTGACTGGTCGCCGGCCTGGTCGCTGAGTCAGGATCGCTGGCGGCTGATCCCTAGCGCCTTTGCCTATTTTTGCTATCCTCGGGAGCGAGGCGGCGACATCTGCCGTGGTTGCAGCAACGGAGTTGCTGCGGGGAACTGCCTCGAAGAGGCTATCATGCAAGGCTTTTTTGAGTTGGTTGAGCGGGACGCCATGGCGATGTGGTGGTATCACAAACTGCGGAAACCCTCCGTGGATTGGCGCGGCTTCGACTCTTCTTTTGTGGCCGCCGCGGATGCCGCCATAAACGAGCTGGGCATGCGGCTTGAGATTCTGGATTTGACCACCGATCTGGGCATTCCGGTTTTTTCAGCCAATCTTTTCAACCAGAATGAAAACCTCTGCTTCAAGTCGAACGGGTTGGGCTGTCATCATGATCCGCGTATCGCCCTAGAGAGGGCCGTATCGGAATTGGGGCAAACCTGGACGTTGCCGGACATGGATGCGTACAGTCTCAAATTCCAGGACATCCCGCTCAGCCGGGAACTTTTTTTACAGGCAGACCCCCATAAGACCCCGAAGACAGCTTCCGATTTCGTCAGGGAACGGCGCGGCGATTTTCTCGACGACATTGAAGATGTTGTGCGCTTGTTGCGCACGCGGGGATTGGAGATGCTGGCTATGGATTTGACCCGTCCCGATGTCGGTTTCCCCGTAGCCCGGGTGATCGTCCCGGGCTTGGTGCATTTCTGGCCTCGCTTCGGTTGCCGCCGTCTTTTCGAGGTTCCCAAGGCGGCTGGATGGATCGAAGGGGGCGCGGGTGAGGAAGGCCTCAATCCCGTGCCGTTCCATTGTTGAATGATGAATAAGCTAAAGGGCACGAATAAGACGACTGATCTTTTGATGGGCAGCTCTTCTATTTCCGTCAAGTTACGTGCCGACATCACGACGGAACGCCTGGGAAACGGAAAAATCGCTCTGTCCGGAAATCTCCGGTCGCCTTTGGAGGCGCCCGCTACCCCGCTCCTGGAACGCCTGATGACGGCCTGGTTAAGCGAAGAGGACATCGATCGGCTGGCGGAGGAGGCAGCCAATCCGCCGGCCGTCTATTTTTTGTGTGCAAAGCTATTTTCCCTCGGCCTTCTGCATGCGCAATGCAGTGTTGATGGGCAATCCTTGTTTTCGCTTATCCCCGCACCGGACTGGAACGCCTGGCGGGGATTCATACCGGCGGGATTGGGGAGACTGTCACGCCACGCCTGTCTGCGGCGGGTCGGTAGTGATTTTGTTCTAGAGATGGCGCTTTCGCAAAGGAAATGTCTCATCCACGACGAACACTGTCTGGTCTGGATGATGGAGAGCATCCGGGGAGGCATTTCTCTCCCCGCTGAGGATGCGGCCCGTACGGCGTTTTATCGGGCGCTGTGGCTGATGGATGCCCTGGAGCAGGAGGAGCCGACCCATGCCGCATGGGAATTTCACGACCTGCTATTCTACCACCATTCGAGCTTCGGTTTTCATGATGATCCGATAGGCGCGACCTGGCGACTCAAGGACACGCTCCCGCCTGCGCCACTTTTTAAGCCCTGCAGTGGTGAATGCGTTTCATTGCCGGAACCCGATAGACAGCTCATGGAAAAGCTGCGCGCGCCTTTTGCCGAAGTGATCGCCCGCCGCCGCAGTGGTCGTATTCCCGGAATCCGCCCGATCACCCTGGAGGAGATTGGAGCATTGCTGCACGTTTCCGCCCGTGTTCAGGACATTCTGGATGACCCAGCCTATCCTTGTCCGGCATCGTTACGACCCTCGCCCAGCGGCGGTGCGTTGCACTCGCTGGAAATCTATCCGATGGTTCACGAATGCGCTGGCCTTGACCCCGGTGCCTGGCGCTACGATCCGGCACAGCATCGACTGGAGTCCGTTGCCGCGAACGACGCATTAGTGGTTTCCTACCTAAAAAGCAATCCCCATGACCTGATCCAGGACGCAGGGCCGCCTAACATCCGTTTGGTGATAACCTCACGTTTTCTGCGCAACTCATGGAAGTACGAAAAGATCGCCTACCGCCTTGTTTTGCAGGATTTGGGTTGTCTGTATCAGACCATGAGCCTCGCTGCCACGGCGCTCGGACTGGCCACCTGCATTCTCGGCGCAGTGGATGCCCGGCGCTTGAGCGCGATTCTGAAAATTGAACCGCTCGTCGAACCCGTCATCGGCGAGATGACTTTATCGTCTCGCTAACGGCTTATCCGATCAGGCCTGAAGTTTGACGCTCCGGAATGGGTGGCCACCATGTTGAACATAGCAATATGAGTTCCCCTCTTTCGATTATGAGAGACGGTCTTCTACACCGATAGTATCACTGAGGCTATCAATAGTGCGGAAGAACAGTTCGGTGAGAAAAGGCTTATTGAAACGATAAATCGGAATGCAGACTTGACGGTGAAAGATTTAATGAGCAGAGTAAAGGACCAAGTGTTTAAGTTTGCCCAAGGTCAGCCTCAGCATAACGATTTCACCATGGTGCTGTTGAAGGCGACTTAGGGAGGTGAAAAACGGCCTATAATCAACTTGAGTTAAAAGTCGATGCTAAGCTGGAAAACCTGTCGGTAATCGCCGATTTCATTTCCAGGTCGACGAGCCAGCTTGGCTTAGAGACAGGCGAATTCGAAGTCCAAATGGCTGTGGACGAGGCGTGTACCAATATAATAAAGTATGCCTACTCTGAGGAAGGCGGCGTAATCACCCTCGCCTGTGAGTTGCAAGGTAACGATTTCGTCGTCATCATCAGGGACAGAGGGAAACCATTTGACCCGTCCTCTGTTCCGCCACCTGATTTGGAGGCAGACCTGGACGAGCGGAAAATAGGCGGTCTGGGCATATACCTGATGGGAAAGCTGATGGACGATGTCAGCTACAGCTTTGATGCCAAAAAAGGCAACACGCTGGTAATGCGAAAGATGCTGATTGGGAAGAAGCGGTAGCGCTGAAGAAACAAGGCCTGTCTGTAGCTAATAGTAAATGGCGTAAACATAGATGAGAGATGGTGTATTAGCAGGCAGAACAATATGGGTGAAGCTACTAATTGCCCTGGGTGCGTCACTGTTCTATGGGTTGCTAAACTGGGCTTTCAGTGGTCTGCATCTACCCGGTGCCACCTTAATTAGCCTGAGACCACAGGTTTCAGTTCCTATAACCATGGGGTTGGCTTTCGGCCCTATTTCAGGGTTTGTCACTGGATTTGTGGGCAACGTCTTTGGCGATTTACTCTCCGGTTATGGGCTGCGGTATTTGGACTGGTCTATTGGCAATGGCCTGCTGGGAGCTATACCCGGCATTGTCTATCTGACGGGTATACGAATCGTCAGGACCGTGGGACAATTCGGCATAGTCCTTTTATCCATCTTGATCGCTAACCTGGTCGGATTGACCACCGGTACCTTTATCGATAGTCTGGTATTACATCGAATATCCTTCCAGGAAGCCATTCTGGGCTGGTTGCTTCCCTCTTTGGTGACCAACGTCCTTCTGGCTTTCGCCATCGTTCCTCTGTTGCTGCTGGCTATCAGGCGTCTTGTGCTGACCCTGGAGACCAGGGTCATACTGATGGTTACTTTTCTGCTCGCTGCCTGTATCTTGGGGACAACAGCCATACTTGTCTGGCGTGCTGGCGCCACGCTTGTATCTATTGTGGGCGGTACCGCTGCCGCTCAAGCAACACACGAGGCCTCGCTGGGCCTGCTACGCTGGGCTGGGCTGGCATCTGTCATTGTCCTGCTGGTCGGCACAATTGCATCAGTATTCATGGTCAGGCGACTGACATCGCCCGTGTCGTTACTTTGCACCGGCGCTAAGATTATCGGTTCAGGCGAGTATCAGACAAGCGTAATTACCCCTGTCGCCGGGCGCGTCGACGAGTTGGGGGAATTGGCTAGGACCTTCCAGGATATGGTTGAGAGCCTGAAAATACACATGAAGGAACTCGAGAGGACTACCGCTGCCAAGGAGCGTATCGAGAGCGAGCTGAAGATCGCCCGGGACATCCAGATGGGAATCCTGCAGAAAATATTTCCTCCCTTTCCCGACAGGCATGAATTCGATATATGGGCTACGCTGGATCCGGCAAAAGAGGTGGGCGGCGATCTCTATGATTTCTTTCTTATGGACGAGGATCATCTCTGTTTTGCCGTGGGCGACGTATCAGGGAAAGGGGTGCCTGCGGCCCTTTTCATGGCCATTGTCATGACCCTCATCAAGACGCAGGCCTCCGAAGCTTCAACAGCCGAGAGGATTCTGAACAGGGTCAATCAGGGGCTCTGCTCGAATAACCCTTCATCGATGTTCGTGACGCTCTTCCTGGGAATCCTCAATATCAGGACCGGCGAACTGGAGTACAGTAACGGCGGCCACAATCCTCCCTGTATCATTCCTGTTCGCGGAAAGATCAGGCGTCTTGAAACGACCCATGGCATGGCCCTTGGGGTCATGGAGGATTTCCCTTATCAGGCAAAGAAGCTCATTCTTCAAAAGGGGGATTCCCTCTTCGTTTATACGGACGGCGTCACGGAGGCCATGAATGCGGCAGAGGAGCTCTTTTCCACGGAGAGGCTTGAAAGAGAGTTGACGGTCCTGAAGGAGAAGCCCATTCAAGAAGTCGTGGCCGGGATCAAGGAGAAGATCGACATCTTTTCGCGAGGGTTGGAACAAACCGATGACATTACGATGATGATGCTGATGTTCTACGGAAAATAATCGGATTTCTTGAGTACAGGCACGAGCCGGCCTCATGCTCGAGCAAAGCCTCGATGGTCCTCATCGCATCCGCGAGTCTTTCGCCCAGAAGCCGGGCTATGGATCTGTGGAGGTCTGCGGCCATTTCCAGATCATTCTCTTCGATTTGTCTCAGCCTGTCTCTCGACAGGTAGTAAATCTTGCTTTCCCTGGTAGCGATGACCGACGCAGTCGCCCTCGCCCCTCCACAGACGCCCAACTCGCCGACAATACTTCCCATGCCCAGGGTGCGCAACCGTACCTTCTTGCCGTCCCCGACTTCACGCTGATCTCCTGACCTGAGTCCCGTTAAGCCCAAGGGCTGAGAAGACGCTGGCCCGTGACCTCATGTTATTAGACCTGATCGAGGGCGGATTCTACGGATTCATGGATCGGGATAATTGTGGTGAACCCTGAAACCTCGAAGACCTCTCTTACCATCTCCTGAAGGGAACAGAGGAAGAGCCTCCCCTCTCTTTTCTTTAAATTTTTTGCCGTTGCGAGAATCACGCGAAGACCGGCACTGCTGATATAGTCGAGTTGCGCAAAGTCGATAACGAAATCTTTCCCTCCTTCGATCATGAGCCCGGCTAACTCTTTTTCAAACACGGGGGAAGAGACCGCATCCAATCTTCCTTTGACCGAAACAACCGTAGCGTTTTTTTCTTTTTTTGTATCTATCTCCATCATATTCCCCTTTATCCCGAATTGTGAGCTGAAAAGCATTATCTCCTAACTGCCGGAGTCGGAGTACTTGAGATGATAAGAACTTCCTTTTGCGGACGTGGACTATACGGAATTCGGCCTTGTATGTCAAGCCAATTTCAAGCGCATGATGTTGTGGGGAGAACGCGCTGGCTGGATTCAGTCACTCTCGATTTCCGGGGACATGATACTCAATTATTCATTGCTTTTGGGTTTCCTTGGTCCTTTTGGTCCGGGCTTTCCCCGTTGGAGCTGTCGCTTCAATATCGCCTCCAGCCTCTGTATGAATGACTCATCACCAAGGGGTCTGCCGGTTCGCTCATGCCGGCGTACCTGCTCATATTCTGCTGATTCAATCACCGCCCCTATGAATTCCTTCCAATCCGGTACCATCTCCAACAGGCCAGATACCCTCACCAGGCAGTCATCTCTTCCCTCGATATGTGCGCTCGCACTGCTCCAGCGATACGTAGCTGGATCTTTCACGAGCCCTGCCCTCACGGGATTGAGCTCGATGTAGCGTACCGCTGTGAGCAGATATCGCTCATCCATGACAAACGACGAAAACCGACCCTGCCACAAATAGCCTCTCCAGCCCTCTCTAAAATTGATCATTCTCGAATATCGGCGATGGGCTTCCCCGATTGCCTTGCGCAGACTTTCCTCTGTTTGTGGTACAGCGATGAGATGTGTATGGTTGGGCATCAAACAATAGGCCCAGATAGTAACATTGCAGCGATTGCACCATTCCGCCATCAGATCAATGTATTCGCGATAATCTTCGTCACAGAAAAAGGTCTTCTGTCGACGATTGCCTCGCTGCGTTATATGATGTGGATAACCGGGGACCACAATCCTTGCGATACGTGCCATAAAGACACCATGACATGAGTGACAACTATTGTCAATAATTGAGTAATGTGTCCCCGGAAATAAGGTAGGAGGTACACTAAGAATGAATGGCCTTCACTTTCATTAGCAAATAACTTCTGACTCTTGTCAAGCAAAATGCAATCACTGCTGCCGTCTCTGGCACATCATTGAAGTGATTAATCCACAATATCTTGTGTAAGATTGTTAGAACCCAAAATTATCCATTACGTGCAATAGTCTTTAATCTGAAAGAATTATAGATTACATATACTAGTCAAGACATCAACTGCCTTTTCTTATCTGATAAAATAGGGAGTTCTGTTAGGGCCGATAGAAAGCCTAACCGAAAGGTGGCAGTCTCAACCTTCGGGAGGCTGGAGATTTATTATGGAAATGCCTTGCCTTGTGTTTCAATAACCCTTTAGTGCCTAGTGAGGTGGTGATTTTGTCAAGAATAAAGATTTGACCCTTAAAAAGTGTAGGCCCCATTGTTTTCACTAGTAAAGACGTGAGCTCACATCCCGAAAAATACTTAATTACTTATGCCTGGTACCTTTCCTTGACGCAACATGAATCAAACAAAGACCCGTTTATTCATAATCTCAGCGAAGCAGTCTTGTGCGAACTCCTAGCTTGCGGGCAGTCTGCAATAGCCGCTGATCGGCCGTTATGAGTTCAAGATTGTTCTGCGCAGCAACAGCCAGATGAAGCGCATCCAAGGTTCTCAAAGGAACTGCGAATTGAGCCAACCAATTAAAGGCAACGCTGTAATGGTACCGCTCTAAAGGAATTCTTTTGAAAAGGGACTGATTTAAATGCGATTGGAATTCATTCAGAACGTGATTGGCATTCTCTCGGGACAGCTCTCTTTCACGGATCTTCCGAGCAAGGGCTGAAACCAGTTCCACTTCAGTCAGGGCACTCACTGCCGGTTGTCTATCATCAAGGATCATCTT